>LDZT01005116.1_pt1 | contig 41957 bp, 35 predicted proteins | sample 615521 | NCBI WGS metagenome assembly LDZT01 (sample SAMN03408292, study PRJNA278302) | terrestrial metagenome | isolation source: oil reservoir sample SB1 | place: USA: Alaska, North Slope, Schrader Bluff formation | collected 2011-09 | reverse complement strand
GCTATTCTTGCATCAGGGCCGATGCCGAATGCATACGTCGGACGGGGAGGGGTTGCATGGCGCGCGAGGACACGTTCGCGGAGTCTCGGAAGCACCTGGAGGAGCTGTCCGACCAGGCGCTCGAGCAGCGCTTCTGGGATCTCGCACAGCGGTGTGTCGATCCGCTCGTGGAACTCGCCCGCACCCACACCTCCCCATCGATCGAGCGAAGCGTGCTCATGCGCATGGGCATCGATTCCCTTACCTGCAAGGCCGTGGTTGCCGAATGTGAGACGCGCGGGTTGCTCGGGCACGGGGCGGGACACGTTGTGCTCGTGGCCATGCGCGAATGGGGGGTGGGGGCGCCGGAAGCGGCGGCCCGGCTCGCCAGAGGAGAAGGATGGGAGATCGCTCAGGCGAGATGGGGTGGCGTGCGATGAGCGTTCACCCGGGCGCGCCGGACCGTCCGCCGGCATCTCCATCCGATAGTGCGGGACCCGGCAAGCGGACATCCGGCCCCTGCTTCGGTGGTCCGCTTGCCGACCCGCCGCTCGACCCGTGCGAGAAGCTCGACGTAGAGGCGCTGCTCAAGGGCCTTAAGGGATACCGGCCCCGGCGCCGTGGCTGGACGTGGCGTAGGCAGGTGCCCGGTCAGCGCGCCTATGAGTTCACCTACCATGAGACCTCTGAGCCGGTGAAACGCAGCGTGCCGCTTCCTGCGGCCCACTACTTCGAGGATATCGACCCCCAACCCGACTGCGTGATAACCACCGAGATCGCCTCGGGCCGTCCTGAGGACGACATCCGCCGCATGCGCATGGCCGCCTGGCATGGCGCCGACCATATCATGGTGATCCGCACCGCCGGACAGAGCCACATGGACGGCCTCATCGAGGGCACGCCCGAGGGTGTCGGTGGCATCGCCGTCACACGCAAGCAGGTGCGCCTCTCGCGCCGCGCACTCGACCTGATCGAGGACGAGGTGGGACGTCCCATCAACTTCCACTCGTACGTGAGCGGCGTGGCCGGTCCGGAGATCGCGGTGATGTTCGCCGAGGAGGGCGTGAACGGCGCTCACCAGGACCCGCAGTACAACGTGCTCTACCGCAACATCAATATGTACCGGTCGTTCGTGGACGCCGCTGTGGCAAAGCACGTGATGGCAGCGGCGGGCATCCTGCAGATCGACGGCGCGCACAATGCGAACGCCACGGCGATCAAGGCGTGGAAGGTGATGCCCGAGCTTCTGGTGCAGCACGCCATCAACTGCGCGTTCTCGGAGACGGTGGGCATGCGGGCTGACCACATCGCACTCTCCACCGTGCCGCCGGACGCGGCGCCGGCGCCGTGCATGCGCATGGATCTCCCGTATGCGGTCGCGCTCCGGGACCTCTTCGGCCGCTTCAAGATGCGGGCGCAGCAGAACACCCGGTACATGGAGAGCGACGGCCGGGACGCAACAGTCAGCCACGTGATGAACCTGCTCGTGTCCCGGCTCACCTCGGCGGATATCCAATCCACGATAACCCCCGACGAGGGCCGGAACGTCCCGTGGCACTACAACAACGTGGCCGCGGTGGACACCGCCAAGCAGTCGCTGGTGGGCATGGACGGCTTGCGCGAGATGGTGCGCATCGACCGCGAGTCGCCGGAGCTCAAGGCGCGCGTCCGCGAGATCAAGGAGCGGGCGGTGCTCTTCCTCGAGGCGATGCTCGAGGACGGCGGCTACTTCGCGGGCGTGGAGAAGGCGTACTTCGTGGATAGCGGCGAGTATCCCGAGACCAACGACGACGGCATCGGCCGTGACAGTCAGGGTGGTGTCGCAGCGGGTTCGATCGTCCCGCGCGCGGACGACTACCTCGCGCCGGTCTGTCACCACTTCGGCCGCAACCACCTCGAGCTGCTGGCGGACTACGGCGCCGATCCGTCAGACGCACCCTGTGCGGTCGTGGGCGGATGCACGCTCTGCGACGACACCAAGGTGCCGTTCATCGACGAGCTCGACCCCGAAGACAACGCGGCCACGCGGCTTATGCAGACCGCAGAAGCCCGCAGCAAGGACCTTATCGCCCCCGAGGTGGAGTGGTCGGGCGACGGCGTCGTCGTGGTCACGATGTTCCTGCCCGCCGGCGAGCAGGTGGCGGAGGCGGCGGCCCTCGAGCTCGGCTCGGCGATGAACCTCACCGACTGCGAGGTCATCCACAAGCGTGTGATGCATCCTGCCGAGGGCACGCTCATCGAACTGAAGGGTCGGCTCGCTGTGGCGATCGACCCCGCAACGCTCGTGATCCCGGAGCCGCCGGACGTGCTGACCGACGAGGAGATCCGCGACTTCGTGCACGAGCGGAACCTGCGCTGCGTGGCCGCCACCGTGGGCAACGACGAGCACTCGGTAGGTATGCGCGAGATCATCGACATCAAGCACGGCGGCCTTGAGAAATGGGGCTTTGCTGTGACCTACCTCGGCACGAGCGTGCCGATCGACAAGGTGCTCGACGCCGCCATCGAGCACGCGGCTAGCGTGGTGCTCATCTCAACGATCATCACCCACGCCGACGTGCACCGCGAGATGATGCGCAAGCTCTCCGCGCTCGCCGAGGAGAAGGGCGTGCGTGACAGGCTCCTGTTCATCTCGGGCGGCACGCAGGTGACCGACGAGATCGCCCGTGAGAGCGGGATGGACGCAGGGTTCGGCCGAAAGACCAAGGGTCTCGATGTAGCGAGCTTCATCGTGAAGACGATGCGCGCGCGTGGGATGTAGTTGACGCGCTACCGGTCGCGCGCAGCTTCGGCCGCGTCGAATTCGGCACGCACCGTGTCGCGAATCGAGGCCAGTCGCGGCAGGAGCGACGGTAGTCGGTCCTGGATGATCTCGGCTACGCGGGGCCAGATGATGCCATCATAATGGTGCGCCACGACGTCGCGTGTGCGGGCCATCTCGCTCCAAGGTACATCCGCGAAGCGGCTTCGTACCTTGATCGAGAGCCGCTTGGATGACTCACCCAGGACTACGAGGTTCCAGAGGATGCGCTCACGATCGTCGCGGTCGTCACCGATGTGGTCACGCGGCACGTCACGGCCAAGGTCGATGAGGCGACTGGCGGCGTCGACCAGGCTCTCGAGGATGATCGACTCGTCACGCGGACCAGACATAGACTGCCTCCCGGAGAACGCGATCGTGCATCCGCGGGTGCAGGGCGTGTGGTTCGATGAAGTCTACATCTCTGCCGAGCAGATCCTCTATGTACTGCGCCGCCTCCACGAAGAGGAACCCTCCCGGCCTGGGCATCTCCACTAGCAGGTCTACATCGCTCGTGTCGGTCTGCCCTCCGTACGCGAAACTGCCGAAGACGCCGATGCGCACGATCCCGAAGCGCTCCCTCAGCTCCCGCCCGTGCGCGCGGACTCGAGCCGCGATCTCGCCGAGGTCACGGACCGGTGTGACCGCGGGCGTGAGAGCGCTGGCCGCGTAGGCTGCCTGTGCCTCGGCGGCAATCGGCAGTTCAGCGGCCGCATACCCCAACGCCTCGGCAACGGCGTCCACCCGCTCGAGCGACGCATTCCGGTAGCCCGAGGTCTCCCAGCGCGCGATCTGCTGCTGTGCCACGCCGATGGCGCTGCCGAGTTCGCGCTGCGACATGCCCGCCGCATGGCGGGCGGCGATCAGGGCGGGGCCGATGTCGAGCGGTCGTGTCATGGAGCGATTGTACAACACAGAAGTAGTTAAGACAACACAAAGGTTGTGAAGAGTGTGATCCGACAGATGCGACCTGTCACTGCCCGCCGAGGCCGAACTCGGGCGGCAAGGGGATCTCGTGGTCCTCTTCACGCCCGACGTCCTGGAGCGCACCCACACGGTGCTCGAGCTCCGGGCCGGCACGGAAGACCTTCATGCGCCCCTCGAACGACTCGGTCAGATACCCCTTGTCCACGAGCTCTGCGAAATCGCGGTGGGCCGTCGCGTAGCCGATACCGTGGGTGCTGCGGTGGTAGCCGATGCGGAACGTGGCGTCGGGGATACGGAGCGCCCGACCGATGATCGAGCGCTGGCGGTGGTTGAGCGTCTCGTCCTCGCGCAACTCGCGCTGTACGGCTTCGTCGATGGCGGCGGCGCGCTCCATTCGGGAACCAAGCTGGTGCAGCGCATGCACCACCAGACTGAGCTGGGTGTCCAGCCACGCTGTGGAATTGGTCTCCTGCCAGGAATCGAGCACGGGCGGTCCCGGGACAGGGGCGGTCGGCCGCGGCCCCACGGCCTCCTGAAGCATCAGCTCGGAGCGCGATATGGGCAGGTAGCCGAGCACGGGATATCCGGTCTTGAGCGCCGCGAAGCGGAACAGGATACGCGACATCATCCCGTTCCAGGCGGGGAAGAGGTCCCAGTAGGCCGTGACCGCGCGGATGATCAGAGCGACGACGGCAGGATGGGTGCAGCTCTGCAGGTGCGCGGCGTTGGCGTAGGAGCACAGCCCGCGCACCACTGCGTCTTCGGTGCTCCTATCCACACCGCTGGGCGTCCTGGTGAGGTGTGAGGGGATCCCGTAGGTGAGCTGGCTGTAGAGGTCGATCAGCGTCGCGAGCGTCCAGGGCCTGTCCACGAGCCCCTGGAGCTCCTCGGAGAGGCGGTAGTGGTTGACCACCAGCCGCTCCTCGATCGTTCGGGGCTGTCGACGCATGAGCAGGAGGTCCTTGGCGGTCCCGTAGTCGACATCAACGCCGTCGAGCCGCGCGGTCGCGACGGTTTCGTCCACGTTCGACTGCACCACGAACCGTGCACCGGACCTGCTGATCACACGTTCATAGAGCTGTGAGTAGGTGGTGCAGTGCTGGTCGATCGTGCTGAGCGACCGCCTGATCCGGTGGGTCTGCACGAACCAGTGCATACGTCCTTCGCGGTCAGGTATCGGCGAGTAGATCGCGGCAAGCCGTTGCAGAGCGGTGAGCAGGTCGAGCGTCTGCTCGTGGGTGAGTCCCTCGGGCAGCGGCAACTCCTTGAGGGACTCGATCGGTACGGGTGTGGCGGTGGAGCGGAGAAGCGCATGGCGCACGTCGTTGCGCGAGACGACCGCGATGATGCGCTCGACGTCCGATGCTGCCAGCGGGCGCTCCCTGCGGGGTTTGTCTGAGGTCACTGTCACTCCCTGTGGGATCTATCCGGGTCGCTGTCACTACTCTCCGGCCAATGGTTATCCATTGTTGGGGAATTGACAATGCACTGACCGCCCTCACAATATGGATTATCCATCCCGGTAGGTGGAGAGTTGACGACCGGCACAGCGTACCACCCCGGCAGGCGGAGTGTCAGGCATGAGGGGATATGGGGATGCGGAGACGGTGCTTGAGGAGCAGTGCACGCTGTGCCATGACGCGGCCAGGATCTACCTCGCTTCCGATGCGACGGACTGGCCTGCCACCATCGAGCGGATGAACGAGGAGCACTCCAAGACGCATCCCGGAGACGCCCCGCTGCTGTCGGTGGAGCAGGAACAGGCGATCATCGAGTTCATGAAATCGCGGACACAGTCCGTGGGTGAAGAGGTCGTTCGCGACAAGTGCGTCACGTGTCACGAGCTCGACAACATCACCCGCCAGGCACAGGGTGCCGACTGGGTGGAGATCATCGATCGCATGGTCGAAGAGCACGGTGCGGCCCTCACGGAGCAGGAGCAGCAAGACGCGCTCAACTTCCTGCAGGGGCAGTAAGTCGTATCAGGTGTCGCCGGGTGGTGGCCCACTTCCCTCCGGGCCACCACCCGGCGTGTATCCCGGGTGTGAAGCGGATCGGCACTCCCGAAGATATCGCGGCGGTAACGGAGTTCCTGCTGAGCCAGGGAGCGTCGTTCATCACGGGTACGGACATACTGGTGGATGGCGGGACGGTGGCAGGCGTCACGTTCCGCTAGGGGAAGGCCGGGGGCGAGCGTTACCCGGGCCACACGCGATGCGTCGTCGGGATGAAGGGGGGTGGCACAGGAAGACGGCGGTCACTCGCCGGTTCCCGGGGCTGTGGGACACAGATGCGCCCATGGCCCCGGGAGCCGCACGGATGCCGCCTCGTTCGTTGGCTCCCTGAGTCCTGTCCGCGCCCGCTTTCGGTGTGTCCGTCCTGGCGCCGAAGCCCATGCCGGGGGTTCGTCGCAGATCCTCAAGGGACCGCGCCAAGAGCGCCCCCTTACCGCTCGGCGGTGCTGCGACAGGAGATCGGGCCGGGTCCTTCACGGACCCGGCCCTGTTTCGATGCCACCCCACGCCTGATGTCGTATCCGCGATATGCCCCGCGCGGCTTCCGTAGAGACGTCATTCGTTTGCAGGCGGACGAATGGTGAATAGACAAGGATGAACGGCGCATAACCCGATCGTGTGTGCGTACGCTGGGCCGTTCGTCAGGAAGTCCTGTGTCCGAGCTGTTAGCGTGTGCGAATTAGGGGCATAGCGTCCTATCGGGCCTCGTGTAGGTCCGGGGGGCTTTGAACTGCTGTGGGGGGAAGCACGGTCACTGCGTGATCCAGCAGGGAGCGAATGGTGAGACCGACCCTGAGTGGGTCGGTCTTTGTCTTGTCAGCCGCAGCGAGGATCGCCATCTGGAAGGGGGGACGCGTTGAGCTGTCGGCACGTTCGGAGCCGGACCGTCATACGACGGCGCGTCACTAGGGAGGGGATAATGAGAGAGCCTGGTCTGTTCGCCATCTCACGAAGCGCCCGCCCGCAACAGGTAGTCTCGCTACTTCTGGCGCTCGCACTGGTCGCATCGATCGCACCACCGGTATTCGCGGTCGATCCGGCGCCCGTTCACGACTACGGTCCCGGGAAACACACGGCGGACCTGCTCGCGGGCAACAAGCTCACCGATGTCGGGAGTGTTGAGGTCTTCAACGACCAGCAGAAGCTGTATGTCAGCGTGCTGCCGGACGGCTGGCAGATCGCCGAGGTGCAGATATACGCCGGTCACGAGCCCATCCCGGTGAATCGCAAGGGGCAGCCTGCCCCGGGTCAGTTCCCGTACAAGGTGGAGTATGAGGAGCCCGTGGCCGAGTACCGCAAAGTACTCGATCTGCGCGGCGATCTCGGCGTGGCATGGGGCGTTCCCTTCGTATCCAAGCGCGTGCAGAACATCGCGGTGCACGTATCGCTCGTGGATCCCGCCACAGGTGAATCCACAGGCGCATGGGCGGAAGGAGCCCGCTTCTTCGTTGAGAAGTCACCCGCGGTGGGCGCCTGGTTCAGCTATCTGCTCGAGCGCCCACGGAGAGGGCACTTCATCGATGCGCCCGTGGGCGGGCTCGGGTACACCACCGAGACCTTCGACAGCGCCACCGATGTGTCCGGCTCGTTCCTCTACTTCCCCGGTGAGACGGTGACGTTCTTCCTCGCCGGATATCCGATCGGCAGTGCCGTGTGCAGGCACCGGGTCTCGCCGCTCGATATCTTCAACACGGCGGACATCGGCCATCCCGAAGTGGGCAACATGGCGTGGCTGCTCCAGTCGCTGGACGCGGACGGCAATCCCAAGGACCGCATCTTCATACCCGAGGCGGTACATGAGGCGGTTCGCATGACGATCGCCGAGTGGGAGGACGCTGAAGACGCGCAGTTCGAGGGGTTCGATTTCACCGATACCGAGATGATCGGGTTCATCATCGACGGGGCCATCGCCAAGACCGCGGGCATGGAGGGCGTGACGCTGGTCAAGGGGACGAAGGCCGAGGCGATCGCGAATCTGGCCAAGACGCTCGAGGAGACGAATGCGAAGTTCATCAAGAACGTCTCCAAGACTCCGGACCAGTACACCACCAAGTCGCGTATCGAGTTGGCGCCCTTCTACGTGCCGGCTACCAGTTCCGATGGCGACGCGACGGAGATCGAGTACCACGATGAGTACGGCGAGCTGATCGGCACCCGCACCGAGGCGCGCCCGATCATCATGGCGTACCTCGACGCACATCCGGAGACGGGCGCACTCGACGTATGGTCTGCCGTCTCGCTCGATGACGGCAACACCTGGAAGCGCCGCAACCTGTCACGCAGCGCGGACCGCTCGTCATTCACGCTCGCGAACGGCGAGGAGTACTACGGCGCCTGCGAAAAGCCCTCGCTGCACGTGAAGGACAACATGGTCCTGATCGTCTGGACGGGCAAGTATGCGAGAGGCGGGAAGCCGCGCTACTCGATCGAGACCAGCGCGACCGATCCCGAAGACGACTATCCGTACGATGATGCCTACTACGCGGACGACATATGGGGTGTCGGCGGACCGCAGCGTTCGACCGACTACACCGAACTGGGATTCCCCGAGGTCGGCGAGATCCCGTACAACGTGGTCTGGACGCAGCGAGGGATCATCGACAAGACGACCGGCGCCCTCACCTGGTACAAACCGGAGCGCCTCACCTCGGGACGCCGCAACGCCATGCAGCTCGTGGAGGCCTCCGCAGGTAACGGCGCGGGCTTCGCTGTCGCCTGGCAGGAAGATCCTGAAGGCATCCGTCCCGGTCAGGGCAAAGGATCGGGTGTGGGGTGGAGCGGAGCGATCGCAAGTCATGGTACCGACATCTGGTACAGCTACATCGCAGCCGAGGACTTCGCCACGATCGACGAGAACTGGGTGTCGGGTGGCGATCCTGAGCACGATTGGGACGAGGACATCGTTGGCAGACCGAAGGCGCTCGTGCCATTCTCGCTGCCTGTCCGTATCAGTGACAACGAGACGATCAACTCGAACAACATCAAGGTCGAGCTCGACGGCGACGGACTTCCTATGACCGACGGGAATGGCGATTACATCCCCATCATCGACGAGGAGACCGGCAAGGAGGTCGGGACACACAGTTACGCGTACGAGACCCCGGGCGTGATCGCCGACTGGTATGCCACGACCAACTGGCAGGGCGTTGAGAAGCAGGTTGCCATCACCGCTGACGGCCGCCTGCTCGACGGCGACACCGCCGCCACTCGCCCGGCGCTGTTCCTGCAGGGTTACACCAAGCCGGACGGCACCAAGAGCGCCTGGGCGATCGTCGGTTACGAGGAGAGCAAGGGCACCGGAGGCGGCGGACCGCTCGGCGAACCCCACGAAGACGTCGATGACCCCGACGAGGATCCCGAGGTCCCTGCCGCTGCGGACTGTGATGACGCGACGGCGGGGTGCTGGGAGTGCCACTACGATGCCCACGCGGCCGGAAGCGATCAGACCGAGTGCTATTCGTGCCACTCGGACGAGCATCCCTACGTGACCGCGGAGGCAGAGGAGCTCGAGGAAGGCGACGATGAGTCGGGCGACGGCATCGGCAGGCGCTACAAGCCTGACATCGGCAAGAACATCATCTATCACAGCTTCGACTGGCAGACGCCCAACCTGGTGAGCGGCGGCACCATCCTGAACCAGCAGGCGGTCGATCCCCTGAGCGGCGAGGATCTCTTCCTCGTTGACGAGGAGGGCCAGCCGATCCTCGACTACCTTGAACAACCGATCCCGGCCTACGAGAACGCACGCAGGCCGCGGTTCCTGGTCCAGGGCAAGTCGCTCGCCATAGCGGGCAAGCCATCAACGGCCAAGGCGACCGTGATGGTGCTCGTCTACAAGCAGGGCGAGGACGGACGCGGCGGTCCATCTGACATCTTCATCCGGAGATGGGAAGTGGCGGCTGCCGACAAGGGCAATCCCTATGACGTGAAGTATCTCGTTTCAGGTGACACCAACGTGAGCGCTGTGACGCCGCGGGTCGATGGCTTCTGGGAGAACCCTGACCAGGACGATCCCGACAAGGGCATCAAGCTGATCCGCTGGGATCAGACGGCAGACAACCTGGACGACTACTCATGGGAGTATCCCGGCGACAACGCGCAGGCTCAGCGGGGCTATCTCCGAGGCGACCTGCTCGTGCTCGGGTACACCTGGACGCCGAACTGGCGGTCGGCGCGGAATGCGAACGACATCTACAACCTGTACGTACGCCGCTCGTTCGACGGTGGCCGCACCTTCACCACCACACCCGCGAGCGATCCATACGGCGTGTATGAGTACAACGGCCAGGGCGCCGTCTGGTCCGAGCTGTTCCGCAACCCGCAGGAGGGGACGACCGAACTCTACGAGTTGTCCATCCCGGCGGGCGAGTTCGAGCCGGCGCGCAACATCACGCAGTACAAGAACAACAAGATCAACTGCATCGAGCCGCGGATCGTCCCGCCGGGTCCGGTGATCGCCGGATCACCGTATCCCGAGGACGTGTCGAGCCTCTCGACGATCTGGCTCACGTGGGGCACCGGCGCGACCCATGCGGTGATCCACGGGGACAGCGAGGAGGAGGAAGAGGATACCGGCAAGATGCCGTTGGACCTGCAGTACACCTACAGCCTCGACTGGGGCGATACGTGGGTGCTCGAGGAGAAGACCGTGAACCCGGACAGCGACGGCAACTATGCCGGCGAGACCACGTTCCGGCCCTTCTATCTCGCGAAGGGCGACTCCATGCAGGGTGAGGCGCAGGTCAAGCTGAGCGCGGATGCGTCCAAGGCGTTCGTGGTATGGAACGACGAAGGCATCCCGCCTGAGTTGCTGACAGACCCCTCGAAGGTGGAGATGGACACGTTCTTCCGGCGCATCATGCCGTACGAGGTCGAGCACAACCAGGCGTTGGCCGATCCGGTGTTCACCGCGTCGCCAACGGTCATCCAGTAGGCTCGAGCGCAACACAGTACGCCCCGGCCGCCATCTCCGGCCGGGGCGTACACTATGCACGGCAGACACCCGCTCGGACGTCGGTGCGTCCGAGCTACCGCGGAGGGCGAGCCCATGGCAGACGCAGAGGCCGGGAGACGGGTCCGGGTCACGGTCGTAGCGGACAACAACGGCCCGGTCCCGGATGGCGTACATCCCAGCCCCAGGCTCGGCACCGCCTGGGGCTTCGCGTGTGTGGTGGAGACCGGCGACGAACGCATACTGTTCGACACCGGCAGCGATGGAACGATGCTGATCGCCAACATGGTTGTCCTCGGCATCGACCCGACAGCCATCGACACCCTCGTGATCTCCCACGAGCATTGGGACCACGTGGGTGGGGTCGACGCGCTCCTCGACGCGGGCGCTCGGCCTGTGGCGTATGTGCCTCGCTCGTTCACCGATGAGTTCCGTGAGAGGTTGGCGGCGCGGATCACGGTCGTCGAAGTCACCGGGCAGGTGTCGGTTGGTGAACATGCGCGCACGACGGGCGAACTCGGCACCTCGGTCGTGGAGCAGGCGCTGGTGGCGCCATCGGCCGAGGGCCTCGTGGTGATCACCGGCTGTGCGCATCCCGGCATCGCTCATATCGTGCGGTCGGCCGCAGCGGGCGACCGGGTCGCCCTGGTGGTGGGAGGCTTCCACCTCAAGGACGCCGATGAGCGTGAGATCACGGAGACGGTCGAGGAGCTTCGTGGGCTCGGCGTGATGCGGATGGCGCCCACGCACTGCACCGGCGACGCGGCACGCGCGCGCTTCGCTCTTGAGTTCGGTGACGATTACATACCTGTGGGCGTGGGCACCGTGATCGAAGCGGGCGGCTGATGCCTCCCCTTGCTGCTTGGCGTACCATACCTCTGAGACGTTCAGCTGCCGACGGACCGCATGCGCCAGCAACGATGTGTGTCCGATCCCTACGATCCGGAGGCGAGCATGGCTAACGCGAACGACACGCATGACACCACCAACGACGACGCGCGTGCGCGCGAAGTCACGGCACGCGGCATAGACGAGGCCCGCAGCGGCGACCATGCGGCTGCGGTCGGCTCGTTCAAGGAGGCCGAGACGATCGCGCGGGAGAACGGCTTGCTCGACCTCGCCGCGGGGGCGGCGGTGAACCGCGGATGGGCGCTCTGGCTCGCGGGAGAGAAGGACGATTCGATCGAGGCGTACGAGGAGGGCGCGCAACTGGCGCGGGAAGCGGGCGATAGCACGCGACTCATGCTCGCGCTCGGCAACCTCGGCATCGCCCATACGGCGGCCGGACGTTATGAGGAGGCGCTCGCGGTCTACGAAGAGTACCTGCCGCTTGTGGCCGACGACCCCGACGAGGAGATCGACGCCCACCTCAATTGCGTCACCGCGCTCGTGAACCTCGGCAGGTATGAAGAGGCCAACGGGCATCTCGATGAAGCCGAGCGGATCGCGCAAGACAACAAGAGCGCCGCGATCGTCAGCGTGTACCTGAGCCGCGGCGCGATCCGTGAGAGGATCGGTGACAATGACGAGGCGTTCGGGTTGTACTGGAAGGCGTTCGACACCGTTGATGAAGAGCGGGACCCGGGCCTCTTCGGGACCGTGATGCTCACGCTCGCTCGCGCGTACATCCGGGCGGGCGAGGATGCGCACGCGAGCGACTGCTACGGCGAGGCGGAGCGCGCCTTCCGGTACACGGAGGAGCAGGACCGCCTGGCGCAGGCGCTTCACGAGCACGCAGCGGCGCTGCTCCGTGTAGGGCTTATCGACCAGGCGCTTGACGCGTGGCGGGAGGAAGAGCCGATCCTGCGCGAGATGGGCGATCATCTGGCCCTCGGCGAGTGTTTGCTGCAGCAGGCCCTGGCCACCCGGGAGCGCATGTCCGACTTCAGCTCCGACCTGAAGTTCACGGAGGCCGCGGCGGCGTTCCGCCGTGCCGGAGCCATAGATCGGCTTCCGGAGCTGCTCCTGGCCCACGCGCTGTGGCTTCGCGAGCACTTCATGGACACCAACGCCATGAAGCGCATGCGTGAGGTGTTCGAAGCACTGGCCGAGTCGCCCAACGCGGCCGTGGAGTCGCGCGCCCATGCGCTGCACGCGCTCATGCTTGCCGACGCCGCCGACTACGACGCGGCATTCGACGCCATCGAACAGGCCGAGGCAGTCGCCGCCGGTGCCGCTGACGTGGAGGCGATCACCGGGGCCCGCGCACGGCGTGCGTACGTGATGGCGCGGAACGGAGAGCCCGCCGAGGACGTGAAAGCGCAGCTCAAGGCGGCCGAGGCGCACGCAGATGTCGAGGGCCACGGCCGGAAGGGCGCCTACGCTGTGGAGGCGGTCGCACTTGAGATCGAGGAGCGGTGCGGCGAGGCGTACGCGGGACTTCTGGGCGACGGCCCGTTGCCCGAGGAGGTCGATCTCTGATAGGATGTGCGTGTGCGTCACGAAGGCGCACGCGGGTGGAGCAGATCCACGTTTCGTCACACCGATCGTCAAACCGATGGCCACGAGAGGCCGCGCGCGACACGACGTCGCCGTGGCCTTTCTGTATGCATGGTGAAGAAGGGGGCGGCATGACCGGAGCGGTGAAGGCTTCCCACAGGCTCGAGACCGGGGTGCGGGATGGACTTCCTGCAGACCTTCTGGAGGCGGTCGACTTCCACGGTCACCTGTGTCCCGGATTGACCATCGGCTACCGGGCGGCGTTGATCGCGATGGAGCGTCTTGGCGTGACACGCGGCTCGGATGAGGAGCTCGTGGGCATCGTGGAGACCGACGCCTGCGGCATCGATGCGTTCCAGTACCTCACCGGGTGCACGCTGGGCAAGGGCAATCTCATCTTCCGTGATCACGGCAAGCAGGTGTTCACGCTCGTCCGGCGCCACGATGGCGCCGGGGTGCGCGTGGCGCTCCGGGGTGACGCGCTCGGCGCCGATCCCGAGCGAGCGCGCCTCAAGGCGCGGGTGATGTCGGGCGAGGCCACGAGCGACGAGCGGGCCGAGCACCAGCGGGGCAGCATCGACCGGGTCTTCGAACTGCTGGCGCTGTCCCCCGAGCGGTTCGGAGCGGTCAGCGATGTGCGGGTGGAGCTGCCGCCGAAGGCCGGGATGTTCCCCTCGGTCACCTGCGCGGTGTGCGGGGAGGCGGTCATGGAGCCCCGCGCCCGGGTCCGTGATGGCGCGCCATGCTGCATCCCGTGTGCCACACGGTACGGCCGGGGCTGGGAGATCAACGTCTAGCGCGCCAGACGCGCGCCGTCCGAGGGGAGACGCACGTGAAGAAGTCGATCAGGGTAGGGGTCGCCGGTGTGCTGGCGCTCACGCTGATGCTGGGCCTGTCGCTCTCGGCAGGCTGTGGCGCCGACGCAGAGGAGCTGCAGGAGGCTGCGCCGACTGGCGGGGAGTCCGCGGAGCGCACCTTCACTGACCTCGCCGGGCGCGAGGTGCGCGTTCCCGCCGAGGTGGGCCGTGTAGCGGCGATCGGGTCGGGCACGCTGCGCCTCGTGGTGTACGCGGGCGGCGCCGATCGCGTTGTGGGCATCGAAGAGCTCGAGACCCGACCGCCGGTGGCGCGTCCGTACACGCTGGCGAATCCGGGGCTCCTCGAGTTGCCGGTGATCGGCGCGGGCGGTCCCGACTCCACGCCCGATGCCGAGCGGTTGCTCGCGGCCGCGCCGGATGTGATCTTCGTGAACCAGATCGCCGATGCCGAGGGCGCCGATCGGCTTGAGGAGGCAACCGGCATCCCGGTGGTCGTGGTGAGCTACGGCAGTCTCGGTCTCGACGAGCCGTTCTTCGTGTCGATGGAGCTCGTGGGCCGGGTGTTGGGAACCGACGAGCGCTCTGCCGAGGTGGTCACGTACGTGCGTGATGCGCTCGAGGATCTTGCGGCACGCACAGCCGACGTTGCCGACGCCGGCAAGGATACCGCGTACGTGGGCGCCCTCGGCTTCAAGGGTGCACGCGGGATGGAGAGCACGCAGCCGAAGTACCTGCCGCTCGCCGCGATCGGCGCCATGAACGTTGCCGGATCCGTGGAGCAGACCAGCGCTGTGATGATCGACCGGGAACAGCTCGTGGCATGGGACCCCGACCACATCTTCCTCGACCTCGGAGGGCTCTCGCTGGTGCGCGAGGACGTGCGGGCCGATCGCGGATTCTATGAAGGCCTCACGGCCGTGAGCGAGGGCCGCGTGTACGCGCAGCTGCCGTTCAACAACTACTCCACCAACGTGGAGGTGGCGCTCGCCGACGCGTACTACGCCGGGACCGTGCTCTTCCCGGAGCGCTTCGCTGATATCGATCCGGCAGCCAAGGCCGACGAGATCGCCACCGTGCTCGCCGGGGAACCGGTCTACGACCGCCTGGTCGCCATCTACGGACAGGGCTTCGGCGCCATCGACCTTCTCGGCGGGGAGTGAGCGTGTCACACGAACACGACTACAAGCTCCGGTATGCCGCCTACACCAGGCGCAAAGTCGCGGTGACCGCTGGCCTCGCACTCGCGGTGGTGCTTGCGGCGGTGTACGCGGTGTACGTCGGCTCATCGGGCCTTTCCCTGTCCGAGGTGCTCCGCGCTCTGGCCGGTACGGGTGACGAGGCCGCCTCGCTCATCGTCTGGAACATCAGGATGCCGAGGGTGGTCGCGGCCATCGTAGCCGGTGCCGGGCTTGCGGTCTCCGGGGCGGTGATGCAGGGGGTGCTCCGCAACCCCCTCGCCTCGCCGTTCACGCTCGGTGTCTCCCAGGGAGCGGCCTTCGGCGCGGCGCTCGCGATCATCGGGTTCGGCGCCGGCGCCACCGGCACGGCGGCGGCCGACGCGGTGCGGATCTCCAACGTGTGGTCGGTGGCGGGATTCGCCTTTGCCGGCGCGATGGTCGCCACGCTCGCCGTGCTGGCGATATCCCGCACGCGGGGGGCCACGCCCGAGACGATCGTGCTTGCCGGTGTGGCGCTCGGGTCGCTGTTCTCGGCGGCCACTGCGCTCATGCAGTACTTCGCCGAGGACACCCAGGTGGCGGCTGTGGTCTTCTGGACGTTCGGCGATCTCGGGCGGGCTGCATGGCGCGACGTGGGCATCATGGCCGTGGTGGCGGGTGTGTGCCTCGCGTACTTCCTCTGGCACCGCTGGGACTACAACGCGCTCGAGACCGGCGCCGAGTCGGCGCATGGGCTCGGCGTGCACGTGGAGCGCGTACGTCTGCTTGGCATGCTCGCGGCCTCGTTCGCCACGGCCGCTATCGTGGCGTTCCTCGGCATCATCGGGTTCATCGGCCTGGTGGGGCCGCACCTCGTGCGCCGCGTTATGGGGAGCGACCACCGCTTCCTGCTTCCCGCGTCGGCGGCGGCCGGGGCGCTCCTGCTGCTGGTGGCCGACACCGTGGGCCGCACCCTCATCTCGCCGGTGGTCCTGCCTGTGGGCGCCATCACGTCGTTCCTCGGCGCACCCCTCTTCCTGTACCTGCTGGTGGCGAGGAGGCGGTCGGCATGATGCTCCGGGTGGAGGGCGTCACGTTCGCCTACCGCAGCGCCCCCGTGCTCGACGGGGTGGACTTCTCCGTGGACCCCGGCGAGTTCCTTGCGGTGCTCGGCAACAACGGCGCCGGGAAGTCCACGCTCCTGAAGTGCGTCATGCGTATCGTGCGGCCGCACGCAGGGGCGGTCTACCTCGACGAGCGTGACGTACACGCGTTGCGCGGCAGCGAGCGTGCGCGCAGCATCGGGCATGTCCCGCAGCGCTCCGAGACGAGCCACATGACCGTGTACGATGCGGTGCTGGTGGGGCGGACGCCGCACATCACGTGGAGCGCCTCGCACGACGACCACCACGTGGTGGAGCGCGTGCTGGCCGAGTTGGGACTCGAAGACCTTGCGATGCGTCCGATCGACGAACTCTCCGGGGGTGAGCTGCAGAAGACGGTGATCGCGCGTGCACTCGCCCAGGAGCCCCGCGTCCTGCTGCTCGACGAGCCCACCTCGAGCCTGGATCTGCGCAACCAGCTTGACGTGCTCGCAACAGTGAAGCGTGTGACCTCGGCGCAGGGGGTGGCGGTAATCGCGGTGATGCACGACCTCAACCTCGCGCTCCGCTTCGCCGACGCGTTCTGCCTGCTGGCGGACGGCCGCGTGCACGCATGCGGCGGGCGTGAGGTCATCACGTCCGAGAACGTCTCGCACGTGTACGGCGTACCGGTGGGCGTGACCACGGTGGACGACGTGCCCCTCGTGGTGCCGCTCTAGCGCAGCCGTGCCGGTTCCGCCGGCGGTCGGCCCCTACAGTTCGTAGGTCAGGTACGAGTAGCCGAGGTGACCCTCGCCATCGGTGGCGATGTGCAGGACCCGCTCGTCTCCGGGCTCGCCGAAGAGGTAGTTGCCCTGCTTGATGCCATCGGCGGCTTTCCACGTGTACTGTTCCACCACGGTGGCGCTGTCGCCGCCCACGGCTTCCACCATGCGCCCGGCAAGCTCGAGGAAGCTCGCCCGCTCGGCATCGGTCATGGGGTCGGGTGTGACGCCCTCAACGCTCACTGCGTCGTCCACGTAGTCCCACCGCCAGTCGTTCTCAACGTCGCGGAGCGTGATGGTGATGACGTGGTCGCCCGAGGACCATTGCAGCGCGCCGTACCCCTCCATGCTCTCGAGCACCACGACTTCTCCGTCGGCGGGCGTGAGGTCGTAGAACTCGAGACCGATGCCGAGCAGGGCGAGGTACTGCTCTTCGTTCTCGAGCGGCGGCAGTTCGGGCTCGGCGTCCGCCTCGGGTTCCGCGGCCGGCCCGGGGGCCTCGGCACCGGTATCAGCGGGCGTTCCGGGCTCTTCGGGAGCGCACGCGCACCCCGGAAGCAGCAGCATCAGAATCAGTGCGAGCGCAGCGGAAACGATCGTACGTGTACGCATCGGTCCTCCCTGTTCGGCCGGTACAGCAAGTCTAGCCGATTGGCGTCCCGGGGCGCGCGCTTGATGCGTGCGTGTTCGGGTGGACACACCGCCGCACGGGAGTCGTATCCTTGGAGGGAGGTGCCACGGTCCGCCTGACGGAAGGAGTCCTTCATGGCCAACGCCGCGCCGATCGACGCCCTTGTGGCCGAGATCGGCTCGACCACCACCGTCCTCTCGGCGTTCGCGGACCTGCGCGCGGACGCTGCCGGGTCCCCACGGCTCGTGGGGCAAGGGTCGGCTCCCACCAGTGTGGCCGCCGGGGACGTCACGCTTGGCGTGGACGAGGCGCGCGCCGCGCTCGAGGAGGCCGTCGGCCCGCTCGATCCGCGCGTGACGCTCGCAACGTCATCGGCGGCGGGCGGCCTGCGTATGACGGTGCACGGACTCACGCAGCAGATGACCGCGATGGCGGCGCGCGAGGCCGCACTGGGCGCAGGCGGCGTGGTGGAGGTGGTCACTGCGGGACGTCTGCGCGACCACGACCTCACGCTGATCGAGGCAGCGCGGCCCGGGCTCATCCTGCTTGCTGGCGGGGTGGAGGGCGGCGACTCGGAGGTGGTCCTCTACAACGCGGCGCGGCTCTCACGGCTCTCGGTGCGTCCGATCGTCGTGTACGGGGGCAACTCGGCGGTGGCCGGAGAGGCGAAGGCGGTTCTCGAGGACGCGGGGTTCTCGGTACGGCTCACCAACAACGTGTATCCCGGCGTGGACGAACTCGACATCCTGCCGGCTCGGCACGCCATCCACGACGCGTTCGAAGAACACATCACCCATGCGCCCGGGATGGAGCGCATCGCCGGATATGTGAGCGGGCGGATCCTGCCCACGCCCGGCGCGGTGCTGATAGCGGCGGAACTCCTTGCCGAGGAGATGGGCGACCTCGTGGTGGTGGACGTGGGCGGCGCCACCACCGACGTGCACTCGGTGACCGACGGCACCGCCGAGATCGCCGCGATCGCCACGGATCCGCAGCCGCACGCCAAGCGCACCGTTGAGGGCGATCTCGGCACGTACGTGAGCGCCGCGCATGTGACAGAGCTCCTGGCCGAGGACGACCGGCCGACATTGCTGCCACCGGCGATACCCGTCACGCCCGAGGAGACGGCGGCCGCTGTTGTGCTCGCACGGACCGCCGCGCGCGTGGGCGTGGAACGGCATGCCGGGCGGCTGGCGCATCTGTATACGCCGCGCGGGCGTCAGACGGTGGCCCGCGGGCGTGATCTCACCGCCTGCCGGCTGGTGATCGGCACGGGCGGTGCGCTCACACGGCTTCCGGGCGGAGAGGCGATGCTGGCGTCGGTGCGCGCGAGCGGCCCGGAGAGCGAGCGTCTGCTTCCTCCTGCCGACGCGCGGGTGGCCATCGATCGCCATTACGTGTTCGCCGCCTGCGGTGCGCTCGCCTCGGCCTTCCCGGCCGACCGCGTTGTGGCGCTGATGCGGGAGAGCATCGGCTAGCCGCAACTCATCGCTCCTGGCGCGGACGCGCCGCAACGGGTATACCAGGAGAGGGGGGTGACGAGGTGTCGCCAGACGTGCCGGCTCCTGCGGCCGCACAGCAGACGTGGCGGTGTCCAGTATGCGGGCACCCTACGCCCGGACCGGTCTACTGCGACCACTGTGGCGCCACGCTCGTGCGCCCTGAGCAGGCTCCCGCCCCAGGTCCCCGTAAGAAGCGCGGCTGCCTTTGGCTCGGCGTCTGGGCCGCGGTGCTCTTGATCGCAGCGGTTGCAGGGTTCGCCTACGGCTTCATCACCAACTGGGGCGAGGTCGCGGTGCCCACCGCGAAGCAGCAGAACGTGATCGACGCATACGGCGCCCCGGCGGCGTTCGTGGTGGCCGATGGACCCAGCGGCCCGGGTGAGGACGACGTGCGCATGGAGGAGTGGATCTACCCCGAGACCGGGGTGATCGTCTACTTCATCAACGGACGCCAGGTGGCCGAGGAGGCGATGACCTTCACGGAGCCGATCGCCGGCACGTCGAGCGCTCCCTGGCGTTTCGAGAAGGCGATGCGGGTCTCCGACGTTGAGGAACTCCTCGGCGAGTCGGGCATCGCGCTATCCGACGTCGATACCGTGTTCGATGGCTACGAGGCGTACGCGTACGAGGGGAGCCGTCTGCTGGTGGGTTACCTGGACGGTCGGCTGTACACGGTCCAGACCTACTGAGAGGGTGTGGCATGGTCGCACTGGTCGTGCTTGCGGGCAAGGTGATGTTGGTGGCGCTCACCGCCACCGCGCTCGCGCTCGGCGCGGTACAGGCCGGCGGCGGTATGAGCCGTTACGCGAGTGCGGCCCGGACGGTGGAAGACCGGTTCCACGACGAATCCACCGACATGGATGAGATACAGAAGGCCCGTACGGAAGGCATGTGTGATGCGGTGGTGGGCACCGCCAAGGTGGCGATGGCCGCGCAGACGATCGCCTCCCCTGACGTACCCGTGAACCCCGTGGGGATCGGCTTCACCGATGCGATGTCCGCGGCCCAGGTGGCCATAGAGCGATACGAGGGCGCCGGCGCGGGTGCCGAGGCGAACGTGGGGGCGGATGCGGACACGGATGCCGCCGCAGACGGGCGATCGGCCGGAGAGGTCGCCGGTGAAGCGGCGGACACGCTGAACGGCCCCGGAGTGGGCATCGCGGTCTCGCCCGACGGCAGCGTGCCGGTGGAGCAGGCGAGCGAGACATACTACATCGCGTGGTACTGCAAGGACTTCGGCTGGGAGCCCATCTACATCACCACGGTGGAACGGTTCAGGGCCGACGAGATGGCGTACACGTATCCCGGCGGCGGGATCGACCCGAACGTGCCGCTGGTGAAGGTCCCGCTCACCGGCGCGTTCTCCTCCGAGGAGGAGGCGCGGAAGTCGGTCTACGGCATGATGAGCAACCCACGCCCCGGTGGTGGCATCTATGCGGGCGTACCCTTTGCGGACATCGGCGACAAGACCCACAGCCTGGAGTTCTGTGGCGGACTGGAGTGGTGGCAGTAGTCTTCGCGCTCCCCGGGCCGGGGAGCGTCGCCCGCTTTGCTATGCTCTGAGAGACCCGTGATCGAGGAGTCTCCTATGGGCGAGCAGTTCTGCACGTCGTGCGGCGCGCCGAGGGCCGGCACCGAGAGCTTCTGCACGCGGTGCGGCCACCGGTTCGAGTTGCCCGAGCAGCCGCCGGCGGCACCCGTTGACGCACCCCCCGCTCAGGCTCCGGGCGTGCCTGCCGCACAGACCTCTGGCGCGCTCCCCGCTCAGCCTCCAACGGCGTACCCTCCCCCCGCGCAGTACCAGCAGGTTCCGCAGCAGCGCCCACGCCGCCGCGGACGGGCGTGGGCTCTCGGATGCCTGGGCGTGCTCTTCGCGTGCGCGGCTGCCTGTGGCGTGCTCTCGCTTCTCGGCGGCGGAGAGATGCAGGCGGCCTCGCTCTCGCCGGATCAGCAGCGTGTCGCCGAGGAGTTCGGCCTGCCCGAGACCTTCTCGGTGGTCTACGGTGAGGATGTGGCAGGGGCCGGAGCCGATGAGGCTACCGTCGCTCACCGGGTAGAGGCGTGGGACTACCACACCATGGGCGTCCGGATCCTCTTCCGCGACGGCGCGGTGGTGGGCACACGCGACATCGCCGTGCTCGACCGGGCCGCCTTCGCGTATCCGGCAGTGTCGCCCGCATCGTTCGCCGAGGGTATGAGCGTGGGCGACGTGACCTCGATGCTCGGCCATGAGCCCGGGGGTGAGGCCACGCTCGACGCGGGCCTGGACGAGGACATCCGCACGATGGTGTGGAGCGGGGTCGTCTCGTGCACGTTCGCCGACGGCGGGCTCGTGGCTGCGGAGACGGCGCCCCTGCAGGTAGGGGAGGTGGCCGAGTGAGGACCATGCTTGCACGTGACGAGGGTTTTGCCATCACGACCATCCTGCTCATCACCAGCGTGGCAACAGCTGTCATCGTAGGCGGTTCGAGCACCACGGCCGCGGTGATGAACCGCAACGACATCCAGGAAGCCACCGGGCACATGCAGGACGTGGCCGCAGACATCCGCCAGCGCACGGCAGGGGACGACTCCGCGCAGGCCCGCGCGATGCGTGCGCATGCAGACAAGATGGATGCGGTGGCCGGGTCCCTGTCCGGCGCCGCCGACAAGGACCTGCTGGTGGCGGTCACCAACAACGTGGGCGACGCGGTCCTCACACCGATACAGGGCGGCGCGGTGATCACCGCCGCCAAGTTCGCCTGGGACGTGAAGACCGGGTGGGAGCTTGGTGACACGGCTATGAGCTCATGGGGGATCACGGACCCCGGCGCCGACCCGCTCCTGGCGCAGCTTCGCGATCTGGATGTCCCGCGCGACCTTTCAGCCCCGGTGGAACAGGCGATCGTCGAGGCGAAACTCAAAGGCGCCCGCGCTGCAGTGGCCGGCGCCGATCTGGGGCTGGACCCTGGTGAGGTGGATGCCGCCGCCGCCCGGGTCGTGGTCGATGTCGAGACATCGGGCGTGCCGCCCGCATCAGGCTCCGATCCGTACCGGAACCGCTGGGTCGACGACGCGGTCGCGCAGCACCTCGGCTGGACGCCGCCCGACGACGCCGCAGTCTCGGACGGCGGCCCGGGTGATGACGGCATCGATGATGACGGCGCCGGCGGGGAGGCCCCTGCGGACGGATACGACGGGGAGGCCCCGGCAGTCGTCGACTCCGGCGAGTGGATCAAGTTCCTGTTCTCGGCTCCGGGCACCTACTGGCCTGGATCACCGGACCCGTACTCGGCTGAGATCGCGATCCGTGAGACCGCCGAGGCGTTTCTCGGCATGCAGCCCGGCACGACGGTCCAGGTGCTCGCGGTCGGTCCCACCGACGGCCAGAGCGGCGCCTGGCCAGTGCGATTCCGCGTGATCGGACCCGACACCGACGGCAACGGCATGGTGTTCCTCGCGCTGGTTCACGCGTCCGATGACGGGTATATGGCTTCGCCCATCTTCATGCCCGATCCGATCGGCGGGGCCACCTCGGCGTTCTCGCGCTGACCGGGCGCCTTGGCCCGTCACGAGTGCGCCACGAGAGCCTGCCTGAAGGAGTGCGCCGACCGGCCGGGGTCAGACGCCGCCATCACGATAGATACCCATGTTGACGGACGCTAAGGAGAGCATTAGAGTAAAGATGTCTCCGAGCGTTGCGACCTACAGGAAGCGAATCCCCATGGTCGCAAGGCCGATAGGGTCAGCAGGGAAACCGGCTGGCCTCCCGCTTGGAAAGGAGATCCAAGGGGCGCCTGGCGCTCCGGACTGCCTTTCCCGTAGCGGGGAAGGCTTCTTTCTTCCCCGACCGGGATCGTCGGCATCGCCCGGGAGACGAGGCGGCGAAGGTCGCATATGCGACCCACGCTACCCCTCTCCCCTGTGGCGGGAGGACGGCCGGGTCCTCACCGTCACGCCAAGGAGGCCCCGATGCCGCGGGGCCTCCTTTGCTTTGTCGTACCATGGTGATGCCGGCGGCGCACGCCCCGGTGAGTCCTATGTGCCGAGGAGCAGCCGTGAGCGTCAGAGCTTCCGTGACCGTGGACCTCGTCAAGGTGATCGCCAACACGCGCCGGGTGGTGGATGCGCTCGGGGGGCGTGACGTGTACGGCGTCACCAAGGTGACATGTGGCGCCCCCGAGGTGGCGAGGGCCATGCTCGCCGGTGGCGCGGCCGGTATCGCCGATTCCCGGGTGGAGAACATCGCCCGGATGCGTGAGGCGGGCATCGACGCCGCGTTCTGGTGCCTGCGCGCGCCCACACCTGCGGGAGTCGAAGAGGTGGTACGCCTTGCCGACGTGTCGCTCGAGAGCGAGATCGAGACCGTGCGGGCGCTCGACGTGGCAGCGCGTGTTCTCGGCGTCACGCACCGGATCATCGCGATGGTCGACCTCGGCGATCTTCGGGAGGGGATGATGCCGGCCGACCTGTCGGCGTTCCTGGAGGCGGCCGGGGAGCTCGCGAACATCGAGGTCCTGGGCGTCGGCACCAGCCTCACCTGTTACGGGGCGATCGTGCCGGACGCCGGGAACCTCGGCGAGCTGGTAGCGCTTACGCAGTCCGCAGAAGCCAGCCTCGGCAGGCGCCTTCATGTGAGCGGCGGCATGTCGAGCTCGCTCGATGCGCTGGTGGGAGGCATCCTGCCCGATCGAATCGACAGTCTGCGTATCGGCGAGTCCATCCTGCTCGGCGTCTCAACGGTCACCCGCGAGCCCATCCTCGACCTCCACACCGACGCTGTCACCGTGAGCGCGCCGGTGATCGAATGCCTCGTGAAGCCGAGCATGCCGCGCGGAACGACCGCGCAGGACGCGTTCGGCGGGCGTCCGGTCTTCCTCGACCGTGGCGACCGCCGCCGGGCGATCCTCGCGATGGGCCGCCAGGACACTGTGCCCGAGGGGCTCACGCCGGTCGATCCGCGCGTGGTCGTCCTCGGCGCGTCGAGCGACCATCTCGTGGTTGACGTGCACGATCTTCCCGAGCCTCCCGGCCTGGGTGACGCGATCGAGTTCGTGCCCAACTATGCGGCGACGCTGGCTGCTTTCACGTCTCCGTACGTGGAGAAGCGCTTCGTCGGCTAGGGTGCGCGTGCGGGACGCCGGGAGCGGCCTCCGGTTCGCTCACTGAGCGACGACGTGGTGGATCGCGCCGTTGAAGTCCACGACGTAGATCTCCCCGTCGTCGTCCTCGCCGAAGCTCGAGATCATCATGTCCGTGTCCAGAAGCAGCCGCGTCCGCACGCTGCCGTCGACCTCCTGCTGCAGCCCCCAGATGCGCCCCACCGAGAAGTCGCCGTACAGGTAGGTCCCCCGGAGCGCCGGCTGGTCCTCGCCGCGGTACACGTAGCCACCCGTGACCGAGGTGCCGGCGTCGCGATCGTACTCCACCACGGGCATCGTGAAGCCGTCGGGGGCGGGCGGCTCGGCATCGTGCGGATAGGGGTGGGTACCCTCGAACACCTTCCATCCGTAGTTCTCGCCGCCGCCGGACGACGCGGGCTGGAAGTCGATCTCCTCCCACGCGTTCTGCCCCACATCACCGATCCACATGTCGCCGGTGACCCGATCGAAGCTGAACCGCCAGGGATTGCGCAGACCGGACGCCCAGATCTCGGGACGCACGTCGGGCTGGCCCACGAGCGGGTTGTCGGCGGGCACGGTGTAGGGCGGCTGCGGGTCGTCTGTGTCGGCCTTCACGTCGATGCGCAGCATCGAGCCGAGCAGTGTGAGCGTGTTCTGTCCGTTGCCGTGCGGGTCGCCGCCGCTGCCGCCGTCGCCGAGGCCCACGTAGAGGTACCCGTCGGGCCCGAACTCGATCATGCCGCCGTTGTGGTTGGCGTACGGCTGTTCCACAGTGAGCCACACCTGCTCGGATGCCGAGTCGAGCACGCCGTCGCTCGCGAAGCTCGAGACCACGCTGCTGCCGTCGGCCCGCGTGTAGCTCACCCACACCTGGTCCTCACCGTCGGTGAAGCCGGGAGGGAACGCCATGCCGAGAAGCCCCTGTTCGCTCTCGGTGCTCACCACGCCGGTGAGGTCGAGGTAGACCTCCGTCCGCTCGCCGTTCTCCACCGTCCAGATGAGGCCGGTCTTCTCGGCCACGAAGAGGCGACCCGACCCGTCGCCCGCGCCGGTCACGTACAGGGGCTGCGAGAAGCCGTCGAGCACCGGCTCGAGCGCGATCTCGATCTCCTCGAGCGGGAGGGGCTCCGCCGAAGGCGGCTCCTCGGGCGTGGAGGGCGGCGGCGTGGCCGTCTCCTCGGCCACGGGCTCCGTGACCTCGGCCTCGCAGCCGGCGCCCAGCGCCGCGAGCGCCACGGCGAGCGCCACCAGTACGCCTGTCGTGATTCGCGATCCGCGCATGGCTCCTCCTAGGATGTCTGGGCCGATGGTTACGTATACCCGCTGCGCTACAATCGCTGCATGCCTACCGCCATCCGTCGCACACTCCTCGCCGCAGCCGCCCTCGTCGTCTTCGCCATGCTCGCAGGGTGCTATGCCACCGGCAGCGGCACGGCCGACCCGCTCCCCGGCGCGCCGGACGTCACCAGGGCGGTGGTGATCCGCCACACCGACGGCGACACCGCGCACTTCCGCCTGGATGGCGGAGCCGAGGAGAAGGTGCGGTTCATCGGCATCGACACCCCTGAGGTGGGCGAGCGGGCCGAGCCCTACGGTCGCGAGGCCGCGGCGTACACGGCCGATGCGATCCCGCTGGGCGCGACCGTGTGGCTGGAGACAGACGCCGAACGTCGCGACCGGTACGGTCGCCTGCTCGCGTACGTCTGGCTTGAGCGGCCGCAGGCCGGCGACGCCGCCGAGGTTCGGACAACGATGCTGAACGCGCGCATCGTCCTCGATGGGTACGCCAACGCGTACACGTACCCGCCCAACGTCAAGTACACGGGCGTGCTCAAGGATCTGCAGGCTGAGGCCCGTGCCGCCGAACGGGGCCTCTGGGCCGAGTAGACGGCGTCCACAGAGGACCGTCTGCGGGCCGTCCCACGCGTGCTAGTATGCAGTCACATCGGCCCGCGTTGACGCACGAAGGAGAGGACGCCTGAGATGCCGCTTCCCGAGCCCCTCGAGCGCATGACGTTCGATGTCGCCACCCTCATGGCCGAGCATCCGCCGCTCATCCACCACCCCAACAAGCGCGTGGTGTTCGAGATCGCGTGCGGCGAAGGAAGCGAATGCTCGGGCGAGATCGGCTACACGCAGTGGCCGGCGTTCTCGCTGCCGGAGCGCGTGGACCCCACAGCGGGGCTGGATGCGCTCGAGAGCCGCTGCGGCATCATGGACTACGAGCCGGTGGAAGACTTCCCGGGCGCCGTGGAGTGGCACGTGAACTTCGCCGATCAGATGCTCTTCTTCGCGTACGGTTCAGGACTCTTCGCGCAGGACGAGATGCAGTGCGCCGAGCACCCGGTGCTGGGAGCGCTCGTGGAGGCGCTGCGCGCCGACGGACGCCGGGCCGTCACAGAGACCGCCGACGGCCCCACGCCCGTGCTGGTGACCGGTGTGGAGCGGCGCGTGAAGGTCAAGACCAACATGAACGCCAAGAAGGGCCGCCCGCGCGGACTCTACGGCAACGAGTTCGCGGTGGCCTCTCCTGAGGCCGTGCAGCGCGCCACCAAGCGGATCGACCCGCCCACCATCACCAACATCATCGCGATGGCGGCTCCCACCTATCGCAACGGCCGCTACGAGCGGTCCATGATCGAGCGCATCCTGGTGACGGCTTACACGGGATTCGCCGCTGCCGTGGCAGAGTCGAGGCGCATGGCACCCGGAGCCCCCGTGGCGATCCACACCGGCTACTGGGGCTGCGGAGCGTTCGGCGGTAACCGGGTGCTGATGTCGCTGCTCCAGCTGCTCGCTGCGGGTATGGCCGAGGTGACGTGCCTGGCCTTCCATACTGCCAATGCTGAGGACGCACCGCTCGTGGAGGCTACGCGGATCATCACAGAGGATCTGTCGTCGGGTGAGAGCCTTTCGGCCGATGACCTGATCGACCGCATCGACGCCATGGCGTTCGAGTGGGGCCGGAGCGAGGGGACGTAGCGCAGTGACAGACCTCGCCAGTGACCTCGCGCGGCTCCGAAGCCTCACCGGCATCAAGTGGAACCGCTATCCCGATGACGTGTTGCCATGCTGGGTGGCCGACATGGACATCGGGACCGCGCCCGTCATCACCGAGGCGCTCACGGACCTCGTGAGGCGGGGCGACCTCGGCTACAACTTCAGCGCAGCCGCCGCGCTTCCGGATGCCTGGGCAGAGTGGCAGGCGGCACGTCACGGCTGGCGGCCCGACGTGGAGCGCGTGCGCGTGTTCAGCGACGTCTTGCAGGCGGTGGATCTCGCGCTGTGGTCCGGTACCAGGCCAGGCGACGGTGTTGTGCTCTTCACCCCTGTCTATCCGCCGTTCTTCCGCTGCGTGGAGAGCATCGGCAGGGTGGTGGTGGACTGTCCGCTCGATCAGGACGCGTGGCGTCTGGAGCCCGGCCGGCTCGAGGCGGCGATAGCCGAGGCGGAGCGCGCCGGGACGCCTGCACGCGCGGTGCTGCTCTGCAACCCGCACAACCCCACCGGCCGCGTCTTCAGCCGGGAGGAGCTCGAGGCGGTCGCAGAGGTGGCGCTCGAACACGACCTTCTGGTGATCAGCGACGAGATCTGGGCCGACATCATCTTCGACGGGCACGAGCACGTCCCGTTCGCATCGCTCTCAGGCGACGCGGCAGCGCGCACCGTCACCGCCTCGGCAGCAAGCAAGACGTTCAGCGTGGCGGGTCTCAGGTGCGCGGTGGCGCACATCGGCGCGGAGGAGATCGAAGCGAGCATCGCCGAGTTGCCGGGCCATATGCTCGGGGCGGTGAGCACGCCGGGCGCCGTGGCTTCGTACACGGGCTGGACCGAGGGCGGGCCGTGGGTCGAGGAGACGGTGCGCTATCTCGCCTCGCAGCGCGACCACGTTCGGGCGCGAATCGCGGCGGAGTTGCCGCGTGTGCGGATGACACCCCCCGAGGCCACCTACCTCGCGTGGCTCGACCTGCGCGACCACGGCCTGGGTGACGATCCCGCTGCGTGGCTCGTGGAGCACGCGAAGGTCGCGCTCGGGTCGGGGCCCGACTTCGGCGTGCATGGCCACGGGTTCGCGCGCCTCAACTTCGCCACCACGCGCGCCGTGCTCGATGAGGCGCTCGACCGGATCGTGCGCGCGCTGGGGTAGAGCCTGGCGTCAGCGCCGGGCATCCCGCCCGAACCGGCTCGCGGCCGCACGGGCGAGCGTGAACACGAAGGCGCGGCCGCGCTTGCTCTGCTCCAGGTATCCCATCTCCACCAGGCGCAGGAGGTCCTGGCGCGCCGTTTCGTAGGACAGCTGTCGCGTGCGCGCATGATGCTTGATCGTGAACTCGGTGTCCGGGCGCTGCGTGGCACGGTCGAGGATGAACGCCTGCCTGTGGTTGATGTCGAGATGACCGAAACGACCCATCACGCTCGCATAGCGTTCGACACGCTCCTCGAGGCGTTCCTCACCGAGACTCGCCGCGTCTCTGATGACCTCAAGATGGCGGATGAACTTCGCGGTCTGGTCGCCCGAAGCGACCGTTGCCGACTTGAAGCGGTAGTGTGGGTCAGCGATGCCTAGCAGCGTGTAGCCCTGATGCACGATCCAGCCGAGAGACACGAGGCGCCCTACCAGGTAGTTGTATTCGTCGAACGGCTGCACGTACCGGATCCACCAGGCGATAGCGATGCTCTTGATGAGCGGGTGGATGAATGGAACGTCTGTGCTGCCGGCATACGCGCACAACATATCCATCTCACGCTCGATCCGCTCGGGCGCAACACCGGGTGCGGAACGAAGGCCGTCCGGGTCGCCCGCTGCGGTTCGGAAGCGGCCGGCGTCAGGCGCGTCGCCTCGGAGTCGTGCATGGATGCCGCGGATGTCATCCGGTGTTGGCGGGTCGTTGAGCAGGTGTGGCAATTCGCGCGAGATCTCGTAGAAGCGTGTGGCGATCGATGATGCCTCGTCGGCGGGCGGTATCCCGTCATAGACCGAAGCGATCACCGATGTCCGCACCTCCTCCAACGCTGCGCTGGCAGTGGGATCGGCGCCGGTCTTGAACAGCCCGATCAGGGTGGCCTCCTCAACAAGCAGCCGATCCCTGACGATCCCCTCCTCGTCCGCGGGGAGCCCACTGCGGCCGAACAGACTGCGTCGCGGCCAGGTGTCGATCTCAGAGAGTGCCTTGAGGAGCTGTGCCGTGAGCGAGACACGTACCTGAGCGTCGCCCCAGGCGCTCTCGAAGACCACGAGACCGGTTGCCCTGCGCACCGAGGCGAGGAGCCGCCAGATCGAGTCGCGTGGTAGTCCGGTGCCAAACCGCATGCCCTCGAAGTCGGCACGGTCGAAGTACTGGATGTTCGTCTCCGCGAACAGGTAGTCGAGGCGTCCCGACTCGAAAGCCTCGATGACCCGTATCGCGATATCTCTGTCGATGTCCTCAGTCATCGAGCGCTGGAGCCCCTTCTCGATCAGTGTCCCCTGAGACGATGGTCGCAGCGTATCACGCTGGCTATTCCTCGACGCACGCTCTGCGGCATGAGGTGCGCTGGTGTACGCGCCAACTACCATAATCGACATTTTAGGGGAAAAGGTTCCTGCCATTGAGGCGAGCGCTGGGTTTGAACGTTGGATTCTGCTGTTTGAACCTAGAATCCGTACACCTTGGTGAAGACAACGGTAGCTGAAGATTGCCGTTTCCAGGCCCGGAATCGGGGTGCGGGGCCTCTGAAATACTAGAAGTCCCTTGACTAGTAGTTATAACGATGCTTTGCTGGGGTCGCTTCACGGATCCGGCCAGTCCGTCAATGGAACAAGGGAAGGGGTGTGCGTATGGCACGACGTGCCATCGCCGGAGCACTCGCAGTGCTGGCGTTCATCGTCGGCATCGCCTACGCGGTGCGTTCGGCATCGGCCGAGGGGGCAGGACTCCTGTTCGACTCGGCGACATGGCTTGTGTGGCTGGCACCGTTCGCGGGTGTGCTGGCCGCCGGGCTCACGAGACGCAGGGACCCGGTGATAGAAGGCGACCGCGTGCTCAGGCATGATGACGCGGCGATCATCGAGCACTGGACCCATGGCGTGGGGACGGCGGCGCTGCTGGCAAGCGGCATCGCTCTGGGCTTCCTGTTCGTTCCCACGCTGCTTGGAAGCGGGGCACCGGTGCGGGCGGCGATGAACATCCACTTCGTCGCGGTGTTGGTGTTCCTGTTCGGCACCTTCTACTACGGGGCCAACACTTTGCTGGCAGTGCACCGCTTCCGCGAGCATCTGCCCACGCGCGACGCTGTCGACTTCACGCGCCGTCACTACGGCCTGCTCCTCGGGTTCAAGAAGCTCACGTTCCCGCCCGAGCGCAAGTACTTCGAGAGCGAGAAGATGGCGTACCTCCTCGCGCTCGCATCAACGGCGGTCATCATCGTCACCGGGTTCCTCAAGGTCGCGGCTCACGCGATCGATGTGCCGGGCTGGCTCATGGCGGTCGCAACGCCGGCGCACGACATCGCCACGATCGCGATGCTGGCGTTCTTCCTGGCACACGTGTTCTTCGCGGCGATCTTACCGGTGAGCTGGCCGGTGCTCCGCTCGATGTTCACGGGCTACGTGCCCCTGGAGTACGCGCGCCACGAGCACGCGGGCTGGCTGGCCTCCCTTGGCGATGAGCCGTCGGCCGCGGTGGTCGCGGCGGGAGGGCACCAGGCATCTCACGACACCCCGGCGCATCCAGGGCCGGCGATAGCGAAAGGAAACGAGTGATGGTGGACAAGGACATGACGACCGGCGTTGCCGCCGGGAGCACGGGCGTCTCACGCCGCGAGTTCATCACCGGGGTCGGCGGGGCGGGCTTCGGTCTGGTCCTCGGCGGTCTCGTGGTCAAGGGGTTCCTCCTGCCCGATGAGGTCATCGCCATACCGGCCTCGGACGGCTACCTGCTGGTGGACCCGCTGAAGTGCCAGGGCTGCAGCACCTGCATGATGGCGTGTTCGCTCACGCATCACGGCGTGCAGAGCCTGTCGCTCAGCCGCATCCAGGTCGTGCAGGACCCGTTCGAGCCTTTCCCCAACGACAAGGCGATCATCCAGTGTCGGCAGTGCCCCTATCCGGCGTGCGTGGAGGCGTGCCCCACCGGCGCGATGCACGTGGATGGCGAGACAGGCGTCCGCACGGTGGACGTGGCCAAGTGCATCGGTTGTCAGGAGTGCGTGAACGCATGCCCGATGGATACGAGCCGTGTGATCTGGAACACCGAGGAGAGGCACGCGCAGAAATGCGATCTGTGCAAGGACACGCCCTTCTGGGACCGCGAAGGGGGACCGGATGGCACGCGCGCCTGCGAGCAGGTGTGCCCCACGGGCGCCATCAGTTTCACGAAGGAGATCCCGCTCCAGTCGAACGAAGGCTACGTCGTGAACCTTCGCGACGCCGGGTGGGCGAAGATCGGCTACCCGACCGACGACGCTGGCGCGGTGAACCCCGCGGGCGCCACGGCCTCGCACTAGACGACCACGCGAACGCGCGCTGCATGACGCAGTGACTACCAGGAGGTAATGCAATGGCGAAGGACGGTTACAGCGGCAAGATCCTCGTGCTGGATCTCACCGCTCGAGAGCACTCGGTGATCGACACCGGGCAGTACAAGCAGTGGGGCGGTGGCCACGGCATGGGGTCCGCGATCTTCTGGGACCTCGTGGAAGACAAGAACGTCGCGTGGGACGACCCGAAGAACGTGGTCACCATGATGACGTCGCCGCTCTCCGGGACGATGGTCCCGTCGGCTTCGGGGCGTGTGGAGGTCCAGGGCATCGGCGCGGCGGGGTATCCCATCCGCTGGTTCACCCGCTCGAACTTCGGTGGGCGGTTCGGGGGACAGCTCAAGTACGCGGGCTGGGACGGCATCGTGATCACCGGCAAGTCCGAGGCTCCCGTGTGGATCGACATCGTGAACGACTCCGTGGAGTTCCGCGATGCGGCTGACCTGTGGGGCAAGGACACTCAGGAGACGCAGAAGCTCATCTGGGGGCAGAAGGACGACGAGGCCCACGGCTGGGACAACGTGGGCGCCGCGCGCGATGCGGGCCGCACCACGCAGAAGTCGGCGGTCGTCACGATCGGTCCCGCTGGCGAGAACCTCTCAAGCCTCGGCTGCCTCATCCACGACGCCGGCAACGGCGCGGGCCAGGGCGGCTTTGGCGCGGTCTTCGGCTCCAAGAACCTCAAGGCGATCAGCGTGGTGGGAACGGGCTCGGTGGAGATCGCCGATCCGATCGCCCTGTTCAACGCGCGCATGCTCGCCAAAGACGAGTTCGGCGCAGAGACCGGGCAGCCGGCCCCGCCCAACGGACCGTCGCTCGGCAGGGCTCCGTCACCCACGCTGTTCTTCAAGCGCAAGACCGAGGTGACGATGGGTCCGCAAGCGTGCCAGGGCTGTATCGCCGGGTGCCGTCCGCGCTGGAGCGACGGGCTGGCCAACGAGTCGTCGTGCCAGGAGACCGGCGTGTACACCACGTTCGATGCGCTCAAGCACGGCGCGCACACCGACGCGTCGGTGATCGCCACCGACCTTGTGCAGCGATACGGCATCAACTCCTACGAACTCGCCCGGGGTCTCAGCTACCTGTACGCGCTCAACCAGATGGGCATCCTCGGCTCCGGTCTTGAGATCGACACGAAGCTCGACTTCTCCACCATCGGCGAGACCTCGTTCGCGGTGGACTTCATCACCAAGGTCGCGATGCGCGAGGACATCGGCGAGGACATAGCCGAAGGGTTCGTGCGCGCAGCTGAGAAGTGGGGCCGGCTGGAAGAAGACTGGCAGACGGGCATCCTCGACTTCCCGTACTGGGGCTACGCCAACCATGGGTATGATCCGCGTACGGAGGTCGAGTGGGGCTACGGCTCGATCATGGGCGAGCGCGATATGAACGAGCATGGTCTGAACGCGCACTTCTGGGCGGTGATCAACCACATGGGCGCCGGGCTCGACGTGCCGATCTCCGCCGAGCGGTATGCCGAGATCGTCACCGCCAAGATGGTCCCCTACGAGGGCGACATGGACATGGTGGACTTCAGCACCGGCAACATCTACTCGGAGTCGATGGCCAAGCTGGTCTCGTGGCAGCGGCACTACACACGCTTCTGGAAGCAGAGCGCGCTGTACTGCGACTTCCGCTGGCCGGACCTCGCCAACTTCGCCGCTGCCGACGATGTGGGTATGACCGGCGATGGTGAGCCGCTCTTCTGGAACGCGGTGACCGGCGACGACATGACCTATGCCGAGGGTATCGAACTCGGCCGCAGGATATGGAACCTCGACAACGCCATCTGGGCCTTGCAGGGTCGCCATCGCGACATCGTGAAGCTTGCGCCGTACATGTACGAGGTCCCGCTCGAGACGAGCCTCGTAGGCCCGTTCTACCCGCTCGCCGGCAAGGTGGACGGGGAGTGGACGTACATCAACGCGCTCGGCCGTGCGCTCGACATCGACGGCTTCGAGCAGTGGAAGGACCGCTTCTACACGCTCGAGGGCTGGGATCTGGCCTCAGGTTGGCCCACGCGGGCGACCCTCGAAGAGGTCGGGCTTCCGGAGGTCGCCGACACGCTCGAGTCGGCCGGGAAGCTGGGAGGCTAGCGATGGCAGAACTGACTCCGATGACGCCCGAGGCCGCCGAGCGGCTCGTTGCACGGCAGCCGTACGACAAGCGGCTCACCGTGAGTGTGATCGGCAAGCACGGCGGCTTCGAGCAGGTGCCGGTGTGTTCGGCCGAGGAGTTCCTCAAGGTATCGCAGGTGCTCGAGCCCGTGTTCTCCGTTGAGGCGCTGGCCGACTGGGTCTCCGGGAACCTTGGCGACCCAGGCCTTGCGGCGGCCATTCGCGAAGCATGCGAGGGCGCGCCGGCCTTCAAAGTGGCCGGTCCCGCACGAGAAGCGGTGGCCGCCAGGTTCGATGAGGCCACGGCGCTGCTTGCGGAGGCGGACGGCACAGCCGATGCGGTGGGAGCGGAGCGCGAGTAGGGGTTTCAATGGTGGATGGGCCGCCTGGTGTTGGCCGCCCATCCACCACACATCCAGGTATCACGCAGCGTGTGCCCCCGAGTGCATGAGATCCCGTCCTGACCCGTGATGCTATGCCGGCTCACGGCGTCCAATGAGCGGCGGGTCTTCCACACCCCCCCCTTACCTGCGGGGCCGCTGTGTGTGCATACAAGAGGCCGGACCCAGACGTGGGTCCGGCCTCGTTACCTGCGGCCCCGGGCGTCCGTGCCGCCGACGGGGCGCCGCATCTCCCCGCCGCTACCGCCTCTTGCGTCCCAGCGAGAGTTTCATCGTGAGGATGCGGTCGCTCGAGAACACCCGCGCGGCGATCGTCACGAACACCGCGAACCACACCAGCTGGTAGGCGATGCCGAACCACACGATCCCGTAGTTGCCGAGGAAGAGGTTCGGCCCGGTGATGAACGGATAGGTGAACGGGATGGCCAGCACCGCGTAGCGAGCGGCGTCGGGCAGCATCGAGAGGTCGAGGAAGAGCGTGAGGAAGTAGGGGATGAGCATCAGCACCATCAGCGGTGTGATGAGAGCGCCCACCGACTTCACGCTCTCGGCGAACGCGCCGAGGATGATCGCGATCGCCAGCGCCACCAGGATGCCGGCGAAGAGCGTGAGACCGAGCATCGCGTAGTCCGACGGCCCGAAGGTGAGGCCCAGTTGCGCCATCGCGGCCTCGGACGCCTGCATGGCGTCGCCCGCCGCGTCGCCACCCAGGCCCTGCGTCATGCCCTCCATGTACCGCTGCATGCCGAGCATGTACGCGCCTGCCGCGAGCAGAGCGATGAGGCCCGCCGCCGTCATCTTGGAGGTGACGAGGCTCGCCCTGCTCACCGGGTAGGAGAGCAGCGTCTCGAGCGTCTTGTTCTCCTTCTCGGTGGCAATCGCCGTGGCGATCATCTGCGCGGCGAACACGATCACCAGGAACAGCACGATCGGGATGAACGTCGTCTGCTGGCTCACGAACGCCATCACCGTCATCGCCGACGTCTCGGCCGAGCGGTCGCCCACGACCACGCGTTCGTCGGCCATCACCGGGCGCTGCAGCATCTGCGCGGGAACGCTGGGTGCCGCCTCGGCGGCGATCATCGACGCCACCGCCGAGTTCACCACCTCCATCGCGCCGGCGAACGACGAGATGTCGTTGTTGCCCACGAAGGAGAAGTTGCGTACGCGCGTCCACGACTCGATCCGCTGGGGCTCGCCAGCGGCAAGCGAGGCCGAGAAGCCCTCGGGTATCTCGATGACGATATTCGCGTCGAGATCATCGAGGATCGAGACGACGGTGTCCTCATCGGGGGCGCCATCGATCAGCGTGGGCTCGAAGCCCGACTGCTCCAGCGCGCCCAGAACCACCTCGGCAAGCGGCCCTCCGTCGCGGTCGGCAACGGCGATGGGGAACGTGGAGGGCTGCTCGGCGCCGATGCTCGACATGGTCTGGCCGAGCATGCCGAACATGAGCACCACCACCACGAACGGCAGGATGATCTGCGGCGTGATGAGCTCGGCGAGCTCCTTCTTGAACAGGACGAGGAAGCGCCTCATGCCGGCACCTCCTGTCCGTCGCGCGCCACGCGGGCGAAGACCTGCTCGAGGTTCTCGGCGCCGTAGCGTTCTTTGAGCTCGGCGGGCGTGCCGGTGGCGTGGATGCGGCCCTGGGCGATCATGGCCACGCGGTCCGAGAGGAACTCGATCTCCAGCATGTTGTGGCTCGAGAGCAGCACCGACATGCCCTCGCGCGCCATCTGCTTGATGCGCTCGCGCAGCTCGATCGCGTTGATCACGTCGAGTCCGCTCGTGGGCTCATCGAGGATGGCGAGCGCCGGCTCGGTCATCACCGTGCGGGCCAGCAGCAGCTTGCGGGTCATTCCCTTGGAGTAGCTGCCGAGCTTGTCGTTCAGCCGGTCGCCAAGCCCCGAGACCTCCCGGCCCACCTCCACCGCCTTCGCCGCACGTGCGCGGTCTTCGAAGAAGATGTCGGCCACGAACTTGAGGTAGTCGATCGCCTTGAGGTTCTTGTAGGCGCCCGCCTCCTCGGGCAGATACGAGATGTTCTCGCGGATGGTGGCCGGGTCCTTCACGGCATCGGCGCCGGCCACGGTGATCTCGCCGGAGGTGGGGCGGAGGATGGTGGCCACCATCCGGAGCGTGGTGGTCTTACCCGCTCCGTTGGGGCCTATGAGGGCGAAGACCTCTCCCGGCGCCACGTCGAAGTCGATGCCGCGGACGGCCTCGAGTTCCCCGTAGCGCTTGGTGAGCTCCCGCACCCGTAGTACGGGTATGTTCGATGTGGACACGGTTCTCCAATCTCTATCGTGCATGGGGTCCAGGGAAGGTGGTACCCCACACACAATGAGTCGTCACACCTATCAAGGCAACGGCTCCGGAGTCCGATAACATAAGGACAAGCGGCACTTGCTCGCGAGAGGAACAGACGATGGCCGACGCGCAGAACGATGGTCCGCACGGTATCGGACGCTGGGAGCGTCGCTCGCTGTACCTCGTGTTCGGCGGTCCGGCCTCGTGGTGGGTGCCGATGGCGCGCGCGGTGGGCGTGCGTGTGGAGCCGCCTCTTGCAGTCGACGATACCGTGCTCGCCGATGCCGAGCGGAGCGCGTTGGAGGCTTCGCGACGCTTCGGGCCGGGGCTTGCGGCCACGGCGATCTCGGTGGCCGCGCTGATCCCCTGGCTCCCCATCCAGAGAGACGTGCTCGAACCCATCGGCCACATGGAGTTCCATGCGATCGCCGACGGGCTTCTTGCCAGCGGCGCGTCGTTCACCACCGCCGTGGCCTGGGGGAGCGTCATGCTGCTTGGCATCAGCCTGGCGGCCGGGCTGCTCAACCTGCTCGTGTTCGGTGGTATCCCGCTGTACTTCCTGCGACGGTGCACGGTAGCCGCGGCGCCCGCCGTGGCGGTGGCTCTCGCGCAGGGCGATGAGGCGTTGGACGGTCCGCAGGCGGCGCGGTACCCGCGCCTTGCTCTGGCTGCCGAGCGCGTGCTGTACCCGCGCGGCCGGTAGCGCGGGCGCGCCGGCGCACGATGTGGAGGTGCAGTGGTGAGTGCGGGTGACACGGCGTTTCCCGGGAGCGCGGCGGCCGACGCCGAGGAACTCGTGGCCGGGCTGACGCTCGAAGAGCAGGTCGCGCTGCTCTCCGGTCGCGACATGTGGAACGTGGGCGGCATAGCCGAGGTGCCGCGCATCTGGGTGGCCGATGGTCCGCATGGGCTCCGCAGGCAGCTCGGCGATCCGGCGGAGATCGGGCTGGCCGAGAGCGTGCCGGCGACGTGCTTCCCGCCGGCTGCGACGTTGGCGTGTTCATGGGACCCTGCGCTGGCCGAGGAGATCGGACGTGCCATCGGCGCCGAGGCGAAGGCCAATGGCGTGTCGGTGGTCCTCGGGCCGGGCCTCAACCTCAAGCGGCATCCGTGCTGTGGCCGCAACTTCGAGTACTTCTCGGAAGACCCGTTGCTCTCCGGGAAGATGGCGGCAGGGCTCGTGCGAGGGTTGCAGTCGGCGGGCGTGGGTGCGTGTGTGAAGCACTTCGCCGCGAACAACCAGGAGGCGGCCCGGATGACCGTGGACGCCATCGTGGATGCGCGCACGCTCAGGGAGCTGTACCTGGCGGGTTTTGAGATCGCGGTCAGAGAGGGCGAGCCCTGGGCGGTGATGTGCGCGTACAACCGCGTGAACGGAGTGTACTGCTCTGACAGCGGCTGGCTGCTCACCCGGGTGCTGCGCGACGAGTGGGGCTTCGGCGGGCTCGTGATGAGCGACTGGGGCGCGGCGAACGACCGCGTGGCCGGCGTACGGGCCGGACTCGACCTCGAGATGCCCGGTCCCGGGGCGAACGCCGGGGTGGTGCTGCAGGCCGCGGTGAGCGGCGCCCTCGACAAGGCCGACGTGCGGCGGGCGGCCACCCGCGTGGCAACGCTCGCGTTCGCGGGCGCGGCCGAGCGCGACCCCTCGGCGTCGTACGACGCCGAGGCACACCACGAGCTCGCGCGACGCGCGGCGGCAGCGAGCACCGTCCTGCTCGTGAACGACGGGGTGCTCCCGCTCCGGTGGCCGTCGAGCATCGCGGTGGTGGGAGCGCTTGCCGAGCGGCCGCGCTACCAGGGCGCCGGCAGCTCAGAGATCGCGCCCACGCGCCTCGACACGCCGCTCGACGCGATCCGCGAGCGCGCGGAGACCGCGGCCGTCACCTATGCGGCCGTATACGACCCGGTGAGCGGCGCGGAGCTGTCCGGCGGGGTGGCGGATGCGGTGGCAGCAGCCGCTACTGCGGACGTGGCGCTCGTGTTCGTGGGGTTGCCGCCCGTGTACGAGTCGGAGGGCTTCGACCGCGACACGATGCGCATGCCGGCCTGCCACGACCGATTGGTGCAGGAGGTCGCGGCCGTCAACTCGCGCACCGTGGTGGTGCTCATGGCCGGCTCGCCGGTGGAGATGCCCTGGGCGCACAAGCCGGCGGCGATCCTCCTGCCGTATCTCGGTGGGCAAGCGGGCGGGTCGGCGGTGGCCGACGTGCTCTTCGGCGATGCGGAGCCCGGGGGGCGGCTCGCCGAGACCTGGCCGGTAGAGCTTGCCGATGTGCCTGCCGATGAGAACTTCCCTGGAGCGCCGAGGCAGGTCGAGTACCGGGAAGGTCTGAACGTGGGGTACCGCTACTTCACCACGGCCCACGTACCGGTGCGGTTCTGCTTTGGCCACGGGCTCTCGTACACCACGTTCCGTGGTGGCACGCCGGCGCTGTCCGCCGAGAGGATCGCGCCCGGCCAAGGGGTATCGGTGACGGTACCGGTGACGAACTCCGGCGCCAGGGCGGGGAGCGCGGTGACGCAGGTATACGTGCGCCGGGTCGAAGGCGGTGTGCCCGGCCCGGACCGGGTGCTGGGTGGCTTCGCCAGGTTCCGGCTGGAGCCCGGTGAGACCCGCGAGGCGGTGGTGGAGATCGGGCCACGTGCGTTCCAGTACTGGGACGCCGCGGGCGGGGCGTGGCGCACCCCCGGTGGCGTCTACGAGCTGCGCCTTGGCGGATCGGTGGACGATGTGCGCGTACGCGCGACCGTGATCGTGGCGGGCGACGGTGTGGAGACCGAGGCGCCCGTGCACCCCGATCGCGTGGCCGGCGAGGTGGCGTTCGCCGCCATGCTCGGCCATCCCATCCCCGAGGCCGAGGGGCCGCTGCCGTACCGGCGCAACACCACGATCGCCGACCTGGCGCAGACCTGGCGCGGACGGCTGCTGCGCCGGGGGATCATGGCGATGGTGCGCAGGCAGATGGCGGGCATCGCGGGCGGCGATCCCACGCGCGCGGCGATGGTGGAGCGCGTGATCGAGGATATGCCGCTCAGGCAGCTCGTGATGGCCTCGGGTGGCCGCCTGTCGTACCGCAGGCTCGACACCATCCTCCGGGTGTTGAACGCCGGACGTCGGTAGGGGGCGCTGTGCGTCCGGAGCTGTTTACCCCAGCAGGCTCTTCATCTGCTTGTAGATGATGGCGGCCGCGCGCTCGGGCATCAGGCGCGAGAGCTTGTCCATCATCGCGGCGTCCTTGCCGATGGTGGCGCGGAACTTGTCGGCCTCCATCGCCTCGATGATCATGCGCGCGGCATCCTGCGGGGAGGTGGTCTTGAACTCCTGCTTGCCGCCCTCGGCCGATTCGGCGGCGGTGGGGGCGTCGAGGCCGGAGTTCTTGGAGATGTCGGTGCCGATGGCGCCCGGGAAGATCACGGTCACGCGCACGGGCGTATCGGTGAGCTCGGAGTGGAGCGCCTCGGTGAGCAGCTTCACGGCCGCCTTGGACGCGCCGTAGACCGACTGGCCGGGCACCGGCAGGAAGCCGCCCATGCTCGAGACGTTCACGATGTGTGCCGAGGGGCGCTGCAGCAGATGCGGCAGGAACGCCTTGATGGTGTGCATCGTGCCCCAGAAGTTCACGTTCATCACGCGCTCTATGGCCGAGTACTCGAGCTCGTTCACCTTCACGAAGGGCTGGATGATGCCGGCTACGTTCATGAGACCGTCGACCTGCCCGTGCGCCTCGATGATCGCCGCGGGGAGCGCCTCCACCGCGGCACGATCGGTGATGTTGGCAACGTGCGTGGTAAGGCGGTCGGCGTTGGCGCCGGCAAGCCGGGCGGTCTCGGCCAGCCCCTCCTCGCTGATGTCGAGCGCCGCGATGCGCGCTCCCTTGCCGAGGAGCTGCAGCGTGAGCTCCCTGCCGATGCCGTTGCCGCCGCCGGTGATCGCGATGGTTGTGCCGTTTGCCTTCATGATCGCCTCCCTTGCCCCCGGATACGTGCCGTGCCGGAATCGTACTATGCCCGGGCGGATGTGTCTGCGGGGAAGTCCGGCAAGGCGCAGCCGCCCCCTTTGACACGTCTGGGTGACAGTCCGTTCGGCGGTGTTGCGCGAACCGTCCGGTTCCCTACAATGGCCTGGTACTGCACGTTCGCCGAGGACGGTGATCGGCATTCCAGGACTGTCTCGTTCGCCCCGGGCACGCCTCGGCATAGCGCTCCTCATCACGGCCGCGCTCCTCATGGCGCCGTCCGCCGCGATGGCCGTTGACGACTACCCGTACAAGGGCCAGACCGGCGTTGACCCGTGGGGCTTCTACAAGGGCTACTGCACGTCGTTCGTGGCGTGGCGGATGAACCAGAACGCGGGCGAGGGCAGCTTCACCAACTTCATGGACGGCGGCCGATGGGGCGATGCCGGGAACTGGGCGAACAACGCGCGGAACCTCGGCATCACCGTGGACCGCACTCCCGAGGTGGGGGCGATCGCCTGGTGGGCGGCCGGAACCGTGAGTTCCAGCGGCCATGTGGCGTACGTGGAGGCCGTGAACGCCAACGGGACGATCGTCGTTGAGGACTACAACTACAGCGTGGACCGCGGCTACACGCGACGGACCATCACCGCGTCGTCGGTGAGCGGCTTCATCCACTTCCACGACATGCCCGCCGACACCACGCCGCCCGCGATAACGCTCGCGTGCGTGGCCGACGGCGCCACCTATGCGGGGCCGATAACGCCGGCGTTCGCCGCCAGCGACGCCTCGCTCGCCTCGGTGAGCGCCACCTTCGATGGCAGCGCGTTCGCCTCGTGCTCCACGATCTCCGCCGAGGGCGACCACACGCTCACGATCACGGCGACCGACCGCGCGGGCAACACCGCCACCAGGAGCGTGACCTTCACGATCGACTTCGACGCCGCGGATCCGTCCGTGGCCTTCACCACCATCGCGGGCTCCAACCGCTACGGGACCGCGGCCAGGATGAGCGCGGCGGCGTTCGACTCGGCAGAGACCGTGGTGCTGGCGACCGGCGAGAACTGGCCCGATGCGCTCGGCGGGGCCACGCTCGCGGGCGCCAAGGACGCGCCGATCCTGCTCACGCGCACCGCTTCGCTTCCGGGAGAGACGCTGGCGGAGATCCGCCGACTGCAGGCGCGCAGCGTGGTGATCCTCGGCGGCGCGGGGGCGGTGTCGTCGGCGGTGGAGCAGGCGCTCGTGGCCGATTTGGGCCCGGGTTCGGTGACCCGCATCGGCGGGGCGGACCGGTACGAGACCTCCGTGCTCGTGGCGCGCGCCGCGCGTGCGGCGCTGGGCGACGGGTACGGCGGCGAGTGCTTCGTGGCCACCGGCGCGAGCTTCCCGGATGCGCTTGCCGCATCGCCGCTGTCGGCTGCCGAGGGATGGCTGCTCGTGCTCACGCCTCCGGACGGCCTC
>LDZT01000002.1_pt1 | contig 42363 bp, 26 predicted proteins | sample 615521 | NCBI WGS metagenome assembly LDZT01 (sample SAMN03408292, study PRJNA278302) | terrestrial metagenome | isolation source: oil reservoir sample SB1 | place: USA: Alaska, North Slope, Schrader Bluff formation | collected 2011-09 | reverse complement strand
CCTACAATACCAGAGGAGAAGATATTGATTATTTAATAAATGCAAAAATGGAAGGGCTTAATTTCTTTTTAGATAAAGAATTAAATATAACTCATTTACAACCTGATTATAAAAATATCCATAATAGGATTAATATTACCCAACTAAAACAAGATATCTTGCGATTTATTTATGAAAAAGAGAAAATTGAGCAAGTAAAAAAATATAATAATTTAAATAATATAGATATTGAGGAATTAATGCCATATCCGGGTAGCTTTTTCGAGGATAAAGTTTTTTCCGATGCAGAAAAGAAACTTGGAAAAGCCCTATCTGATAAAAACATAGCTGAAACAGAGCCTGAAAAGGAAGCCCGAGAGTTTATTAATTATGCCAAAGAAAGGGCAAAAAAGTTAGTGCCGGAATATTTTAAATTTCGCTTATTATGGAAAGATATGATTAAAGATATCAAAAATGATCAAAAATTGAAAGAGGTAGTTAAATGATAAAATTAAAAAGACTCTCTAACCAACCCATCCTATTACCCAAAAAAGAACATCCCTGGGAAGCGGAAGCCGTATTTAACTGTGCCGCAATATATGATAATGGCCTGGTACATATGATTTACCGAGCTACCGATATTGCCCCCAATGGAAAAGAAGGACCCTATATTAATCGCCTGGGTTATGCAGTAAGCAAAGACGGGATTCACTTCAACCGCTTAGAACAACCAATTTTATCCAATGATACAGAACAAGAGGCGAGGGGCCCGGAAGACCCTCGAATTGTTAAAATAGGTTATACCTTTTATATGATGTATACCGGGTATGGGGGTAGATTTCCGGAAGACTTCAGAATTTGTCTGGCAACTTCCAAAAACCTTATAGACTGGGAGAGACGAGGTATAGTCCTTAATGAACCCAACAAAGATGCTTCCCTGTTCCCCGAGAAGATCAAAGGTAAATATGTAATGTTTCACCGAAGAGAACCGGATATCTGGATAGCATATTCTGATGACCTTAAAACCTGGTATGACCATAAGATTATAATGAAGCCCCTACCCGATTCTGATTGGGAATATAATAAAATAGGAATAGCCGGGCCTCCGATGAAAACAAAGCAGGGTTGGTTCTTAATATACCACGGCACAAGTAATGAAAAAGGTTACTGTCTGGGAGCAGCCCTCCTTGATTTAGATGACCCTTCCAAAGTTCTGGCCAGACAAACTGAACCAATATTAGAACCTGAGCTCGATTGGGAAGTAAATGGTTATATCCCCAAAGTAGTATTTAGTTGTGGTCAGGCAGAGATTGGTGACAGAATCCTGGTCTATTATGGCGGGGCAGATACGGTTATAGGGGTGGCTGAACTTGATAAGAAATTTATAAAATTCGGTTAAAACTGTGACTGTAATTTATATTATGATTTGAAATAGAGTTAAAAAGTAAATATATATTAGCAAATTTAATGACAAAATAAAAACGGGGTAAGCTATAAAGAAAATTAGCTTCTTTTCTTTAGCTTACCCTTTTTATTTTAAAATTTTATCTCTATTCAATTCTCCCCAACTCTACCTTCATTCCCGAGAGTTCTTTCTGTACCTCCGCAAAACGCAGAGAATAATATTCCCGATTCTGCTGATTAAGATTGGTGATAGTATTGTGAATCTCTTTAGTATTTTCCAGGACCTGCCGATATCCTTCTTTCTGGGCAATTACTATCTCCTGCATAAATCTGTCGATACGAAAGATTAAGAGTATCGATAAGGCGATAGGGAACCCCTGATTGGCAATGATATCTGCTAAATTATGAATATCCAATATTTTCCTCCTTTCTAAAAGTTAACCAAAAGGGGGGAAAGGGGGACATTCTTCTTTTATATTCCCGCATTTAATGCATGGTGAAAAGTAAAGTGTGTCCCCTTTTTTCCTCCCTCCACCTGCTCCTCTTGGTAGGTCGGACATCTAAGTGCAGGAAGTTCTTCTTCTCATAGAACCCGATTCCGCCAAAACCAATATTTTCACATATCTCTAAAAGTTCAATTAAACTAATATCTTTTACCTTTATATCTGCTGCCAGTCCGATACGGTGGTAGCTGTTTACTACTCCTCCCACGTTCCGGTTATATCCCGAACAGCGATAACCGGAAGTAATATAAACTGGCTTTTCCAAAATATTTCTTAATTCTACTAATTTAGCCAGCAGCTTGGGATGTAACATTACCAGATTACAGCAGGGACAGGCAAACTCGGATAATTTAAAATTTTTAGCTACTTTCAAATTATTGATACTATTTAGCATTTGCATGTGAACTAACTCCTTTCAGTCGTTAGTTAATTGACCAATTGGTCAATTAACTAATTACAATCTCCTCCCCCTTGAGGGGGAGGATTAAGGTGGGGGTGATACATAGACAGGCGAGACGCCTATCCTACGGAAATTTATTTAGTCATAAGTGACTGTTGGATAGGGCCTTTATCTTTTATTAATTTTTTCTTCAATAACAAATCATATCTCTGCTGATTAATCCTTCCCACATTGGCCTTCATCATAGTCTTTACTGTCTTTTCTTCCGATTTTCTTAATTTGATATTCTTATCAGCCAATATCTCTATCAACTTCTTCCAGGCTATCTCCCATTTCTGGCTGCCGTTTCCTATCCCCAGCTCTTCTTCTGCCCAGAGCATAGAAGATAAGATGGCTTCTTTTATGGTACTTGCTCTATCTTCTCCTAATTTGTTCTTTAAGAAACTGTAGAAGATAGAGACTAAAGATAATAGCAGGGCATTTAATAGATACTTAGATATAATAGTTTCAAGCATTAATTTTCTCCTTTCTGTCGAAAATAGTTTCAAGTTGCAAGTGGTAGGGGCGTATTGCCATACGCCCCTACAAACTAAAAACTATAAACGAAAAACTGGAAATAATGGTTAACCATTATTTCCTACACATCCATAACATCAGTAGACTTGTAATCAAGTATCCGAGCATTTACTTTAGCTACTAAGTCATTACCGTTATTATGGAAGATGTTCTTGGTGATGATCGTATCCATCACTCCTTCTACTGCTGCATCCTGGGCAACTAAGTCCACATAGTCTCCATCATCTACGTTCTTGGGGTTATTTAAGGTTAGGTTTATGGTTTTAGCTGCACTATCTCTAAACTGCATATACAGTCTCTTATAACTGGTTACTTCTCCTAATTCGGTGGCCATTATATTTTTTCACCTCCTTATCGATTAACCAATTGACCGATTCACCAATTCTCCGATTCATAAATGCGGGTATTAAATGCTTTGGATTCCCATTTTCATGGGAATGACAGAGGGAACCGCGGGAATGACATCTGCCAATTGGGAAAGGTTAATTGATTAATTTTGTTCGATAGCAGTAGATTTAATCTTGTTAAAGGTTTTGCTATTAACGATAGGTGCTCCGGTTTCCGGATTAGTGCCTACTACTAACCTTAACTGTAAGCTTGAATCACGGGGAACGGTTACTACTGTGGCCATTTATATTTCACCTCCTTTCTGATTAATTGAGGGGTAATGAGTAATTAAGGATTTGCATTCAAGTTTTAAAATGTAAATCGCAAGTTGTATCTGGTAGGGGTCGGATTTATCTGACCCGTCTTAGCGGGCTCGATGAATCGAGCCCCTACCTTTACCTTGACTTTCAGGCTAATCAAGGGTTACCTATTACTTGTCACTCATTACTGGTTACTGTTTTTAGCTTATGGTTATTAGTCCGCTCCTATTTTTTCTCATTTTTCCGGCTAACGACTAACGACTATTCACTAACGACTAATTTACCCCTCTACTTATATAGAAAAGAAAAAAGGGTTATTTTACAACCTACCATATAAATATTTTTAAATATTCTTTAATACTTTCTTTTGCCCGTATTTTTTAAAACACAATCATGAGTTTATTTATTCCCTTTTTTCTGCTTTTGTTTACTGCCTGTTGGCTTACTCCATAAAATCTGGCGATTTCTTCTTCCTTGTATCCTTCCAGATAATATAGAGAGATAATGTTTCTCTCTTTTATGGTTAAACGTTCATAACCTTTTTCCATATCTACTTCCTGTAAGATATTTTCTAATCTATTCAAAAGCATTATCCTCCTTACGATATTTGGTAGGGGCGTATTGCAATACGCCCTTGCAAGTCTCAATCACTTATTTTTAAACCAGAGGAGATTTCTATTTTTTGCTTAAGGTATTTCTGGTAATAGAGCCATAGTCTCCAGTCAATCACTTTCTTTAGGTAACCGGCAAAAGTAACCGGAGGCTGTTCTTTATAATCATAGACAGCCAGGATAAAAAGCAGTGCCCCCTGCTGAAAAACATCATCATATTCCAGGCCTATTCGGGAATATCTTTTGTAGGGGGCGGATTCATCCGCCCCGTCCTTTTTCGGACTTGATGAATCAAGCCCCTACATTCAGAAAGATAAGCTTCCCCCCGTCCTATGATTTAGATTAAGGTGAATCCATTACCATTAATTTTTCTCTTAGAGAATGAAACCGTTCTCTTGCTTCTTCAGTGGAGAGGATTTTATCCCCCTCACCCTGACCCTCTCCCTCCAGGGGAGAGGGGAGTAGGGAATCGAGATTGACATGCTTGGGATTGCCACACTCCCTGCGGTCGTTCGCAATGACATTGGGTATTATGTCATTCCCGCGAAAGCGGGAATCCATCCTTCTTGTCTCCTCCCCCTTCGAGGGGGGAGGATTAAGGTGGGGGTGAGGTATTGGCCGAGACTCCGGTTCCTCTCCCCGGTAATCATTTTTTAGTGCGCTTCTCAACCAGCCTGCAGGATTTTTAATATTTTTCTTCTCCAACAGCAAATCTAACTTCTCTTCAATCTTCTTGGTCGAATATTCTTTTAATATCTTTTCCATAAATTCCTCCTCAAAATCTAAATCCCTTAACCGTTCTCTTATTACTTGCATTCTTTCTTCTCCTTTCTCTTTTAATTTTTTAAAATTAACAGCAACAACAGCCTCTTTTTCTCTCTTTGTTGCTGCTGTTGAATTGGTAATGTTAAGATTGGTATTGTTAGGGTAGCGTTTTGATACCAAAGAAAGTTTCATATTGCTACCAATAGAGGTATCATTTTGATACCTATCAGGTTTCATTTTGCTACCAATAAAATCTATTATTTTATCCGGATCCGGAGGCCCTGAGAGCTCTTCCAGAGGAGTAATCTGATAGATATTATTTCTATAATGACCGGTAGTAGATTTAGCCCTTCTGATATTTTTAATCAGACCGAATTTAAGCAGGGTATTCTGGTATCTAAGCAAGGTAGTTTTAGCTATCCCCATCTGCTTACAAAGAGAATCTATGGTCGGCCAGGCCATAACTTTTCCTTTATGGCAGTAAGTAAGCAGTTCCTGATAGAGCACCACAGGACCTACCCCTAATATACTGACCCATTTCTTTAGGAAGTGGTTGGTGACAATGATGTAGCCTTCTTTTTTTTCTTCACCCGGTTTACTCCGCTTGTTTTGCCTTTCTCTTTGCATGTATTTCTTCCTCCTTAGTCAAAAACGATTTTCGGTTTACGGTTTTCAGTTCTTTGTAGGGGGCGGATTCATCCACCCCGTCTGTTTCTTTACGACCGGTAAGCCAATTAACCAGCTAACTAACTTATTAAATCATAGTAAAAATTTGTTGTAATAAGATTTCGATTTGTTTTCCATTTGTTTTTGATTTATTTTCGATTTATTTTTATCCGAAGTTAATCTGAAAATAAAAAATCCGAACAACCATTTTGATTGTTCGGATTTAAAGATTTAAATTTGATTAATTTATATTTTTTAATAATAGGCAGACGAGATGCCTGTCCTACTGTTTATTAATTTATTTTTAGTTCCTTATCATTTATATTTAACATTACACCTCTTCCGGGTACTACTTTTAATATATCCCGAATTTTTTCTCTATTTGTTTGGTTATTACCAATTGTATTTAAAATATTTTTTCTAAATTTGCATATATGCTGAATTATTCGGGTATAGATTGCCTCAGTTCTTGCTCCCCATAGTTTCTTTACAATACTCTCATAGCTCATTACTTGCCTGTTGTGTTGGGCCAAGAGATGAATTAAAGAAAATTCTGTAGCAGTTACCTCAATCTTTTCCCCTATAAAGATTATTCTGTCCGGGCGGTTGAGGGAGATTTCAAGTACAGTTTTTGGCTTTTGGTTTTTAGGTTTTAGATTAGAATTCGGGTTTTCAGTTATCGACGGAGAACTTACGGATACGGTTTGTAAGTTATGAGATGTCGAAGTAGTACTTGTGGTTTTTAGTGGAGAGGGGAGGATTGCCGATCCGGGCTTATCACGGTTTTCATCTTTCACCATCCATTTTACTTTCAGCATTTTCTGGTGATTATTTTCTTCTTTCATTCTTCTTAGAATTCTTTGAACTAATCTTTTTGGAATCAATTTACCTAATTTACCCTCACTCGCATTCCTCAAAGAATTCTCATCCCTATATCCCGCCCCTACCAACCTTCTAATATAGTATCGGCTTAAACCGGGAATATACAGCAGGGCTAAATTTGCTCCCTCTTCCTGTACTCCTTCTACTAATCTGTTGGATAACATCCTTATTTTATTTAAATCTTCATTTAGTTTTTTCTCCCAGCCCATACCTTCTGCAATCGCTGACAGACAATCTGCTAACCAGGAAAAACCTTTCCCCAATCTATAGATACAACCCCGGTAAAGACCATATTCCTCCTCAATTTCCTTAACGTTCTTTTTTCCCTCTACCAAATCATATAATAAATGAGTCTTCATAAAGGTGATGTCATCCTCCAAAGAAGTAATCCCTTCTTTCTCTTTTTTAATTAAAATATTTTCTCGAAAAAGCTTCTTATCTTCATCACCCTGTTCGAATATCAGATGTAAGAGTTTATTCCAGTAACTTTTTTTACAACCATATTGATAAATCCCTTTTTTATAATCATCTCTAATAGCTTGAGAAAAGGGGATAGGTAAAGCTTTACCATCAGGGCTTAAAGCCAATACAAAAAGAATCTCCAGAATACTAATATCTCCATTTTTACAATATCCCAACCAGGACTTAAAAAACAGAAAAGTTTCAACTTTAATTCTCTTGGCAGCTATTAAAATACCGCTACCGGTAGGGAACAGAACACCATTTTTATCCATCCTAATCAATCTGTTTCCTTTTAAAATATTCAAGGCTTTTTCTATTCTTTTATCAATATTTGCCTTATTAAAAACAAACTTCCAGTAACCGGAAAGGAAATTATTATCTTCGAATTTACTCTGACTTTTTAAAGAAACAAATTCCTCTTTCTTTAAATGACTCTTTAAATTTTCATAATTAAGTTTTATATTTACTGCTAATCTTAGAAGATAAGTAATTAAATCATTGTCAACATTTAACAACTGTTTATTTGCCTTATATTTGCAATTATTATTTTTTAAATATTTAAAATAAAGATTCTGGTAAATAATCTGAAAGAGTAGGGAATGAGCCAGAAAAATGACCCTCCCAAACTCTAATGCTCCGGCTCTTCCGCTCATATTTTCAATAGCAGAAAAGGTAAGGCTGGTTCGATAGTTAGGAGGGTAATTTCCTTCATCATTATATATTTTATCCAGGGCAATAATCACATTCTTAAAATGAAGATTGATACCCATGGCCATGATGCTGGTAGCACAGATAACCTTTATTTCCCCCTCCTTTTGGTAAGTCTCAATCAAATTTCTTTCTTCCCATGATAGGTTCTTATTATAATAGGCAATACCTTTTTTTAAGGTCTCTTTCAACTCATCTCGGGAAAGAGTTTCTTCCATTTCCTTCAACTCTTTTAATGCACAAGATGCGGCAGGGCTTTCTAATTGAGACGCCAGCCACTTAGCCCATTTTTGCGTTTCTTCACAGGTTGCAAAAAATATCAAGACCGATTCTCCCTGTTTTAACAGATGTTTCACTGTCTCCAATAGATAATCCTTAAAATAATTATCACGAACTGCTTCCGGTTTAAAAAATACTTCTTTTTTAAAATTTTCCTTCTTTTTTGAAGTAATATATTCAAAGACACCATCCCTCACCATTCCTTTACGCAGTTCCACCGGTCGTTGATAGGAAATAAGGATTCGTGCAGGAAACCACCTTAAGAGAGCTTCTTGATTTTCAATAAAAGCTGAAAGGGCGATAATCTTAATATTTTTATTCTTTGTATCGATATGGTTTACCATACTTTCCAGCAGGGGACCCCATTTTAAGTCATTAATCAACTGCATTTCATCGATGATGACCAAAGAAACAATTTCTAAAAAACGAGGACACATCAAACAAAAGTAATTAAATTTTTCATAGGCCATTACCGCAATATCATAATCTCCGGAGATGATATTTTGGTCATCTTCACTCCGGTCACGGGTAGAGATGACCATATCTATTCCGTATTGACTGTAGAGGTTTTTAAAATGCCTATATTTTTCATCAGCCAGTGCTCTTAAAGGAACTAAATAAATGGTTTTTTGAAGATGAATGGCCTGAGTTATTGCAGCCATTTCTCCGATGAAGGTTTTTCCTGAAGATGTTGGGGCGATAACCAGAAGATTTTTACCTTTGTCATTGCTCCCATTTATGTCATTCCCTTCTTCTTTTTTCCCTCGCCCTTGAGGGGAGAGAGCAGGGTGAGGGTGAATCTCATTTTCCCCCCAATTCAAAATCCCATAATTTTTCACCGCCTCCTCCTGTATCGGCAGCAAATCAGGTGAGTAATGTTTTTCCAAGATGTTTACAATATGAGAAGGTATACCATAATTCTTCAATTCTTCAATTTTCATTGATTCAGTCATTTAATATATTCCTTTCTTTATATATTTTTTTAATTAAAACTAAAACGAATATTAGAATAACCTCTATTGCAAATCTAAGCTGTAATGGAAAAATAGAACGATAGAATCACCTCCCTGGTATAAGATAGTGATTAGTTAAAAGAGTGGGTAATTGAAAAAATGTAATAAACTGCAGCAGGACACACTTTTTGATTATACTATTTTAAAATATTATTTCAATATTCCCTCTATCTCTCCCCCCTCTGTCATTGCGAGGAACGAAGTGACGCGGCAATCCCAACTTACCACCGTAATGCACTGAGGACATTCTTCTTTTATACTCTCGCACTTACACATTAAAAGGGGGACATTCTTCTTTTGTATTCCCGCACTTACGCTTGACGAAAAGTAAAGTGTGTCCCCCTTGTAATAATTATTTTCTAAAAAAAGAAGGATTTTTAAAACTTATATCGTATATAATAAATATAGACAAATTTTGTCATAAGCAACTATAAAATAAGCACTTGAGTTTTTAAATTGATTAAATTTAATATTGTAACCTGTATGAAGGTAACAGGAGAGACTTTTTCTTTTCATCATAAAAGAAAAGGAGCCGAAGAGGTAAGATACCAAAAGTATTGAAACTTTCAGGCAAAAGAACCGTTGCCGGACAGAACTCTGGAGAGCTTTATACATAAAAGCACCGAAGGGGCAATTCCTAATTTTTAGGAAAACCCATACAGAGTTTACTTAAAGAGTTATTTCCTATTTTCTTAGGAAGAATCTTTCAGGTAAAAGGACAGAGTAAGAAAATAATTATATTACTCTCTTACTCCGTCCTTTTGTTTTTACGATGAACACTCTATGCAATTAATCAAAAGCTGAAAAGGTAAACTACCCGAAAATGTAGAATGCAAAGTTATGGGTCTAAAATATTATGACCGCCAGACTACCGGCTTTTTTACGTGTGTACTATTTTACAAAATTATCATTTTTTAAAAAAAAACTAAAAAAATCAAACTTTTTTCATATTTTTCAAATTATTTTATTAATTATTGCCATACAGTAGTCGTAGCCGTGTGATATAATTATAAATAATATCTAATTTTAATTAAAAAGTAGTTAAGGGGAAAAATATTAAATGAGCGATTATTTTGTATTAGAGATATTTCCTAAATTAGGTTTATCTTTTACGCCTATAGAGGGCCAAGTGAAATTTAATTTTCAAGACAGAGAATGCTTTATAATTACACAAGAAGAGTCTACTGAATTTAAAATTAATACTGGCGCAAAGAGTTGTAATATTATTCCGCAATATAACCCAGTTAATCTATATGTAAAATGCCAAAAAGATGATATAGAAAAAGGAAATCAGTTTATTGTTATAGAAAGAATTTGTGACATTTTATCATTTGCTACTGCAAGTCATGTTGCATATTTTTTACCCAGACTTAGTGAATATTCTTATGTTCCCGGTTGGGGCATAACCAAAGTTATACCTTCTAAAAGTTTTTCAGAAAAATTGACTTATAAAGGCTCTAAAAGTACTTTTTTAAATGTTAATGGAGCGACTAATATTATTCAAAAAATATATTCCTCTCCATATAAAGAAAGAATATTAGCTTCTATTCATATGAATAGATTAGCAAAATATAAATCTTCCACTCATATTACTGAAGCATTAACAGATTGTATTAATTCTTTAGAGGCGTTATATATGATAGAAAAAGGTAATTATCAAAGTTCTCCTAATTATAATATTATTCCAAAACTATCAGGCAGTAAAGTTTTAAATAAAACTGAAATGCTTGAATATTTTATTAAAAAATACTCTACACGTACGGATAGCTACAAATTTGCAAGCGGAAAGGATCCTTATGCAATACGTTCAGCCTATCTTCATAGAGGAATGTTAATTGAACCTGCAAGCAAAATAATTGTTCCCAAAAATTTAAAAGAAGCAGAAGAGTCTTTCAAATTTAATAATTTTTACGCAAGTGTTTTTTCTGCGATTTATAATTTTGTTACCAGAAAGGGTTTTATGGACTCATTAGACTAAATGAAATATAAATAAAAAATGACCTTTATCTTTGTAGGGGGGATAATATGATTCCGATTGCAATAGAAGAAAAAGTAAGAAATTTGAAAGATATCGATTCTATTTTTGAGCTTTTCGAATTTTTAGGATACAAAGAACATCTTTTTGACAAATCCTACAAAAGAAATAAAACTGATTTTAACCTTCCAAAAGATATTCTCCCTAATATAGAGAATGTGTATTCTGTATTCAACATCGAAAAACATTTATTCTGTTTTACTATTGAAACTAAAAATATTTCCCGACCTTTCTTAAAGGCCCTCTCTAAATCTCTCTTAGATAGCTATATCAGGGTTCTTCTTATCTCTACAGATGATTGGGAGACTTATTATTTTACTTTACCTCAATATGAAAAACACGAAGGAAAGAAAAGATTAAAATTATCTACTTTAATTGTAGATACAAAACAAATTTATCGTACTGATTTAGAAGTTATTTCGACCTTAAATATTACGCAACAAGAAACTTACCGGGATATCTGGAGAAATTGCTGGCAGCAAGCCTTTAACAAAGAAAGAGTGAATGATGAGTTTTTTAAAGATTTTGAAAAAGTATTTTTTGAGTTAAGAAGTTTAGTTTTCAAACAGATAAAAGATGTAAAATTAGCTCACGAATTTGCCCAGCAAACCTTAAACCGATTTATTTTCCTTTATTTCATTGCAAAAAAGAAATGGTTAGCTTCTGATAAAAAATTCATAAGTAATTTTTATAAAGAATACAAGATAGAAAGAAACAAGGGCAATGTTCCTAAAGATTCTTTTTATGAGAATTGGTTAAAGATATTATTCTTCGAAGTTTTTAATAAATCTTTTCCCAGTTTAGGCATTGCCAGATATATTCCTGCTGAATTTAAAAATAATTTAATAATGTTTCCCTATCTTAATGGCGGCCTATTTAACGAAGAAGATTTTGATAAAGTCGGGGTGAATATTCCGGATTCTACCTTTAAAAAAATTTTTGTTTTTTTAGATAAATATAATTTTACTATAAAAGAAGATTCGCCTTTAGATGTTGAGGTAGCGGTTGACCCCCAGATGCTGGGTTATTTGTATGAATCTTTTGCGAATATTGCTGAGGAAATCTACGAACGAAATGACTTAGGAGTTTTTTATACTCCGGTTAGTGAAGTCGACTTTATGGTTCGGAGATCTTTAGTAGAATATTTTGCCAACCATTTACAAAAAATACCTAAAGACATTATTTACAAGTTTGTTTTTGATGAAGACAAGAAAGAAGCTATAGGATATATTAATAAACGCAACTTATGGGAAGATCTAGAATTTCTTATAGAAGATGTGAAAGTAGTTGATCCGGCTTGTGGTAGTGGCGCCTTTTTATTAGGATGTTTAAAAGTATTAGTAGAATTAACTCAAATAACAAATAGGCATTTAGGTAGAGAAAGAAAAGATTTTGATATTAAAAAAGATATTATTGGAAATAACCTTTTTGGGGTAGATGTAATGAAGTGGGCATTGCATTGTGCCGAATTAAGACTTTGGCTTTCTATGATTGTGGAAGCAGACCTACCGGAAGAAAGAAGAAAAGAACCGCTTTTGCCCAATTTTAATTTAAGGTTGCGGGTGGGTGATAGTTTAGTTCAAAAGATAGGAGGCATAAGTTTAGATTTAAGAGATTTAACTATTTCAAAAGAAACAAAAAGAAAACTTAAATATCTAAAAGAAGAAGAACGGAGATTTTATAACAATGACCCGTCAAGAAAATTTAAGGATTCTGAAGCAGTAAAAAGAGAAGAAACAAAAATTTTTCAGGAAATTTTAAAAGAAGAGATACTAAATATAAGTAAAGAAGTCCAAGCGTTAAATAATCAATTATATAAGATAAGCCAATTAAATATTTTTGGAGAAACCTCTAAAGATAAAATAAATAAAAAAAATCTTAAGAATGAGATAGAATTTTTAGAAGAAAAAAGAGAATTACTCGAAAAAGCTTATGAAGAATTAAAACTCAAAGGAAAACAATTTGTTGTTTGGGAAATTGATTTTGCAGATGTATTTGAAGAAAAAGGTGGATTTGATGTGGTTATTGGGAATCCTCCTTATATAAGAACCGGAGGAATATCTCCTCCGTTTAAACCCAAAAATAAAACAAGCAAAAACGAAATACAAAAATATAAAGACGATCTTATTGAGAATATAAAAATAAAGTATCCTTTCATTGAAAAATTTGATAAAAACTGTGATTACTACATTTATTTTTATTTCCAAGGGTTAAGCCTTTTAAATCCAAAAGGAACTTTTTGTTTTATTACCTCTAATTCCTGGCTTGATGTGGGTTATGGTAAAATATTACAAGAATTTTTAGTTAAATTTGTGCCGATAAAGGCTATATATGATAATCAAGTTAAAAGAAGTTTCGCTCACGCTTCCATAAATACAGTAATAGTATTTTTCGGTGCTCCATTAATTAAAAATGATAAAAACCTCAATCCTACCTGCTTAGGTAATATTACTAAATTTATTATGCTTAAAAAACCATATGAAGAAGTTGTTTCTAGCCAGAATTTAATAGTAATTGATAATTTTATTCATGATGATCAAAGCTTATTTGGGAATATTTTAAAAACAGATAAATTTAGAGCGTACGCTATAAAACAAAGAGAATTATTAGAAGAAGGGATAGAAATTAAGCAGAATAAAAATGAAATATTTGAGGATAAATTATCCGGAGAATATATTGGTTCAAAATGGGGTGGAAAATATTTAAGGGCACCCGATATTTACTTTACGATATTGAAAAAAGGAAAGGGTAAATTAGTAAGATTGGGAGATATTGCCGAAGTGCGTCGTGGTTTTACTACTGGCGCCAATGAATTCTTCTATATTGAAGATGTAACGGATAAAATACAAATTTCACAAATTAAACCGAAGATTAAAAACATAGGAAATTTTAGTAATATTGAAGAAATAAAAAAAGTGGGCTTAAGAATTATTTATAATAAGAAAGACGACGCTTATTGGTTAATTGAAAAAGAATTTTTAAGGCCAATTATAAAAACCTCTCGAGAATGTAAATCGATTATAGTCGAATTAAAAAATATGAAATATAAAGTTATTGTATGCCGTAAATCGAAAAATGAATTAAATAGGTCAAAATTATTAGATTATATTAAATGGGGAGAGACGCAAGGATATTCTAAAAGACCCACTTGTGCAAATAGAAAATATTGGTGGAATTTAGGCGAGAAAATTGGAGCACCAATTATCGTTACAGAAAAAATTGGTGAACGATATATAACTTGCTTAAATCCAAATAAATTTTTAGAAAATAAACTTCTTTATGGAGTGATACCTAAAACAGAAATAAATTACAATAAAATTGTTTTCTTATTAAATTCTACAGTTTGTAGACTATTTTTAGAAATATTAAGCAGACAATTAACGGGAGCACAAGCAATAGCAGATATCGATGTTAATGTTTGGAAAGATATTTTAATATTAAATACCAATATTAAAGATGTTAAAAATAATTTAGATGAACGTATTACTTATTCAATTTTTCAAGAACTTAGATTTGATCCTACAAAACCAATTAGAGAACAGCAACCCAACCCACTTCCTGACCGTAAAGCCCTTGATGATGTGGTTTTTGATGCCTTGGATTTAACCGAAGAAGAAAGAAAAGAAATTTATTGGGCTACTGCTGAACTAGTAAAGAATAGATTAGACAAAGCAAGGAGTGTGAAAAAGAAATAATGTCTTCAATGTATATCCCCCAAAAAGTTATTGATAATTCTAAAATGACTTTAGCAAGTTTCTTGTCAGAAGTTTTAAAATCTTCTAAAGATACAAATTTAGATATTGCCACCGCCTTTTTTAATATCAAAGCATATGAGTTAATAAAAGAAGAGGTAAACGGATTAAAGCACTTCAGGCTGCTTTTAGGAAAAAGTCCTGAGTTAAACGAAAAGATTACTTTAGGAGAGAGACTTCTGAATGATATAAAAGAAGAGGTAGAGGGTTTTAATTTAGAAAAAAGCCAGAATGAATTAGTAAGAGATTTAATAAACTTTTTAAAGAAGAAGAATGTAGAGATTCGTATCTATACCAAAGATTTTTTACACGGCAAAGCTTATATCTTCGATAATATGGTGGTAGTAGGTTCTTCAAATTTTACCCGGGCCGGTTTAACTTCTAATACCGAATTGAATGTGGTGTCATTAGAGGCGGAAGCTGAATACATAAGAAAGAGGTGGTTTGATAAGTTTTGGAACCAGGCTTCTGATTTCAAGGAAGAACTCATCAAGATATTAGAAGAATCTCGTTTTGGCAGTAAAGAATATTCACCTTATCAGATTTTTATTAAAACACTGTACGAATTACAAAAAGAAGATTTAAAATTTGATGAGGATGAAGAGAAGTTAAAAGAAGGGTATATAAAAACCAGAGTGAATTTAGCAGAGTTTCAGGAAGATGCAGTAAGAAGAGTTTTTTCGAGATTGAAAAAATACAGTGCAGTCTTAGTAGCCGATTCGGTAGGTTTGGGAAAAACCTGGATTGCTAAAAAGGTAATCGAAGAATTTGGATTTTATAAAAGGAGAAATTTCTTAATTGTATGTCCTGCTCAAATTAGAGGAATGTGGACCAAAGAGATAAAAGACTTAAGATTATCTGAAAATATTTTATCTCAAGAGGCTTTAGCTATGGATGATTTTAAGAAAAAGGCAACCAAAGTTTGTGGAGGAAGTTTAAAAGAAGTTTCACTGGTAGTGGTAGATGAAAGTCATAATTTCAGAAATCCTTTATCTAATAGGTGGGAAAACCTATTTAATTTATTAGAGGAAATTAGAAAAGAGAATCAGAAAAAGCCCTATGTTTTATTTTTAACTGCTACTCCTATCAATAACACACTATGGGATTTGTACTGGCAGATAATGTTAATGCTATATTCAAACCAAAAAGCTTTTTTAAAACAGGGAATAACCGGAATTTTTGAGTATTTTAAAAATGTAGAAAAAAGGCAAGACCCCGCTTTATTAAATGATCTTTTAAATGAGATATCCATTAGGCGTACCAGGAATTTTATAAAAGATAACTATCCTGATGCTGAGATTAATGGAAGTCTTATAAACTTTCCTGTAAGGGTTTTAGAAAATGTAGACTACGAATTAGAGAAAACTTACCAGGGAATGTATAAAGATATCTCTCATATTATTACTGAGGAATTGACTATGGCTTATTATAGGATTTTAGAATATAAAAAAGTGGAGAAATTGTCTACAGAAGAAGAAATGCTTAAAGGTAGGATGATTGCCTTAGAAGGGATATTTAAAACCATTCTTCTAAAGAGATTAGAAAGTAGCGTAGAGGCATTTAGAAAGTCAGTAGATAACCAGATAATATTTTTAGAAAAATTGGGAAGATATTTGGAGAAAGGAAAATTACTGCGAAAAGAATTGTTTAACAAATATGTCGTGGGATTAGATGAAGAAAGCGCTGAAGAGTTAAAAATAAAATTGGAAGATATTAATTTAGATGATTATGATAAAGAAGAGTTATTTAATGATATTAAAAAAGATGAACAATTACTGAAGAAAATTTATAAGAAAGTAGCTCCAATTACACCTGAAAAAGATGCGAAATTAATAAAGTTTAAGGATATGTTATATAGACTGACAAAGGAAGGTCAGATAGTAGTTTTTACTTATTACGCAGACACTCTCGGATATATAAGCCAGGACTTAAAAGAAGATTTAAAATTTAAAAAGCTTAATATAGAAAATATTTCGGGAAAAGTCCCCTCAACGAAAAGGGGAGAAATTATAGATGAATTTTTTAATAAAAAGACTGATATTTTATTAAGTACCGATGTGCTATCCGAGGGGATGAATTTACAGACCGCGCAATTTGTAATTAATTACGATTTGCATTGGAATCCTACCCGGATGATTCAGAGAGCTGGAAGAATTGATAGGATTGGCTCGCCTTTCGAGAAAATTTATGTATATAATTTTTTTCCCGAAAAAGAGCTGGAAGATTTATTGAGACTGGTACGTATTTTACAGGGAAAAATAAGAAATATAGATTCCTCGATTGGTTTGGATCAAACTATTTTGGGCGAGACTATTCATCCGAAAGTTTTTGGGACCATAAGAAGGATAAAAGAAAAAGATAATACTTTATTTGAGGAATTAGAAAGAGAAGTATTTGGGGGAGGAGAAAAATTTTACCAACCCTTAAGAGATTTTTTAAAGAAAAAAGGAATAGAGGAGATAAGCAAAATACCCGATGGAGTGCATAGCGGTTTAGAGACACACAAAATAAAAGGTATATTTTATTACTATAAATATAGTGAAGATTTCCATTTTTGGTATTTGTATAATTTGGATGAAGAAATAATGCTAAAAAATAAAACACAAATATTGGATTTTATAATTTGTAAAGAGACAGAAGGGAGAGTTATTCCGGACTTTTTTCAAAAAGTTTACGAAATAAATAAATTAGTCGTGGAAGATTTAGAAAATACTTATAAGCAATTAGAGCAGAAAGAGCAAGATACTCCTACCAAGATTTTCGCCAGAGATAGGCGCAGCAGATTTATTAATTCCTTAATCCATGATGTAGAATTTGAATTAGATAATTATTTACTGGAATTTCCAGAAGACAAAGAGGTTCAGAAATTATGGGAGATTACTTTAGAAAAATTAAGAGAATTTCACCAGACTCCCCAAAGATTGAGAAAAATAAGAAGGATTTGGAGAAATTACGGAAAGCATAAAAATTGGAAGAAAATGGTTATAGATTTGCATGATTATATTAAAGAGCTTTCTTATTTTGAAGATGATGAGGATGGGCTCGAGCCTTTTGATATTAATAAATTGAAATTGGTTTGTTTGGATTTTATTTCTTGAGTTTCGACCATTAATTTATGAATTTAAAATTAATATATATTAATATATATTAATATGTTTAAAATATTTTTCATTAGAGAATATAATAAATCTCTAAAAAAGTTTATAATTAGAAAGGAGAGAACCTATGACATATTGTTCACAGTGCGGTAAAAAAGCGGTTGTAACAATTAATGGTAATCCATTATGTGTAGATTGTTATCTAAAATTTCAACAAGCAGTAAATATTCAAGCAACAAATCTTATGCATGAAATGAATTATCTAACCGATACAATAGAATCTACAATAGGCCTTTATGGTGTTCTGCCTCGATATAAAATACCACAAACTAGTGTATACAAAGGTCCCTTAACTTTAAATAATATCAATGTTGACAATAGCATTATTGGTTCAATTAATACAGGTGATGTTAAACAAATTGATGTAGCAATGGACCAAATAAAAAAATCCGGAAATGATATTCTATTGAAAGCTTTAAAAGAATTTACAGAATCTGTAATTAATACAGAGAAATTAAATCAAAACTTAAAAAATGAAATAATTGAACAGATATCTTTTGTAACTTCTCAATCTGTTTTACTAAAAGAAAAACAAAAAACAGGTATTTTAAGAGGTGTTTTGTTAGGTATAAAAAATATTGTTACTCCAATTCCATCCTTATTGACTTTATGGGATAAACTGCAACCCCTTCTAGAGCATATATTCCATATACAAATAATGTAATAAGGATATAAATCTTAAAAAGAATTAAGAGATAGGTCAATAAATCAGGTTATGATTTTATTTTTATTATTTATTATTCCGGCGTTTAAGGAAAGAGAATGGTTTAATAGAAAATAATAAAATTAAATTATTATAAGAGCTATATTGACATGCTTCTAAAAAGTTAGCGACAAGTTAAATCTGAGTATTAAGAAAAAGGGGGCTTAGAGCAATAATAAAAATCAATTTAGATGATTTATTACATCCAAGAATAATAGATAAATCTATTTCTCTTTACAAAAAAGGAAATTTTCCTCAAGCGGCTTGGGAATCGGTGAAACAAGTAGAACTTGCCCTTAAGAAGAAAGGTGGAATCAAAGATGAAGAAAAATTATTTGGTGCAAGATTGATTGAGACACTTTTCGGGTCAGGTAAAAGTATTAAATTGAAGATTCCTTTAGGGGACAAACTCCAGAAGGAAGCGAAAGAATTGTTCAAAAGTGCATTTTCTTATTATAGAAATTATTTAGCTCATAAAGAAGGGAATAAGGTTAATAAAATAATTTGTGTTAGGATTATGATATTAGCAAGTGAACTTTTAGACCTTATTGATACATCATATGTTAGTTTTGCAGAAATAGGTGAAGTTAAGGGCTTGATTAAGCAGGGTATCTTTGAAAATGAATCACAACTATCTGATTTACTTTCCTTTCTATCTTCTCAAGTTTTTCCACACGAAGCTTTTGATGGAATGTTTGAAGGCTTAGCCGAGAGAGGTTACACTAAGACACAATATGAAATAGTCTTTGATTTAGGTCTTGTTGAATATCACAGTGAAATGAGAAATCATAGTTTTCCTGGAGAGCTTGAGGATTGGGATGAATTTGGATGGATCGAATTGACACCAAAAGGACGAAAAATTCTTGCACAAATTCAAAATTCCTCAACTGACTGATAATACAATGTTTTTTTATTAATAATATCTATTTGCTCTAAATAGATAATCCATATTTTTTATACAGTAGGTTATACATAACATAAATAAAGTCTCTAGGAAAAAACAATTTGGAAATATACACAAAGTAGTTCGGTTATTTTTAATTGTGCGAAATTGAGTAAAAGGAGAGTTAAAATTTGAAAGCCTCAAATAAAATTAAGTCAAAAATAAGAGAAAATATAGAAAAAGTCCAAGTTTCAATCCCTCTCCCCGAACATTTTCTAGCTACAAAAGTTTTGCCATCAAATTTAATTAATCTGCCCAGCTTTCTTAAATTCTTAATCGCTTATTTTTGTCGCCACCCAAGACGGATTTTGGAGGAAGTCAAAAAATTGGAGGAAGAAGGGATTGACATAGTTATTAGCAATTTATTAAAAGAGACTGGCTTAACTGAAGATCTAGCAAGGTCAATAAAAAACATTAAAGTTTGGAAAGGAACTATAGGTGAAGTCATGGCAACTGCGTATGTAATGGGATTTACAGATTATGCAATGCCAATATTTAAACTTAGATTTGTTCCCAATCGGCGGTTAGCAATGCACGGTGATGATTTACTTGGATTTAAATTCACAGAAAGAGGAGAGCCAGCTTTTTTGTTAATTGGAGAGGCTAAAAATTGGAAGGACTCAAAAGAAGCACTCAAGGCCGCAAATGCAACATTGCTGAAAGTTAAGAACAGTTCACCAACACTCTTAAATTTTGTTATTGAAGAACTTGATTCTCAAAATCGTCACCAAGAAGCTATAATGGTCCAGAGGTTTCTTGATGAATACAATTATTTATACAAAACCGAATATCTTGCTTTTGTTGTTGCAGACAAAGACGAATGGAATGATGAATTTTTTCTCGAGGTAAGTTCCAATCCAGCAATCCCTTTGGAAGCTGCAGTGTCATTGATTCCCAATAAAATTCAGGAGTCCTTAGTATTACCAGAAGAGGAAAAAAACACATACTTGACATTACCTATCATTTATATGGATGAGGTAAAAGATAGTACAAGTTTACTTGATAATCCAGATTTTAAAAATCAATACAATCGTTTAGCCTCAGCTGCTTTAGCAAGTGAGCTCCAAGTAGAAGATAGAGAGACGATTCAATATAAATTAAATCCAGAAAAACTGGAAAAAGCAGCCCGCCTCTTAACTTACACAGGTATCCGGCCCTCGAGAGAAAAACAAGAAGAAAAGAAAAATCTGCTATATAAGGCTGCAAGGATTTTTGAGCGTCTTTCTATATGGGATTTGGAAAGGGGCGACAAAAGCAGAGCTATAAGTTCCATAATGAATAGTGCTATTACCTATAGTATTGCGGGATATAGTGCCAATGCAAAAGTTTTGGTAGAAAAGGTAATAAATAAAATTCAAGATATAGAGATTCCTTTCTCACTTTCTGTTCTTAATATTGCAAATCTTTTTTTATCATCTAAGCTGTCGGAATTAGAAGATGAGTTGGCCAATATTTTATTTGATTGTCCTATATATAATTTAGAAAAAAGTCGAACAGAAGAAGATTGGTTTAAAACACTTGGAGGAGCTTTGGCATATATAGGCGACCGATTAGTTGCTCTGGCATTTGCTAATTTTCTTCATTATATGAGAACAGGCAAAGATGAACTTGTTAAAGATGCCTTGAACTTTCTCACCCGGGCAATGAAGGCATATTCCTCTATAGGTGAACACCAATCTTATCACTTAGCCATAATTCTAAGAAAATATTTTGAAAAAATAGCTGACGATTCCCCACAAAATATACTACCCACTTTTTTAAATGAAAGATTGGATGAAACCTGGAAGCATTATATTCGCAATCTTCGTCTCGGCAAATTTCCAATGATAACTCTTTGGAAATCTCAAAAAAAAGCGCTTGAAGGAGGGTTACTTGGTTCTAATTCATTGATACTTTCAATGCCAACAAGTTCTGGAAAAACAAGGACTGTGGAGTTTGCAATTTATAAAGCATTTAGAGATAATCCTAATGGTCTGTGCGTTTATGTTGTTCCAACCAGAGCGCTGGCTGTGGAAGTTGAAGAGAGTTTATCTTCAAGATTGGGCCGAATGAGTATCGGTGTTTCCGCTCTTTATGGCGGTTACGATTTCAGCCCCTTTGAAGAGGAAATACTTGCTGAAAATCAGGTAATAGTATTAACTCCTGAAAAACTAGACTTAATATCAAGACAAAATAAGGAGATTAAAACGAAGATATCACTTATAATTATTGATGAAGCTCAGGGGATGGCTTCTCCTTCAACGAGAGGTCTTAGAGCAGAGTTTATCCTTTCAAGGATCATTTATTTAGCCGAAAAGAACAATGCCCGCACACTTTGTCTATCAGCGGTTATCCAGAATTCTGAGGACTTCGCGAAGTGGATTTCTGGGAGTGTAGAAAACAAAATCGAAATAGACTGGAGGCCTACAAAATACCGTTATGGCTTATTTCAATGGTTTCGTGGAACAGGACAAGTTGTATACCCACCTCTTAGAAATGAATTTCCAACTGAGAAATTCTTTGTTCCTCGTTTGTTTAAGAAGGATGAATTACAAAATGAAGACAGACGGAAGACTGAAGTAGCTGCTCGTTTAGCACTTTATTATTCAAAGGTTGGCACTACGCTAGTCTTTACTACGACTAAACTTTTGGTGGAAGAAATAGTGGATATTTTAATAAAGCTTCTTGAAATCAATCCACCTGAAATTAGTATAGATAAAGAAAGAATCGTAAAAGAATGTGGAGCCATTCTTGGAGAAAACCATAGACTTATAAAAGCAATCAAACTTGGTTTTTGTTATCACCACAGTGACCTACCAAGAAGTGCAAGAAGAATCGTCGAGAAAAGTATTAGAAATGGTGTTTTATCTCTTATTGTTTCTACAACCACACTCACTCAAGGTGTAAATCTTCCAATAAGGAATATCATTGTTCATTCTTTATACTATGGTAGAGAGGTTCCGTTGACGCAGTTTTGGAATGCTGTTGGGCGTGCTGGTAGAGCTGGCTATGAAACAGAGGGGCATATAATCTTTTGCTTCTTCCAAGATTTGAAAAGGGTTGTTGACTCAGATTTAGAAAAATCAGAAAGTTTCATTTCTTCTGGAATTCGTCTTTTGATTGGTTCAAGGCTTCCATCTGCTAAAACAGTGGAAGAATACATTGAAAAATGGGCGTTAGCGTCAACTCCACAATTTAGACGTGAAGGGGCAGATTACAAATCTTGGGGAAATAGAAAAAAAAATAATGCACAAGCAGTTGAGAAGGAGATATTATCAATTCTAGATTCTCAACTGTTAGCGTGGGCTCTCGAAGAATCCATAGAGGAAATTGACGATGAAATCATTGAAAAGTGGTTAGGTAAAATGCTTTTTTCTGTTCAGACCCTTGATATTCCCGAAAAGATAAAGCTATTTAAATCGGGTCTCAAGAATCGCTTTCTTGCCGTCAGGCGTTTAGTACCTAATGAAAGTGAAAGAAAGTTATTTAATCGGACTGGTTTAAGTATATCCGATAACAGAATAGTTAATGGACTAGCTAAAGAGGTTAAAACCGAACTTGACTCACTTGCGAGTGTCGACCAATTACCAAAAGAATTTTGGATAAATATCCATGAAAAAATGAAAGAGGCACGCGAATTTTCTGATATAAGAAAAATCAAAGTCAATGTTCTTGTTGAGTGGGTAGCTGGAAAGACATACAAAGCAATAGCAGACAATTTTTATAACGGTAAAATAGAAAAAACTGTGAAGGATGTCGAAAAAATTACCTTTTTGCTACCGTGGGGATTGAACGCGTTAATTCAACATCTTAAAACCTTAGTAGATGAGAATAATATTCCCAACATTATTAATAATCTTTCATCCATAGTATATCATGGGGTACCTTCTATTGGATCAGTGTATGCTATTAATTTAGGAGTACATGACAGAGAGACAGCTATAAAGATGGCTGAGATTTACTCGATTTCTCACGAATCGGTTAGTTATAAGGAATTTAAACAGTGGCTTCAAGAATTGGATTATTCATTTTGGGAAGCTAATTTTCAAGATATAGACAAGGACATTATCGACGATTGCTATCAAAGAGTGATTGCTAAAACATATGCAGAAGGTAAATCAAAGCTTGCTTTGGAATTCTATTTGAAACAACTGGAACCAAAAGAAGGAATAAAAAAAGATAATTTGATAGTGGTAAAGTATAATAAAGAATTCTGGGTATGTACTTTTGATTATAAAAAAGTCGGAAAATTAACAGGTATGAATGTAGAGCAACTTCAAAAAATAGATAGGCAAAAGAAAGATTTGGTCATTAAGGAACTTAACATGGAGAGTAAGACACTAACGGTGGACATTATATGAGATTGATTTTTGCCCAACTTCAGAATAAATTAAAATAAATAGAACAAATAGACCCCATTTTCTTAAATATACAAGGGACACATTCCATTTTCTTAGATAATTAATATTTTACTATTAAATTAGAGAAATTGGGAAGGTGTACCAGGTCAATAATTCTTTAACTTTTAACGGAAGAGCGCCAAGAAGCTCTATATTTCTTACAGGGTGAAAGTCCTTGTTGGGTAAGGTCTAGCCAACCACCCATACCGAACGTTGCATCAAAATGGGTAACCTGGAAATGGTAAACTAAAATGCACCTAGGGCGGAAAATAAAAATGCACCTTTTAAAAGAAACAGTTCTTTACTATAGTATGAATAAGAATCAATACTATAAGGAAAGAACTGAAGATATGGTTAACAAGATTATGTATCAGAAGATTCAGTATTTTAAGAGAAGAGGGTTTGCCAAAGCAGATATTGTAAGAGAAACCGGATTAAACAAACGGACGGTCTGGAAATATTACTCCATGTCAGAGAAAAAAACATCTAATTGGGGAGAAGGTGGGGTTGCTTTTATTACTCCTGAGAAAGTAGAAGATAAAAATCTCTGGACTTTGGGGAGAATGTGGAAAATAACGAAAGACCAACATGAGGAAGTTAAAAAACAAGAAGGACAATGTTGGTATAATTATGAGATATGTATAGGAGAAGACAACGGAATCCTAATTTATACAATCACTAATAAAGAAAAGCTGAATAATGATATTCTACCAAATAATAGATACCTAAAAACTGTAGCATTAGGGTTAAAAGAAACTTACAATATTGGATAACGAAGAGATTAATAAATACTTAATTGAAAGAAATGCTATTAAAAGAAAATAGTAAAATAAAACAGAGACAGATGTCCCCTGTGAATTAGATGTATTTATTTAATGAAAAAATTAATAGCTTTATCGGGGAAAATTATCAGAAATGAAAAAAAACGATATGAAGATAATTTTAAATGATAAAACTCTACTTAATCCAGAGCAAATAGATGTATACAATGGGCTTAAAAGTATAGGAAACGAAATCGCATCTTTTTATCTTGATGGAGTAAAAATATATGAAAATGAGGAATTAAAAACCAAATCTTATTTACTTTCACATATTGCTAGAGAAATAGAAGGCGGGTTAAGAGATATTCTATCAGAAGGGAAAAGAGATGTACAAAAATGTGAAATGTGTGGACAGTTAATTGTAGAACGAAAGAGTCATATTGAATCTATTTGCGAATCATTGGGAGTAGATAAGGAAGATTATTTTGCAAAAGAATGGTTTAAAGTTTCCACAAAGTTTCATAAATATGCTCATAGACATGGTGCTGGTAGAGAACCTAGAGAGGAGTATTTAGGTAAAGAAATTTGGAAAGATTTTGAAAGAATTCTTCTTGCCTTAGTAGGTAATTTCTATAATTTATTAGATAGAGTTGATCGTATCTTAAAGCATGAAAAACCATCAAAAAAAATACTCGAAGTTTTACCTAATTTATTAAAGTTAAAAGCAAGGGAATATTATTTTTTTAAAAATTTAAAATCAAAATACTGGTTAGGATCTTTAAAAGAAAAAGGTTATTTTAATCCAGAAAATAATCCTAAAACCTATAAAGATTCTCAAAAAGATTATTACGTTACGCCATATTGGATTATACTGGATTATTTAAGAAAAGTTGTAAACGATAATTTGCAAAAACCTAATCAAAAAATAACAGATATCTTAGTAGAAATTGTAAATTCAATTATAAATTATAGAGATGAAAATGGTAGAAGAATAGATAATCATAAAACTGATTTTATTATGGTAAGAATAATTCGTACTTTTCCGAAAGAAAAGATAGAGAAACAACATATAGATTTTATAAAGGTAGCTTTACAAACAAACTGGGGCAGTTCGCTTTTACAATCAGAAATAGTGGAATATTTTATACCAAAATTAATTAAAGACAAAAATAAGGAATGCCTTCTGTACTTATTGGAAATAATTTTTAGTTTTCAAGAAAAAGAAAATAAATATACTCCTCTAATGGAAAAATATCATCTAAAAGAATTTATAAAAAAGAATACACCAGGAATTGCGGAACTTTGCGGTTTAGAAGCAGTAGGGGTAGCTATAAATAAAATGAAATATCTTATTAAACATGATTATTCTGATTTTAATAATAGATTTTCGATTTATACGATTGAAGACAATGCTAAATCTTCCATAAAAGAAGATTATGAATATCAAATAATTTATTTTATAAGAGATGTACTTTGTTTATTAGATATAGACCAAACTAGAGGAAAAGTAGAACAATTACTCGCTGAAAAACAACCAATATTTATCCGTATTGCAATTTATATCATAAATAAAAATTATCAGAAACTCAATGATATTTTTTGGGGAATTAATCGGAATTTTATTAATGAAGAAGAGTTGAAACATGAAATGTATGAGCTTGTAAAAAATAATTGTCGCTTATTTACTGGTGAACAAGTAGAAAAGATGATTAATTGGATCGAAAAAGCAAGTTACCTTACTAGCGAAATTAAACATGAACATTTTAAGGATAACCAAGAAGATATTAAAAAATATAAAGCATTGAGGAAAAAAGAATGGCTTACTGCTCTTCTTGAAACTAAAAATGAAAAAGTATTAGAAAAATACAATGAATATAACGAGATAAATCCTAAAGAAATTACTCATCCTGGAATTGATTTTTGCTTTGAAGATTGGCAAGGGGATAAAAGCCCAATATCTAAAGAGAAATTATTAGAAAAAACAAATAAAGAAATTGCAGAGTATCTTATTAAATTTAAGGAAGAAGGAAACCGGAAAAGTCCCTCCATTAGTGGTTTGTCTTATATGTTTAGAGAGGGCGTATTTGAACAACCTGAAAGGTTTACCGATGATTTAAATCCTTTTTTAGAAATTCCACGGATTTATCAAAGCGATATTTTATCAGGTATAACCAGGGGTTGCAGAGAAAATAAAATATTTGATTGGAAAAGAGTATTTGTATTTATAGAGCAAATAATTTCGGTAGATAATTTTTGGAAAGAACAATACCAGAAGAGAAAACATAATTATCGAGAATGGATAATTTCCGAAATACTTGAACTTATTAAAGAGGGATCAAAAGATAAGAAAAACGCATATGACCTTAAATTTTTTCCAAGGACTGAAAAAATATTATTAAAACTTTCATCTAAAGTAGAACCTAAAAAATATAATGCAGATAATATTGTTAATAAAGCTATAAATTCAAGTCTAGGGAAGCTGTTATCTGCTATGGTTTTTTATTCATTTAGGTATGCAAAGAAAAATAAAAGAAAAAATTCAGAAAGATGGCCCAAAAAAATAAAATTTTATTTTAATAAAATACTAAATCGAAAAGATAATCCTCCCATTGAGCTTGGGGCAGTGGTTGGAAAATATTTACCAAGCATCTATTATCTTGATAAAGAATGGACAGTAGCTAATTTTAACAAAATATTTAATAAAGAAATACAACAATTGTGGGAAGTGGCGTTTTCAAGTTATTTATTTTATTCTAAAACTATTTATAAAGAATTTTATATACTTTTTAAACAAGGCAATCATTTATTAAAAGGTATTGTTACAGATTTTGAAGAAGAATTTAGCGAAAAACATTTTGTCCAACATATCTGTCTTGCTTACCTTGAAGGATGGGAGAAGTTGGTAGATAGTAATAGTGCTATATGTAAACTAATCGAAAACAAAAAGATAGCACATTTGGAAGAAGTTATTAGTTTTATAGGTAGAAAAAAGGATAGTGTTTCTATTGAAGCAATAAAACCACTCTGGGAAAAGATAATTAATGTACTAGAGGATGAAATAAACAACACAAAATATCAAAAGGTTATTGTTAAGTTGATAAATTGGTCATCACTGGTGGATGAAATAGATGATGATATCTTTGATTGGATAAGATTATCAGTTAAATATATTTATTTGAAACCAGATATTTATTCTTTCTTAAAAGGTCTATTAGTGCATACAGAAAAAACACCAAAAAGAGTAGGGAGTATTCTAATAGAAATGGCTGATAAGGTCGAATTATATCCTCCTGATGAAGAAGGTATTAAAAAAATTGTTCAAAAATTATATGAAATGGGACAAAAAGATGTCGCAGATAACGTGTCAGATATATATGGGGAAAATAGTTATTATTTTTTACAAGATTTGCATAATAAATATAAAGTGATAGGAGAGTAGTTAATATAGAGTAGGTTTGATGGTTAAATGTTTAGATCGACTTTTAAAAGATTTAGAGAAATTAAATGATGTACACTTAGAACAAGGTGAGGCCATCGGAAAAGCATTTGGAGGAGCTGTATACGCATTTGATCTACTCTCCTTTGCAGTGCTTAACCGTTCCATGTCGTTGACTTCTGGTTTCATCACACTGATGAGAAAGGATAACTTTGTAGCAGCGATTCCGCTTATTAGAACGCAGCTCGATAATTTTTTAAGGTATGCAGCAGGTTGGCTAGTTTCTGATCCCCATGAATTTGCTGCAAAAATCTTGTCTGGAAAACACATAAGGAACATAAAGACAAAAGAAGGAAAGAGAATGACAGATCGTTTTCTTGTTGATGAATTTAGCAAAAAATATAAGTGGATTAAAAGTGTTTATGAGAATACCTCTGGGTACATCCATCTTTCAGATAAGCATATGCTTATAAATATAACCGAATTAGATTCTAAACAGAGAACTACCACTTTTAAAATTTCAGATAAAGATGACCATATTCCAGAAAAATTTAAAGTTGAAGCAGTCATGGCATTTACAAAAATAACCGAGTTAATTCTGCACAGAATTTATAGTTGGCGATACACCAAAGATAACCCGCAAGCACTAAGGAAGCAGAAAAGGGGGTCTTCACAAGTTCACAAAATATAAAATGAAAACAGAAAAAGAAAATGTGAAATTATGAACCCTGACTCAAAGATATTCATAAAAAATCAACCACCGGTACAAAATAATTTCTATTATTTTAGATAATTTTAAATAACAAACTAGGAGGACATTATGTCATTTATTGATGCAAATGAAATAAATTTACAGAAATTTTTATATCAACCGGCAGAAGTTTTTAAATTACCTTTATATCAAAGGCCTTATGCATGGACTAAAGATCAGTGGGCAGATTTGTTAGAAGACGTTCTTTCATTATCTAAAAATGATATTCATTTTTTTGGAGCTATTGTAGTGGTACCTACGCAAGAGCCTGATCATGGAATAAAATCATTTTATGTTATTGATGGCCAACAAAGATTAGCTACAATATTAATTTGGCTTTCTGCAATAAGAGATAAAATGAAAGATAAAAATAATGGGTTAGCGAAACACATAAGTAATAGTTTTTTATCCTCTAATACTTTTTGGGAGGGAAAACCAATCTCCTTTCCAAAATTCGAATTGGGGGAATATGATAATAAACATTTAAAAAATATACTAGAAGGAAATATAAAAGAGGAAGAGCACCCTATTTATAAATGTTATGAATTTTACAAAAATGCAAAATATTCAGATGATATTTGGACAATAATATTAAATAATATTTTTATTGTTCATATTAATGCGCAGAATTATTTTAACGCATTCAAATTGTTCGAAACTTTAAATGATAGAGGGTTAGAGCTTTCAGCTGCAGATTTAATTAAAAACTATATATTGATGAATACATCTACAAATAAAGATATCTTTAATAATTGTATCTATGAATGGGAGGAAATGTATCAAAAAATAAGGGATAAAAGTCCTGTAAAATTTATCAGACGATACATGTTGGCAAATTATAAAGGGAAATTTTCCGAAAGTAATCTATATAAGCATGTAAGAAGTCGCTTGGAAAATAACACAACTAGACAATATTTTCAGTTTGCTAAAGAATTAAATAGTAGTGCCTCCATTTATAAAAAGATTTTTGAAAGCTCATTCATTGATAATAAAATTAACAAAAAATTAGATGAATTAAAAGTTGTTGAAGTATCTCCCAGTTTTACATTATTAATTAAAATTATACCTCTTTACGAAGAAGATAAAAAATCTAGAAGAAATGATATCTTGAAGATTATGGATATGATTGAGACCTTTCACATCAGATGGGGAATTTGTGGTCAGTCAACTGGTAGATTAGACCAGATATATAATGAAATTTGTGATGGACTAAAACAGAAAAAATTCGAAGAATATTCAGCTTATATTGAGGGAAAATTATCTCGTTATGTTAAAGAGAATGTCGATGATGAAATATTTAAGCGTAATTTTGCTTCAAGAAATTTTAAATTTGGAGAACAACGGACAAAATATATTTTGTGGAAACTATTTGATCCTACCGGCGAAACAATATTGGATATTAAAGAAATTGAAACAGAACATATTATGCCTCAAACTTTAAGTGAGCAATGGATAAAGGATTTACAAAAACAAATTGGAGAAGATGAGAATCAAATAACTGCTTTACATGAAGAGATGCTTAATCATATTGGAAACTTAACCATAATTAAGGAAGCTTGGAATAGAAGCATGTCAAATCGTATGTTTGTGCAGAAAAAAATTGATTATAGAAAATCGGAGTTTCCTATAACAAGGGAATTGAAAGATAACAACAAATGGGTCTTTAATGATATTGAAAATAGGAGCAAGAGATTTTCAGAAAAGGCAGTTGAAATATGGAAATGGGAAGGGGAACCAATAATTGAACCGCCAACAGTTAGAAAAATAGCAGGGCAAGAACGTAAAGAATTTTGGAAGGGTTTACTAAAACTCAGTAATGAAAAGACGTGGCGCCATTCAAATTGTAAACCGAGTGAAAATGGTAGCACCAGTGGAGGATCGGGCCTTGGTGGAGTAGCATATTATTACTCGATAACTCTAGATTGCGGGGCGATAGGAGTTTACATTAATAGAGGAGATAAAAAAGAAAATAACTTTATTTTTGAAGTATTATTAAAGTACAAAAAAGACATTGAAGAGTTGTTTGGCGATAATTTAACATGGGATATTTCTCCGGATACAAAATCATGCTTCATTTTTAAAAAATATGAATATGGTGGATTAATGGACAAAGATAATTGGGCAAGGCTTCAAAATAATATGGTGAATGGAATGGTTAAATTGATTGAAGCGATTGATAAATATTTGGATAAAATTGCAATTGAAAATGAAGAGTATAAGAAATTTATAGAGGACAAAAATAAAATGACCAAGGGGTATGAATTAAGATATAGTTTTTGGAAAAGTTTATTAGAGCGTAGAAAAAATATAACAGGTGTTTATGAAGATATATCGCCCAGTACTTACAATTTTATTGGAAAAGAAGCTGGGAAGAGCAGACTGTATTTTTATTTCACAATTACTAATAATTTTGGTCAAGTTAAGTTATATATTGATAGAGGAAAGGATAGAAAGGAAGAAAATAAGAAGATATTTGATGGTTTGTATGAACATAAAAAGGAAATAGAAGAAATCTTTGGCGAAGAATTAAACTGGGAAAGAAGGGATACTCAAATATTTTCTGAGATACGAAAAAGATATAATTTTTCTACTCTTAACGATAGAGCAACATGGGGCGAAATACAGGTAAAAATGATTGAAGGAATGGTGAAATTAGAGAAAGCTTTTAAGGATTATATTAGTAATTTAGAGTAGTTTTATGTACAATAAAGAAATGTTTCTTATTGCGATAGGGGTTTAAATTTATGAACAAGCGTGTAGTAAACAGAATATTTAAAAATATTACTAAAAAGTCAAAAAAATTATTGTGTAAATCTGAAAGTTACGATGTAGATTTTAAAAGGACAGTTAAATCCATAAGTACGGAAGATTTAGTTGCTTTTTCAAATTCTCCTGAAGGTGGCACGATTTTAGTTGGGGTGGAAGAAATAAAAGATAAAAAAGGCAACCAAAAAGGAAAAATTGTAGGATGTTCAACGGGAGATAAAGATAAATTGATTATATTAAATAAAGCACGTTCATGTCGATCTCCAATAGATTTGGAGATATTTATTGAAAATATAAATAGTCAACCGTTTTTCAGAGTTGAAATACCTAGTGGGGGAAATAAACCATACTGTACAGAAAATGGAACTTATACTATTAGAGGAGACGGACAAAATAAGCCATTAACTCCAGATTATTTATTAGATATGTATATGGATATACAAAGTAGCAAATTTATTAACAAATTTAGACAGGCTACAGCAGAATTAGATCAAAAGATTGGGGGAACAAAGAAAAATCTATTAGAAATAAATAATAATGTAAATACATTGAAAGAAAAATTTAAAGAAGACATAGATTGTTTGCTCAGTGAAGTTACAAATATGTCTGATGAAACCATCGAAATATTAGAGAGAATATTTTCTTCCGCAGAAATTGCGGAAGAGTCATCAGGAGAAGCAATGGGTTTTTCGGATGAAATATTAGGTACAATAAATGAATTAGAAAAAAAGATTGACAACATTGATGGAGATAGTTATTCAATTCATAAAAAAATAGATGCTTTATTGAAACACTTTAATATTGAAGATCCTTATATAGCTGAACGAAGAAAATTAGTGAGAGAACTTACAATTTGGTTTTTTGATAAAAATCATGATGCAGAAAATATTTTTCAAGGGATATCCAAATCTATTGGAGGAGTAGAAGAGGAAATAATAAGAAAATGGATTAATGAAACAATTAAAGAGTTAAAAAATAAAGATTAAAGGTATCACGGAGACAATTATATTTACAATATAAGTCAGGGCAATGGAGAATAATTATGGAATAAACGGGGAGCACAGCTCATTTTAATAAGAAAGGGGTCTTAATATGATAGGAAAAATGGAGAGAGTAGACTTAAGGAAAGTATGGAAGAATGAAGTAAAAGATTTTAGTAGTTGGCTTTTTGAAAATATAGAAATTTTAGCAGAAGAATTAGATATTGACCTTACAGCTGTTGAAAAAGAAAAAAAGATAGGTTCTTTTTCTGCGGATATAATAGCAGAAGGGTCTACAGGAGAAACTGTATTAATTGAAAATCAATTGGGAAAAACTGATCATGACCATTTAGGTAAAATATTAACTTATGTTTCAAACCTTGATGCTAAAAAGGCTATCTGGATTTCAAAAGAACCAAGATCGGAACATGAAAGAGCTACTGAATGGCTTAATGAATTAAGTGCTGATATTGATTTTTATTTAGTAAAAGTTGAAGCTTATAAAATAGGAAATTCAGATCCGGCACCTAAATTTACAGTTATAGCCGGACCTACTGAAAGTGGTAAAGTTGCGGGTAGCGAAAAGAAAGAACTTGCAGAAAGACACAAGAAGAGATTGAAATTCTGGGAAGGTTTATTAGAAAAAAGTAAAAAGAGAACATCTCTGCATTCCAATATATCACCATCAATAAATTCATGGATTGGTACTGGTTCTGGAAAAAGAGGTCTAGTATTTAATTATGTTGTGACATATAAGCATGGCCAGATTGAGTTGTATATTGATAGGGGAAAGGATAGCCAGGATGAAAATAAGAAGATATTTGACGAGCTTGAATCTCATATGGATGAAATTGAGAAAGAATTTGGAGATAAGCTCAAGTGGGAGCGCCTAGACGATAGAAGAGCTTCTCGAATTAGTAAAAGATTTAACTACGCAGGATTAGATGATGAAGAAAAAAAGGATAAGCTACAAGACGATATGGTTGACGGAATGATTCGATTAGAAAAATCCTTGAAAAAACATATTAAGAATTTAAAAATATAGAAGAATATTATAAGGACGTTTTAGCAATGTCAAGATAACGGTTCAACTAACAATATAATAAATTAACTTTGATACAAAAATTCAACCAAATAGCGGAATTAAGAAATGGAGTAAGATATAACCGATTAATAGATAAAATTTCAAAAATCAATCCTTAAAAATATAATATAATTTAAAATAAAGGAAAACAGAAGAACAAAATTGGTCAGCCTATTTATTAATGACAATTAATAAATCTAGTTTGTCATTAATAAAGGGTAAAACAGGGGACGGTTCTTTGTTTGGCATGAAGAGGTCAAATGGAGCAGTTACCAGGAATACATTTCTAAAACAAAGATAGTCAATGTTGATTTTGCTCTTTTTCTGTTTGACAAAGAAAAGGATAGGGCAATTAAAAAATTTAAAAGATTCAATAAGAAATCTAATAATGATCAATGTCTTGAAATCTATTAAAAAAATAAAACCTTATCCGACAAAAAGATAAGGCAATTAGCGTTAAAAAGATATTAAATAGAATTACTTTCACTTCACAATGAGCAGGCAAAAACGCAAATTGAGGTTTTGAGATATTTAAAGGAACTTGAGGGAAATTCATTGCGGCAATTATCAAGATTAACAGGATTTACGGTCAATAAGATCTTTAGAGCTTGAAACAGAGAACCGTCCCCTGTTTTATTTATTATCTAGTATTAAAAAAAGGTAAGGCAAAAAAGTAGCCTGTTCTTTTTTTGATCTAGCGTTTTTAAGATTAGCAAGGAAGAGAGAACAAGGCGAATGTCAGGATATAAGAGGATAAGAGAATATAGGATTTGAGTATACTTGCAATTAATGTTCACATAATATATAATGTTCATTATATAGTGAACATTAATAAGTAGGTGAACATTATGCGAAAGAATTTTAGAATGAAAAACGTTTTTGCGGATAAGGCTTCTCTCATACTGAGAAAAATGCTAAAAGATCCAGAGAGACGATGGGTAGTGCGTGACTTTACTGGTCCTGAAGGAGTCAGCTTGGGGATGTCTCAGGAAGTATTGGAAGCAATGGTTAAAAATGGATATGTTGAAAGAATTAAAAAAGGACGAGATAGTTATACTATTCTTACTAATAAGGAAAAACTTATTTCTGATTGGTTAGAAGAGTATAGTTTTGATCAAAATGTAATTGATACTTACTACAGTGCGAATAAGAATATCTTAAATAAATTTAAAAAAGTCTTAAGAGAGGAACAATATGCCTTAACACTCCATACTGGGGCTAATCTCATTACTTCTTTTGTAAGAACAGAAGATATTTTTATTTATATGAATTTGAAGGAATGGGAGAAGGAAATTTTAGATATCCGGCAAAAATTAGAGTTAAAAGAATTAGTCAGAGGAGGAAATATTCACCTGATTCATCCTTTTTATAAAAATAGTGTTTTTTTTAATACCCAAAAAATAAAAGGTTATACCGTGGTTTCTAACCTTCAACTCTATCTTGATTTATACAATTTCCAGCCACGGGGCAGAGAACAGGCAGAACATCTAAGAAATTTATTAGAAGAGAAGGGAGGAAGTATTGAACGATATTAAACAATTAGAGTTATTGTTTTTTGAGGTTTTGAAGGATTTAGAAGATTATCTTGATGACCTTACACTTGTGGGTGGTTGGTTATCTTATGTATATGCAAAATTCCTATGGAATAATTTTGAAATACAAGCGGTAACGACAGTAGATATTGATTTTGGATTCGGTGGGAGCAAAGCAAAACCATATTCAAAAACAATTTTTGAGGTTCTTTCTTCTTCGAATTACAAAGAACGCCATCTCCATATTGGTAAGACCTATCCTGTAGTTTTATATAAACAGGGGGAAATGCCTATAGATTTTATTACCTCTCCAAAGACAAAGAATAAATTCGTAGAAGAGCTAGTTGGTAGACAAATTGTTATTAATAAAATCGATAAATTCGATTTTCTTCTTGAAAATAGAATGCCTATAAAAGTTAGAACAGAAAGAGGAAAAATAAGTTACAAAATTCAATGCCCCAAACCTTCTGCATTTTTATATCATAAAGGAGCTACTTTTATTGATAGAGAAGAGGAACTAAAACAGGCAAAAGATCTGTACTATATGTATTTTATATTACGATACGCGCCTAATATGAATATTATTTTATCTGAAATTGCTAAATATAAGAAAAAAGGTTATTTTACAGGTATTTCTAAAAATATTAAGAAATATTTTGAAAGAAAAACGAGTCAAGGTTGTCTGATGATCGAGAAAGAAAATGGACCCGATGAATATATAGATGATTTAAGGCAAGATATATTCGAGAGATTTAATGAATTGATTGAATTTCTATAATTTATGACAATGTCACAGGTAACATTTGGCCAAGTTAATAATTTGCAAACTTTTAACTGAAAACCTATATGATACGAGGAGTTTCTTATCCGGATGGTTGAGGATTTAGGTATTATTATAGAAGACGTTCTAAAGGAAGACCTCGTAAAAGGGAAAAGCTAAACCATAGGAAAAATAGGATGTGTTATCCCTATTTTTAAAAATATTAATAATTTGGAGGTACCTTTATGGCAGATAATTATGAATTAATACAACATGCGAAAGCAATTCCAAAGCAAAAAAGAAAAGAAATTTTAATGTCATTCAAAGAAATAAAATTTCATTCATTTTTAAAAGAACTTTTACAAATAATGGAGCCTAACTACACAATAGAAATTACGCACGGGGTGAGAGAATTAGGCAAAGACCTAGTTATAGTGAAAAAAGATAAAATCGGAATAGATGTAATTGGACTTATAGTTAAAATAGGTAATATTAAGGCAAAGACATTGGGAGATGTTGATGAAATTAAACATCATGTAAAAGCAATGTTTTCTCGTAAAAAGGAATTAAAGATAAAGGAAATTGAAAGTCAGATAGAACAAGCTCTCACTCATCCAGCAGAAATAAAAACTATTTTTGAAAAATTGCCAGTTTCAAAAGTAATAGTGATATTGGTAGGGACTTTTAGCAGACAAGCAGTTGAAAGATTAACTAAAGAAATAGAAGGGAATGTTGAAATAAGAGATATTGACTGGCTTACCGATAAATTTTCTGAGTATTACCCCCAAGTTTTTTTTGAAGGCAAAGCAATAGATTTTTTACAAAATAAAATTCAAGAAATGGAAAATAAGCATTGGCTTTCAAAAAAAAAGAAAATAAATCTGTCAGAATATTTTGTAGAACCAATGATAGAAAAGATAGGAACTAATATAAAAATAAATAATGATGATATCTCAAAAAAAATATTAGAATCAATAAGTAAAAAACAAAAAGTATCTTTTTCCAAATTAAAATCTTTATTGAATATTAAGAAACCAATTCTTTTAGTAGGCGAAGAAGGCGTTGGTAAATCAGAGGCTTTGACGAAACTGGCGATAGATTTAATGAAAAAAGAAATTAATCAATCAATGAAAGGAAAAGTAAAAAAAATAAATATTCCTGTTTTGATTTCCGCAAAAGATATAGTAGAGGCGGAAGATATTGATTCATTTATAAATGAATATTTTTGTATAGATGATAATATAAAAGAAAGATTTAAAATTGAAACATTGATGATTGATGCTCTAGATGAGATAACAGCAATAAAAAGTATAGAGGTTATAGAAAAGGCTAAAGTATATTCTGAAAAAATGTCATGTCCCTTAATTATTACTAGTAGAAAAATTGATATTATAAAAAACACTCCTGAGGGTTTTGAAAAATATGAAATATTACCTTTTGAATATAGCCAAGCTTTACAACTTTTTGAAAAGTTAGTTCAAGATGAAAATAAATTGAAGTGCCTAAAGAATTGTTTAGAAAAAATAACATTTCAAATCCCAAAAGTTCCTTTGTCATTAATATTGCTTATTGAATTAGTAGAAGAAAATAAGGAAATCCCTGCATCAATTACTGAATTATACGAGCGGTTTAGTGATTTAATGCTTGGAAGGTGGGATAGTGAAAAAGGTATTAAAATTATATTTGAATATATTATTAAAAGGAATTTTTTATCTGAATTAGCATTCAAAGAATTTTTTAAAAAGGATAGAGTGGAAATAAATAAAGAAGAATATATAGAATTTAGCAAGAATTATTGTGAATTATATTTTGGCGCTACTGATTATAATTTGAACGAATTTTTAAAGGAGATAGAGCGAGCAGGAATAATAAATATAAACGGAAAAATAAAATATAATCACCGTTCATTTTTAGATTATTTTGTTGCAAGGTATATTTATGATAAAAGGGATGAAATATCTAATTTAAACAATATGATTGTCGAAATATATTTTAGTGAATTATGGGGAGATGTAACCTTTTACTATATTGGTTTAAAAAGAGAAATAAGTAAGGATATATTAGAGGCAATATTACACTTTGAAGAAAGGGACTTATCCAGCTTAATAGATAAATTTTTATTGGGAAAATTACTTCAAGCAGGTTGGCATTCTAAAACAGCAATAAAGTATAGAGGTATAGAAGAATCAATAAAATTTGCACCAAAAATTAGAGAAGGAATTCTAAAAGTTATTAATAAAGAACCTTTAATATATTCTGATTTATTTATAATGTTATTATCAGATTTATCACTTGGAAGCAGGCTTATCTATAATGAAGCCAAGTCAATATTTTATTCGCTCTCAAAAAAATTAAATGAAGAAAGTTACTTTCAAATGTTATTAATATTATGGGCAACCCAAGAATTAATGACGGATATCGAATTTAATGAAAATATCAATATTTTTTTAGAATCTTTTCCAAAAATATATGATTTAAAAATAGAAACCCAAGCCAGGTTATTGTTATTATTATCTATCATTAAAAGAAAAGATAATATCATAAATAAAAAAATAAAAAATAGATTAATGAAGTTAGTTAAAAAATATCCTGAAACTTTTCGGAAACTTTTACCTCACAAGAAGAAAGGGTTTAGAAAATAGGGACAGGTGTACCAGGTTAATAATTCGGTAACTTTTAGAGGAAGAGCGCCAAGAAGCTCTATATTTCTTACAGGGTGAAAGTCCCTGTTGGGTAAGGTCTAGCCAGCCACCCATACCGAAACACTATGACTTTGTCAAGCATTTTTTTAAATACATAGGATTTATTGATCGATAATTTTTGATATACCGGGTATTATTCCGGATTATAAATATAATAGGAATATAATAGGGACAGACACCTATTTTCTTAGACAATCAACATTTTACTTTTAAATTAAATAGATAGAACGTGTACCAGGTTAATGATTCTGTAATTTTTAACGGAAAACCTATAGAGTCTGAGGAGTTTCTAGAGAATGTATCCCTGTTTTTTTATTAAAAAAAGTATTTCATAAGTATATTTCATAAAATAATTTTTAAAAGGGTAGTGATAAAAAATGAAAAGTTTAAGTAGATTAGTTTATGTGTTGGTATTTATTAGTATTCTTTTTATTAGTGGATGTTCGGTATTGCCCGAATTACCGGATCTGGTAATTACCCAGGTAGATATCGTAGGTGGTGTGGTCAGTTTCCAGATAATGAATCAAGGTGATAGCGAATCTGAACTATGTCAGGTCTGCTTATTGGTTAATGGTATATTAGAAAACACAATTGTAGTACCAGGTTTACTCCCGGGAGCAAGTGTGGATGATATTTTTAGTTATAACTATGTTTGTTCCGGAGAAGAAGATGTAATTTTGGTAACCGCAGATTGTGAAGAAGAGGTAGCAGAAAAAGAAGAGGGCAATAATGATTATCAAACTTCTTACAGTTGTGGAGTAAAACTGGTATTACCTACACTTTCTGCCGAAGATGGTTTTTTATTGGAGGATAACCTAACTGCGTATTCTTCTCCCCAGGTAGGGGATACAGCTAGCAATAAAGCTACCCGAGCCTTTTTAAGTTTTGATATTTCTTCTATTCCTTTAGGATCATATATTGTTTCCGTTGAGTTAAATTTAAATAATATTACTCAAGTGCATGAGCCGGATTTTGATTCACTGGGATTTTTTGAGATTTATTTTTATGAATATGGTGGTTTTTCTGATCTGGATAGTTCCGATTTTGATGCTCCCGGGGTACTGGTAAAGGGGTGTCGTATTTCAAACTATCCTCTGAATCCCTGGAATGTTGATGTTACCGAATCCTGGGATGGAGTTAACACAGAACCTTATTTTCAAAATTTAGTGAATGCCGTAGAAGACCGCTGTCAGTTAAAATTGCAATTCTCTTTATTGACTGATATGGATTCCTCGACTGATATGTTTGGCTTAGGGAATGTTGATTTGCAGGTAGTATACTTACCTTGAGAAACATATATGATACTTCATCACATTCTAAATAAATAGAGAAGGCGTACAAAGCCAATAATTCAGCCACTTTTTGCGGAAAATCCATGGGGTCTGAGGAGTTTCTTAATTAGATAGTTGAGGCTTTAGGTATTATTATAGATAGACGTCCTAAAGGAAGACCTCGTAAAATGGAAAGCTAAATCATAGAAAAAATAGGATGTGTCTATTAAAATATCAAATATTTGAGAGCTTACTCTTATTTTTTATTTTGACATTGCTAATTAGTGTGGTAAAATGACAATGTAAAAAAATGTACCGTAAGTTATTTGAGAGATAACCTATGAAACCTAAAAATACATATAAGATTTTAGGACCGATAGAGACGAATATTGTAGCTCGTTTGACCTATGAAAAAAAAGCTATTATTACAGCGAAAGATATGGATCAATTATTTAATCTTTCGCCGGAGGATAGAAAACAAATTGTTTTTAGGCTCAAAAAGAAAAGAATACTCTCCCCAATAAAACCAGGTGTATATATTTTTTCTCCTCTTGAAGCAGGCCCCGAAGGAACAGGTGTAGATGAATTGCTTATCCCGCCGCTTTTCTTTCCGAAGAAAAACTACTATGTCGGATACTCGACCATGTTTAACTATTACGGATTTACAGAGCAGCTTTTCCAAACTGTGTATGTTTTGAATACCACGAAGCGTATGGATAAGATAATTTGCGGTTTATCTTATAAATTTATAAAGATAATGGAAAATCGTATGTATGGGATAGAAAAAATAAAAGTAAAAGATGAAGAGGTAAACATCAGCTCAAAAGAGAGGACACTAATAGATCTCATTTATTTTAATAAACCTGTTGGAGGTATTATAGGCGCTTCCAGGATATTTACAGAAATTGTAAAAAGTGATAAATGTGATATAAAAAAGCTAGTTGAATATGCAGTTTGTTTTCCCAATATTAAGACCAGAAAACGTATTGGGTTGATACTTGATGATGCCGGAGTTCCTGAAAATATTTTAAAACCTCTTATAAAAAGCATAGAAAAGACATCTATCGGTTCTCTTAACGGTTCGCGTAAAGGCACCCTTAATAAAAAATGGAGAGTTATAGTCAATGATTCACGAAAATAAAGATGAGTTTATAAAAGCGTTAGGAAGAGCATCGAAGAAAAGGGGTTTTCTACTACCTTTAATTGAAAAAGATTATTATTTAACCTTGATTCTCTCACGAATATATGAGCTTTCCGAAAATCTTGTTTTTAAAGGAGGAAGTTGCCTTAATAAGGTTTACTATACGTATTATCGTTTAAGCGAGGATCTTGATTTTAGCATGATATTACCACAGTATGAAGCTACACGCGGTCAAAGACGTAGATGTATCCAACCGGTTAAAGATAAAATTGAAAAATTCATTGAACAGTTTGGTATGAGGTTGGACGATGTTGGTAATCCCGGCCGTAATGAGTCTAAGCAATATGTGTTTTACTTTGTGTACCAATCAGCACTACGTAATATAGAAGCAAAAATTAAATTAGAGATTGGGCTTAGATTTAATCCGCTTGATACAATAGAAAAACGGCCGGTACAGCATATTTTTCTACATCCATTTACAGGTGATCCACTTTTTGATGGTGGTCAAATTAATTGCTTATCTTTAAATGAGCTCATAGCGGAAAAGTTACGTGCAGGTGCGATAAGAAAAATTATAGCTCCTCGGGATTTCTATGATATTGACTTTGTTCTGCGAAATAAATTTGATTTATCCAATAAAGAAGTAATGACGTTGTTTAAAAAGAAACTTCAAGAGGATGATGCTGATACAGATTTGGGTAAATATAAGAAGAACCTCGGCAGATCAGATGGTGAAATTAAGGATATGAATTCACGTATTGAAACAGAGTTATTTGACGTTTTGGCACCTGAAGAGCGCAAGAACTTTGATTTAAGTATAGCTCTTAGAAGAATTAACAAAGCTATGGAAACGATAGGATAATGAAAAAGACATTTATAGTAAGACAAGAGGACATTAATTTATCTTATTTAAATGAATAGTGTTGCATCAAAATGGGTAACCATTAGATGAAGCGTACACCGGGAAGCAGATAGACCATAGGGAAGACCGTACTTCCTGAAATGAATTATACAGCCTCGAAAATAAAGATTAATGCAGATGGCGACGTTGTTAGAAAAAATAGGATGTGTTCCTATTTTAATTAAATATGTAATCTGGCGTACAATTTTGATATGACAAGGAGGTTAAAATTATGAAAAAATTAAAAGTGGATCTGGAAATGATTGCTGAGATAATGAGAAATGTAGACCGAATTGATATGGACTTTTATCTTGATAAAGAAACAGGAGAGGTTGTTGTTACCTCAGAGGAAATATTTAGATATGCAGAAGAAGATGAAGATAAGATAAGAGAAGATTTACCTGATTGGCAGA
>LDZT01007409.1_pt1 | contig 42388 bp, 38 predicted proteins | sample 615521 | NCBI WGS metagenome assembly LDZT01 (sample SAMN03408292, study PRJNA278302) | terrestrial metagenome | isolation source: oil reservoir sample SB1 | place: USA: Alaska, North Slope, Schrader Bluff formation | collected 2011-09 | reverse complement strand
GCAGCTTCACAATTGGGTGATCCGTAGCGATGGGAATCTTCCGCGGTAAATGCAATGCAACCGCTCCTAAGTATGGCATCAACTTCATCAGGATGGCCTGCTGGATGAATACACCCAAGGAGTATCTGATTTTCACGAATTAACCCGTATTCACATGGCTCAAACTCTTTAACCTTTGCGACCATATCACAACGGCTGTAGATTTCCTCCATTGTCTCAACAATTGTTGCTCCAGCTTCAATATAGTTTTTATCCGTAAAATTAGCCCCTTTTCCACAATTCTTTTGAGCCAGTACCGTATGTCCGGAAGATATGATGCTCTTAACTTCTATAGGTGTACATATGACCCTGTTTTCACCTTCTTTTATATCTTTAAGTACGCCGAATATCATAAGAGAACCTCCTGATAATTTAAATTTCTAATGGTTAAAACCCTTTAACTACCTAATCAAACCTTCAATGTTGCAATGAAATTTTTACCATTTTTGATTTGTCTGTCTACATCGCTAAATGAAGTTCCTCCATAGCTGTTTCTATTTGTAATACAGTTTTCAATGCTAAATTGACTTAAATCATCTAGTTCAATTGGGAAATCAACTTTTTTAAGATCTGATTTCGTTATATCCGGAAAATTTTTGTTGTGTTTTTCGCAATACTTTACAAGAACACCAACTATTTCATGAGCCTCTCTGAATGGTATTTGATTCTTGACCAAATATTCTGCTATGTCAGTTGCCTCAATAAACCCTTTTTTGAGGTGTTCTTTCAGTACTTCTTCGTTAAACGTTATATTTTGTAACATCCTTGCAAAAATAAACAGCGTTCTATCTAATGTATGTATGCTATCAAAAAGCGCCTCTTTGTCTTCTTGATAGTCTTTATTTAGGGTTAAAAAGGTTCCTTTTAATACAGTCAACATGGTGACAAGATTTCCAATTGCCCGACCTGATTTTCCTCTTACAAGCTCAGCAATATCAGGGTTTTTCTTTTGTGGCATAATACTGCTACCTGTACAGAAGCTATCATTGATGGTGATAAAATTGAATTCTTGCGAATTAAATACAATAATTTCTTCAGCAAAACCACTTAAATGTATCATACACATTGCAGCATTAAACAGATACTCTGAGATGCTGTCTCGTGAACCAATTGTATCCAAAGCATTTTCTGACGTCTCAGCAAAGCCAAGAAGTTCCGTTATAAATGCACGATCTGTAGGTAGCGTCGTACCTGCCAAGGCGCACGCCCCCAATGGATTGACGTTTATTCTTTTAAGAGATTCTTGGAACCTTTCAACATCTCTCTTCAAGCCTTGGAAATGCGCCATATAATAAAATCCAACTGTGATTGGCTGTGCATGCTGTAAATGTGTAAAGCCAGGCATAATTTTGTGGGCTTCTTCCTCAGCTTTTTTCACAATAACCTCCAACAAATCTTGCAGGCATGCAATTGTCTTTTTCGTCGCTTCTCTTAAAAACAAGGTCTCATCTACAGCGTTCTGGTCATTTCGGCTTCGTGCTGTGTGAAGATACTTTCCGGTATCTCCAATCTCTTTTATCAACTCTTTCTCTATGATCATCATAATATCTTCATCAATGATATTTAACTCCACCTCATTTTGGTCTAGTTTTTTTTCAACGATAGAAAGTCCGCGGAGCAATTCATCTCGAATAGCCTCGCTAATAATGCCTTGCTTTTCTAGCATTTTTACATGAGCAATACTTCCCATTATGCTATATTTGTATAATTTATAATCAAAGCTAATGGACTCATTGTAATCTGCCGTATAATGCTCCATCTGCTTTGAAAATCGTCCACTCCATAAATTTGCCATCATAACTCTCCTCAATATGTTAGACGTAATATTATTGGTTGCAAGTATCATGCCACTTCAAAATGGCTGTATTAGCAAACACCAATCAAAAAAACAGGATTAAATGGCTTTATATTAGCCATATAAGCCTATTAAAACCAAGTTTTGATACCACTTACTCTATTTAGAAACTGACTTTAACGTGATAATATTCCCCAGCAGTTCAAAACCAGTTGAAGTAATCTGGCTTCCACCTCTACCCCTTGTTGATTTGATATAACCCATTTCATTCAGTATCCTCAAGCCATATCGAACTTCTGTTTCAGTAAACAGATAGCCATGTTCATTTAATGTTTCTTCGAGTTTAATGCGACCCCATTTTTGATTGTTGTCCCCCTCTGAGCTCAACACTTTCAAAATGCCTTCGAATAACTCGAATCTTTTTCCTTCTCGCAACAAAAACATGATATTGCTTTGATGGTTATCACCAATAGAATGCTCCATACGAATCGCTTCTGTTGAAGCTTTCTCATTGAGTATGTCTTTTGGCAAATCGAGTAGTTCGATATAGTCTTTATCGAAGTTACACATAAATTCAACTACGTTGCGCAACTCCCTGACATTGCCTGGCCAACTATATTTGCATATTTTTTGCAAAGCTGCTGGAGAAGTTCTCCATTTTTTGGACATCATCTTCATAAAGTGCTCAATTAGGATTGGGATGTCGCCTTTTCGTTCTCTCAGTGGAGGAATTTCCAACGGTAACACATTCAGTCTGTAATATAAATCCTCACGAAACTTTTTTTCCTTAATCAGCTCTTTTATATTTCTATTGGTTGCTGCAATCACTCTAATATTCACATCAATCAGCTTTAAAGAACCAATCCTTGCAACTTTTTTTTCCTCCAAAACACGTAGCAATTTACTTTGCAATGTCAATGGCATTTCACAAATTTCATCTAAAAAGATGGTTCCCATATGTGCAAGTTCAAAAAGACCAATCTTTCCACCTTTTTTTGCACCAGTGAAAGCACCGTCTTCATAGCCAAACATTTCACTTTCAAGCAAATTTTCAGGAATCGCGGAACAATTCAAAGCGACAAAGCTGAATTTATTTCTAGGGGATAGATTATGTATGCTTTGCGCAAACACCTCCTTGCCGGTTCCACTTTCACCGGTTATAAGAACGGATGAATCTGACTTTGCCATTCTTACGCCATTCATGATAGTTTCTTTGATTTTTGCACTTTCTCCCTTGATATCAGAGAAAATATATTTCGCTTCATGCTTGGTACCAGATATTTTTGAGCGGATCATATGTTGCTTTTCTTCAAGTTCATCAAAGTTCCTGAGTGTGATGATATTGCATTTTCCCGTATCATCTGAATAGATTGTTGAAACTCTCGTGATGATATTCACACCATCAATTGAAATAATTTTCTCGATGGTCTTTTGCTTTTTCGAATCCCCAGTGATGTCAATCTTCAGTTCTGGAAGAATATCGGCAATATTAAAGTCTTCAATAATTTCAGATCTGTTTTTTAGAATAGCCTTAGCCTTTTGATTCGCCAAATATATATTGTTTGTCAGATTGGTAAGAACAATACCATCATCCATCAACTCAATAAGTGCCTTAATCTGTTCCGATAAATTCTCATTATCACCAAGCAGCTTTTCTATACCGTCAGAAGTCAACAACACATTATTTCGTGCTTTTTGAGCTTCCTCGGTATTGAAAATGCCATCAATCCCCATTTTAGCGGCCAAATCTGCCACGCTATTAACATCCAAAACCCTATCTCCAATGTTAATAATATTCATGATGCCAGGTGGCATGATTTGCATCTCATTAGGCGTAATTGCTGTCACAATGCTTTTATCCCTGCTATTCTCATCACCATAATAAGGCACCAAATCTAGATTCTTGTAGCCCGCTTCATAAATTTGAGTGATTACTTCCATGCACATGCGATGATCAATGTTAACTAGCAGAATTCTGTTATTGGTCGGCACATTTTTTAACATATCTGCTTGCTGTTGGCTCAATGTAAAATGTATGACCTGTAAAACAGAAGTCTCTTTTATTTTTTCATACACTCTTTTAAAAATTATAAATCCGGAAAGAACAATATATTTTTCATCAATAAAATCTTTGCTATCGATTTCACTTACGGAATAAGCTTTTATACTCACCTTATTCCCAAAATAAACCTCTATACTTGCTTTAATGTAATTAGCATAGCTTTGTTTAAATGCAATAACTGCAACTTCTTTCATTTTATTATAATCCTTTCTTCATCACTTCGAAAAAGCCAAAATAAGTGTTATAAGAGATTAATCAAAGTCCAATATCGTGTCTTCGATTTAAAAAAATTATAAACGTCTGTACAATCTTTGTCAACGTTGAACAAAAATCACGCTCTGAAGCTTTTTTGTTTATTTTTACACGTCTTTTATATATAATGTATTTAATATGATTTATGGAGGTCATTCAATGTATATATTAGTATTAAACTGCGGGAGCTCTTCAATTAAATTTCAGGTTTGCGAAATGCCAGGCTACCACGTCTATGTGAAAGGTTCTATTGGTAAAATAGGTTACAGCGACTCGGAATTCAAATTTGAAATCAAAAATAATGACAGCATTAAAGAGTCACTTGCAATAGATAATCATGAACAAGGCATCGATTTGATTCTTCATACGCTAACTTCTAAAGAAAATTCTCTTGGTTTCTCAATGTCGGATATAGCTGCTATCGGACATAGGGTAGTACAGGGAGGGGAAAAACATAATGTATCACTTCAGATAACCCAACCTGTCATTGATTATATTGAGGCAATAAAGGATCTGGCACCACTTCACAATCCGAATCATTTATCGGGTATATACGCGTGTCAGAAATTATTGCCTGGAATACCACAAATAGCCGTATTTGACAATGGCTTCCATATGACACTGCCAAGGCACGCCTATCTATATGCCTTGCCATTGGAGCTGACAAATAAATACAAAATCAGGAGATATGGATTCCACGGAATTGCTTTCAGAAGCATGCTGGAGCAAGCTCAAAAATTCTTGGCTGAAGATACCGCTAAGTACCGTATCGTCAATATGATGCTGGGTAGTGGGACAACTGCTAATGCAGTGTATTATGGAAAATCCATTGACGTCAGTACAGGATTCACACCTCATGAAGGATTGATACAATCCACACGTTCCGGTGATATGGATGCAGCAGCCTTGTTGTACCTAATAAAGAAAGAGAACATTTCCATTGAAGAGGCAGACAATATCATCAACAAAAAAAGTGGCTGGCTTGGACTCTCTGGTCTGAGCAATGATATGAGGGAAATACAGGAAGAATCCAATAAAGGCAACCAACGAGCTACAGACACGATCGATGCAGTTTGCCATAGGTTCAGAAAATATATTGGAGCTTATGCCGCAGAGATGGCGGGGATGGATGTTCTTATATTTTCAGGTGGTGTGGGTGAAAATTCATGGTATATAAGAGAAAGAGTCTGTATTGGATTTGAATATATGGGTGTTAAACTTGATTTGAACAGAAATAAAATGCTGTCTGGAGAAGGTGTAATCAGCACCGATGACTCCAAGGTGAAAATAATTGTAGTCAACGCAAATGAAGAAATGATTATTGCAGAAGATACTTACGAAATAGTTGCCGGAAAAACAACTACTACTGGTTTATGAAAATGAAAATACCTTCACCAAAACATAACTGGTGAAGGCTAAAAAGGAGATTATAAAAGTGCTTATGGCTACTTGTAAAGTATACCATACACTTTTTGAAAATGGAAGAAAATTTTCTTTCATTTTATCTTTTTTTATTAGAGATTGTACTTTTGTTTTTTTCTGACTAATGTTGATATATCAATTCCTAGTTTTGACGATGCTTCTTTCATGTTCTTGCAGGCCTCCAATGTGCTTTCAATAATCATTTTTTCTTGATATTCCAGCTGTTGCTTTAGCGTTAGTTTATCTTTTGTCCAGTGAATCAGCTTGGTGATATCTATTTCATGCCCTTCCTCGTTGACTTGTTCTCTAAATAGTTTTGATTCCAAACAAACATCATCCGAAATGATAACCATTCTTTCAACTATATTTTTCAGTTCTCTGATATTGCCTGGCCAATTATAAACCAGCAGATGCTCGAGGCACTCTGGGGAGAAAAAGCAATTTCTTCTGTGTTTGTTGTTGTAATATTCAAGAAAGCTTTGGGCAAGTGGCAACAGATCCTCTTGTCTCTCCCTCAAAGGTGGAATCTTGAGTATGATGACATTAAGTCGGTAGTATAAGTCTGCCCTGAATTTTTTTTCGTCTACCAGTTTTTTCAGGTCTGTATTGGTTGCAGCTATTATTCTTGCATTGAAAGCAATCGTTTTGTTGCCACCTATTCGATAAAACTTCTTATCGTTTAGCGCATTCAATAGCTTGATTTGAAGCATATAGGGCATATCTCCTATCTCATCAAGAAAAATAGTTCCTTTTCCCGCCTCTTCGAACAACCCCTTTTTGCCCCCTTTTTGTGCGCCGGTAAAAGCTCCTTCCTCATAACCAAATAATTCCGACTCAATCAGATGCTCCGGTATAGCGCCACAGTTGATTTTAATGATGTTGCCATCATTTTCTCTTTCGCTGCTACTGTGGATGTAAGTAGCTAGAAAATCCTTGCCAACACCTGTTTCGCCTAAAATCAAGACAGTGCTGTCGACCTTTGATAATCTATCCGCTTTGGAATACAAGGACTTCATCTTCTTATTATTGGATATGACGACATCCTTATCGCTTGATTTAGTATCTACGGAGTTGAGTTTTTTGGTATAAATCAGTGACAAGGTTTCTTCCTTGGCAATCTTTTTCATCAGCATATCCAACTCAGACACGTCTCTGATTACGGCAATGGTCCGTTTTAGATGACCCTTCTCATCATAAATCGGTGATCCTGACACCAAGCATTTTTGGCCTTTATAATAGTTGTTGATAGTTGATACCGGGCCCCTTGTCTCTATGACTTTAGCGCAACAGGAATTTGGCAAAACACGTTCATCTCTCAGTTCATAGACTGTTTGTCCAATTAGGTCATCCCTGTCAAGACCGGAAAGATTTAGAAAAGAATCATTTACATATAGTGTTTTACCCCATTCATCTGTAATGTAAATGCCATCCTCCAGTTTATTGAATAACTCATTGTATAGGTATTGTTGTTTGTTCAGATAGCTAATCTGATTCTCCAGTTCCTTGTAAATTTTATAATCAGTCAGCAGAAACAGAAACAACTCATCATCGTTCAAATCAAATTTTCTTAGCATCAGATAAAATTTATCACCATATTTGTTTTCGACTTCATAAAAATTGTCAAAATAATCATAACGTATATTGTTAAAATGTAATGTTAGTTTTTTGTTTTTAATGTCTTCGTTTTCTTTGGTGAAATGGTAGAAGTGATCATCAAACTCCTTTATGTTATATTTCTCATCGGTTATGACATAACTAAAGTACAGCAATTCAAGATTTGGTGCACTAATATTTTTTTTCATAAGACACCTCCAAACATATTATATAGGACACATGTGCATTTTTGCAATACTATATTATTATTATATGCATTTTTGCATATAATAATAAATATAAATCATTTTCATAAATTTAAGAAATAAGTGATAGCAATATCTCGAGTATTATGTTAAAATATTATTGAAGTTGGCATAGAAATTGCTATTTAGTTAGTAGCTAACGATAAAATTAATTCTAAGGAGGATTTTATAATGAAAAGAGAAGTAGTAATAGCATCAGCAGTTAGAACACCTATAGGTTCATATGGTGGAAGTCTTGCAGCTTTATCAGCAGTTCAGTTGGGAGTATTTGCCGCTAAAGAGGCCATGAAACAAGCTAAAATAACACCTGATATGGTTGATGAGTATGTCATGGGAAATGTTTTGAGCGCAGGTTTGGGACAAAACGTGGCTAGACAAGTAGCGATAGGTGCCGGAGTACCTGTTGAAGTAACCGGTTTCACTATCAACAAAGTCTGTGGATCAGGTTTGAGAGCGGTTAGTTTGGCTTTTCAATTTATACAAAATGGAGATTGCGACATCGTGTTATGTGGTGGAACTGAAAGCATGAGCAGGGCCCCTTACGTTTTAAACAACCATCGTTGGGGACAAAGAATGGGAGACGGGAAAATAGTTGACTCAATGGTATACGATGGATTGACAGATGTATATAATAATTATCACATGGGTATCACCGCAGAAAATATCGCAGAGCAATGGAAAATCACAAAAGAAGAGCAAGATCTTTTTGCTGTGTCTAGCCAGAATAAGACTGAAGCAGCTCAAAAATCCGGTAGATTCAAGGATGAAATAGTTCCTGTGGAAATACCACAAAGAAAAGGTGACCCTATAATTGTAGATACGGATGAATTTCCAAAGCATGGAGCAACTATAGAGAAATTTGCTAAATTGAAACCAGCTTTCAAAAAAGACGGTACAGTAACAGCTGCAAATGCATCTGGAATCAATGACGGCGCATCAATGTTGGTAGTAATGAGCAAAGAGACTGCCGATAAATTAGGTGTTGAGCCTTTAGCAACAATCGCAAGCTTCGCATCAAGCGGCGTTGATCCTACTATAATGGGTTATGGACCAGTTCCAGCAACTAAAAAAGCATTAGCGAAATTGGGTTGGACTATTGATGATCTGGACTTGATTGAAGCAAATGAAGCTTTTGCCGCACAATCAATCGCAGTCGTCAGAGATTTGGGACTGAATACCGAAAAAGTTAATGTCAATGGTGGCGCGATTGCATTAGGTCATCCAATAGGTGGTTCTGGAGCCAGAATTCTAGTAACATTATTGCATGAAATGAAAAAACGAGATAGCAAGAAAGGTTTAGCCACATTATGCATTGGTGGTGGAATGGGAACATCTCTTCTGGTGGAAAGAAAGTAATAATACACGAAGGAGGTAAAAGATTGAATAAATTCATAACCGCAACAGAAGCCGCATCAAAAATAAAAGACGGTATGACAATCATGGTTGGTGGCTTTCTGGGAATCGGATCCCCACCAAAAATATTGGCTGCTTTAGCTGAAAGTGGTGTCAAGGATTTGACACTAATCTGCAATGACACTTCTTTCCCTGATAAAACAGTTGGGCAATTGGTGGTCAATAAGCAATTCAAAAAAGTAATTGTTTCGCATATAGGAACTAACCCCGAGACCGGTAGACAGATGAATGCAGGGGAAACCGAGGTTGATTTGGTCCCTCAAGGCACCTTAGCTGAAAGAATCAGGTGCGGTGGATTTGGACTTGGAGGTGTTCTGACACCTACAGGTATTGGGACAGAAGTCGAGAACGAAAAAGAAAGAATCAAGGTCAATGGGCAGATCTATCTTTTAGAGACGCCATTAAAAGCTGATATTGCGCTTATTTGTGGCACAAAAGTTGATAAGAGAGGTAATATCTATTATCACGGTACAGCCAGAAACTTTAATCCACTGATGGCCATGGCGGCTGAAACAGTCATTGTTGAAGCAGAAGAAATAGTAGAGGTTGGAGAATTGGACCCAAACTGCGTAGCAACTCCATTTAACTTTATTGACTATATCGTTGGAGGTGCAGAATAATGGCTTTGGATAAAAACCAAATAAAAGAAGTAATCGCTAAAAGAGTCGCTAAAGAACTGAAGGATGGTGACCTTGTCAATCTTGGAATAGGATTGCCTACTTTGGTTGCTAACTATATACCGGAAGATATTGAAGTTTATTTCCAATCTGAGAATGGGCTGATTGGATTAGGCCCTGTCCCTGAAAAAGGCATGGAAGACTGGCATATAACAAACGCTGGTGGACAACCTGTCAGTTTGCTGAAGGGTGGATGTTATTTCGACAGTGCCACATCGTTTGGAATCATAAGAGGTGGACATGTCGATGCCACAGTTCTTGGTGCTCTGGAAGTTGACGGAAAAGGAAACCTCGCAAACTGGAAAGTGCCTGGTAAAATGGTGCCTGGTATGGGTGGCGCTATGGACCTGACCGTTGGTGCAAAGAAAGTAATTGTTTCGATGCAGCATACTCAGAAGGGCGCGCAAAAAATACTGAAAGAATGCACATTACCTTTAACAGCAAAACAACAAGTGGACCTGATTATCACCGAAATGGCAGTGATGGAAGTTACGCCTCAGGGATTGGTCTTAAGAGAAATTGGCCCGGATACGACGATTGAAAATGTCGTGGCAGCAACCGGTGCAAAACTGATTATACCCGAAGAAGTAAAAAGCTTCGGTCTATAAATTTATAATTACTCCTCAAAAACTCAACAGCAAAACCCCGCAGAATCATATTGCGGGGTTTTGTGTTTTTAATATCAACTTGTCTAGAGCATAAGCTACACCATCATTTTCATTGGAGAGAGTAATAAAATCAGAGCTTTGCTTCACATATTCTTCGCCATTCTCCATGCAGATGCCTAGTCCTGCATATTCTATCATAGGCAGATCGTTGAAATTATCACCTATAGCCATAATCTCATGCCTTTGTATATGCCACTTACGGGCAAGGAATTCTAAAGCGTAGCCTTTTGTAGCTTTTTTTCTGGTGAATTCCAGAAAATTCTTTTTTGAAAAAAACATGTTTGTTGCAGCTGATTTAAATTTCAAAATATCATCATATGCTCTTTTCAGCTTTTCATTTTCATCAATCAAGACGACCTTAGGTGTTTTATTAAAGGTATAATCCTGGAGGCTGCCCACCGCAACTATCTCCACTTTTCTAGCGAAGCTCTCATAAAAATCAGTCCACTTATTTAAACGTCTGACATATATTTTTGTGTTGTCATAGATATTAACATGGATATCATGGTTCTCAGCGTACTTTAAAATATCCATAATACCATCTTTTTCAAGCTGACAGGAGTATAAGATTTCGTCAGTTTTCGGGTCTATTATTGTTGCTCCCTGGAAGCTTCCGAAAGGCTCATCTAATCCCAATCCCTCAACAATAGGTCTTACTGCGGCAGTAACCCTTCCAGTGAGTATGATTAGCTTGATGCCTCGTTTCTTTACCTCGTTAATCGCTTCCCTGTTATTATCACTCACCGAGAAATCATTTTTTAGCAGAGTGTCATCCAAATCACATGCAATTAGTTTAAACATCTACTCCTCCCCATTCCTACTAGTCCTTCTTGTAGACCTTTTTGATATCATCTTTTAGGCTTGATAGGTGGTTTTCCATGGCCTTGACAGCACCAATTTTGTCTCCTGCCTTAATAGCCTTAAACACCTCAAAATGCTCAACAATTATACTTTCCGGGTTGTATGATTCATTGAAATAGATCAGTCTGAATCGCTGCATAATCTCATTGAGAGCGTCCATAAACGAAATCAGTTTTTTGTTGCCCGATAACGCTAAAATATTATTGTGGATTGTCGTGTCCAGATAAACCATCCTTTGGATGTCATCCTCTTCAAAGGCCTTTTTGAACTCGTTGTTGATACTTTCCAACTCTTCTATCTTCTCTGCCTCATTCTTTTCGATGGCCAGCTTTACTGCGTAGGTTTCCAATGCTTCTCTAACTTCAAGTGTATCAATGATATCTTCATAGGATATATCTGATACATAAGCCCCTTTTCTTGGTTCCATGATGACAAGCCCCTCCAACTCCAGTTTTCTGATAGCCTCTCTGACAGGTGTTCTGCTGACACCCAATTGATCAGCCAACTGGATCTCCATCAGTCTTTCTTTAGGTTCCAACTTCCCCTTCAATATCGCATCCTTCAAAGTCTCAAATACAATATCCCTTAAAGGCTTGTATTCATTGATGTTAATAACATCTAGCTTTCTCTCCATTCTCTATTCCCTCCCTTGTGGTTCTTGTGATATAGATTTCCTTGTATTGTTGTCTGAAATATGTGGCCGCCTGATTTAATGTCAAACTGTCTGGATAAAACCCTATTACAGCCGATCCGGTTCCTGTCATTTGCGCACTGATACCCCCCGTTTTCAATATATGATTCTTAATTGATTTGATTTCAGGATATATTTCAATAACAATATCCTCCAAAGCGCTTTTGCATTCCAGGATAACCTCATCATCTTTGCCTTCATTAATTTTATCAATAAGTATATTGATATCATACCGATTGAACATTTCCGGTGTGATCAAGCCATAGATATCTTTGGTTGCTATGCCAAATTGAGGTTTCACTACCAGGATATTCTGCCAATAGAAATCTTTCAGACGAGTCAGTTTCTCCCCGGCTCCTTGTGCTAAGCAAGTGCCTCCAAATATGCAAAAAGGAACATCTGCCCCAATAGCTTTGCCTAAATCCACCAGTTCTTCATCTGAAATATTCAAACCCTTAAGATCTCTAATTCCGAGAATGACTGCCGCTGCATTTCCACTTCCTCCAGCAAGTCCAGCTCCCTGTGGAATTCCTTTTTTGATTTCTATTTCATATCCCTCATCCAAATGGTATCTATTGATCATCAATTCAGCTGCTCTATAAACCGTGTTACGGTTATCCAAGGGGATTGATGAATTATTACATTTTATTATTATGCTTTTATTTGTATTTTTAATCATTATCTCATCTTTTAAATCTATTGTTTGCATAATAGTTTCTATCTGATGGTAGTTGTCTTGTCTTTTTGATACAATGTTAAAAAATAGATTTATTTTGGCAAAAGAATATAGTTTTTGGCTTTTTTGTATGTTCATAAAATCCCTCAAATATAGTTATAGTAATGAAAAAATACATGCTCAAATTCAATATTGTCAAAAAGCATTTTGTATACAGCATATTATATCATATATACTGTATAGAATCATCAGAAAGATTTTGTTTTAATAAAAAAAAGTTGTTTCTTATTAAACCTCTTGAATAAATTAAGTATATTGGTTATAATATAGGTACAACAGATATTCTATTTTGTCTATAAAGTAATGTAGATGAAGAGGAAAAGGGTTTGATATCTTGTGAATGTTGCAAGAAAAAACCAAATTAAGTTTAAGATAACCAATCTGATACGTTGCGAGAAAATGATAGGATAGGGTAGATGTTTTAAGTATATATTCTGACCTACAGAATATTACTAAAATACATAAGGGTGTGATTCCACCAAAAAGGAGTAAGCATGAAAACAGAATCATAGAAACCAGTTCTCTTAAGAAGTTCAAGAGGGCTGGTTTCATTTTGTGTCGTTTTTCTCTTATACTATCTCAGATTATCTATTTTTCCCGGGAATTAGATCCGGGACCGCTTTTTTTACTGCAACCAATAGTATAGGTATAAAAATCAATTGAATCATAATACCCGGTATACCTGTTGTTACCGCACCTATCAGAAAGGTGACTGGTGGTGCAAATCTGATTCCAACAAAGCTGACGAGTATTGCAACCATTATTCCTGCTGAGATTCTTCCCAGTATCATAGCACTTAAAAGTGTGATAATATAATTGACATCCTTTTCTTTCAATAAAGAAACAACGAGGCCATAGATTCCCAATTCAACCATCATGATGAATGCCATTGGCATCAGAACAGGCATTCCTGTAAGAACACTACTTAGGAGCGGAGTCAATACGCCAACCATAAATGCATAGATCGGTGACAAAATAAACCCCCCTATCAATACTGGCAGATGCATGGGTAGAAAAACGGGTCCAGTAGCACCAATCGCATGGAATACCATAGGAACCAATAACCCGAGCGCTATGAACAATCCTGATAATACAATTTCCCTTGATTTTGTTTTTTTCATAATAACCTCCAAATGAACAAAAAAGCTGAACAAATGTCCTCAGACATATGTTCAGCTTCAGCTTTTTATTAATAGTTAAGGATTCTTCCTTATCTAGACTTCTTGTCCTTTATTATTATACCCGTTCGACAGTTCTTTAGCAATGATATTTAACGGTATTGTTTTAGAAATTCTGAAAATTTATCCAATCCTGCAGTTAGTATAGATGTTGAGTTCGCGAAACCAATCCTCAAATAACCTTCCATGTCCATGGCTTTGCCGGGCAACAGCATAACACTTTTTTCCTGAAGCAACCTGAAACACAGCTCCTCAGATCCAATAGGAATGTCATATTTCAGAAATGCTGTCGTCCCACCCTCCGGCTTGACATAAGATATCAGAGGCTCTTGATTGATCCATTCGTCCAAAATATGGATATTGGTCCTTACAATATCTAGATTTCTTTCAATTATCTTATCCTTATTCTCAAGGGCTATTGTAGCCAGTTTGTCATCAATCATACCACAGCTTATAACGTGATAGTCTCTTTGCCTGCTGACCGCCTTTACAAACACTTTAGGTCCACAAGCCCACCCTAGTCTGATACCTGCCATCGAGTAGGTTTTAGACATACTACCAGTGCTGATTCCCTTTTCATAAAGATCTGCTATGGATGGTGAAAAGCTATTTCCCGAATGATTCAAACCTCGGTAAACCTCATCGGATAAAATATAGGCATCAGCTTCTCGTGCTATGTCCACAATCTCTTGGAGCATTTTTTCATCCATCACTGCACCGGTTGGATTGTTTGGATTATTGATGCAGATTAGCTTAGTTTCCTCACTGACTAATTTTCTCAGCTCATCCAAATCAGGTAAAAATTTGTTTTCAGGTTTCAATTTGAGTATACTGACTTCCGCTCCTATCGATTCCGGTATAGAGTAAAGCTGTTGATAAGTGGGTAGTACGGAAACCACCTTATCACCCCTTTCCACCAGGGTCATGATGGTCAATGCATTGGCGCCGATAGCACCATGCGACACAGATATATTTTCCAAATCTTTATCAGCATACAGGTTTGCAATGCTATTTCTGAGCCTCACAGATCCTTCAATATCACCATATGTAAGCTTCATCTTTCTGATATCGTCAATTACTTCCTCTTTTTCACCTGAATAATCCAATACCTGCTCTACAGTCAAAGATTCTACACAGGTCTCAGCAAGATTGTAATCACAACGATCTTCGTATAGATTCATCCATATTTCGACGCCAAAATCCTTAATCTTCATCCTAATCCTCCAATTCTATAATAGATTTATTCTTTTCAGAAAACCTTCCATGCTCAAAATCAGTTCCTCAAAAGTCTTTGCCTCATATGACAGTGTTTCGACTGGGCACATGCCGGTCCCCTCTCTATTCTTGATAAACGGAACCGTTATTTCAGTCTCATAAGTTATGCGGCTCTCATCAAACACTTCTTTTGTTCCTTCTGATATCATATAAGCATAGATTGATTTGACCTTCGCAAATCGATATAACTGCGCGGCACCTCTGCCAATGACCTTATCTGCAGCCGTAGCGCCTTCTAATCGAGATCCGTTTTCCTTCACCGCCATATACAGCGGATAGATGCCTCTTTTATCGCTTTTATAGATTATTTGTCCATTTTTTACAATTACCAGAGACAGTTTTTCTGTCTTTAATGTTGTTTTTGCTATATCTAAGTCACTCATTTCATACTCCTTATCATTAATCATATCATTATATCAATAAATCACTTGAACTCAAAGACATATTAGTAATATAATGTAAATACTAGAAGTTGATGCTCTCTTATAGATCAAATAGCTTATGAAAGGATGATATGATGAAAGCTAAAGATATGCTGAGCTTGAAAAATTGGGCTGTAGTAGGTGCTACCCCAAACCAGGATTCTTTTGGTTACAAGATATTCAAAACATTACAGGATAACAATTACAATGTGTATGCCGTTTCTCCAAAATATGACGAAATAGACGGTGTCAAAACCTATAAATCTTTAAAAGATCTGCCTGAAAAAGTTGATGTAGTGGATTTTGTTGTCAATCCTCAGATTGGAATGTCTGTTTTAGATGAAGTGATCGAAGTAGGAATCGAAAACATTTTCCTCCAACCTGGAACAAGAGGACCCGACATTATCCAGAAAGCAGCTGAGAACAAGATTAATGTGGTACTCTCCTGTGTACTAGTGGAACTTGGAGCCCATTAACCACCATTTACAATAACGCCTCCGGTTAATTGAACGGAGGCGTTTGTCATTATCAACAGGGTTCTAAACCGTTATCCAGGGACTCCACAGTGCTTATCTCCCACTTATTAAAGTGGGAGTCTTAGCACTGTTAGTCATCGAATAATCCTAGATTCTTCAGAGTTTCTTCTGTTGGCTTCCCGGATTCATCCCATCCCATCAACCTGTAATAGGATTTTTTCATATTGATAAACGCCTCCCTATTAAGTGATCTTCCCTTGCTCGCTCCATTTTCCAGTGGTTGGTAAAGTCTTTCTGGCAACTCTTCAGCACTTTCATCCACACCCAATTCATAATTAATAGCTCTGGCAAGATTGATACCTCTCTCGCCAATTTCCATTGCCTCTTTTATACCAACATCCCAGCCAGTCGCCAGGTTCAACAGATCCAGAAACTTATCAATCGGGAAAGATCCCCTCGGTTGTGGTATGAAGAAACATACACCCACCATATTTAAGAAACTCCACCATTTTTCCAGTAGGGAATAAAATATCGCCTTATCTTGTCCATATCCGTAAACATCTACCGGTTTTGTCAATCCCAGTATTTTCGCAGCTTCTAAGACTGGTCCCTCAGCTGCCATCATTGTATCATGAGCTGCCTGCATATGATCCGCGCCCGTTGGAGAAAGGGAATACCCAAGCCCCACCCCAGTCTTTCCTCTCGGATCATGCATCGGCAGTTCCTGACCCTTCACATGCATTGCAAAATCCTTAGTTTCATTTCCGAATATTTCTGACATTGCCATTACGCCTTTTGCTAACAGGGCTCCCAAATCTCTTTTATAAGCAATGTCCTCGACGAGTTGCAATACGGCATCTTCATTCCCAAATTTGAGGTCCAATCCAAATGTTGTTTCATTATCAATTATTTTTTTCTCATAGCACTCCATGGCAAAGGCGATTGAAACGCCAGCTGATATGGTGTCAAGTCCAAGATCATTGCATCTTTCATTGGCTTTCGCTATCATTTCCAGATTTCCTATGCCGCATAGAGATCCGAAGGCACCGATGGTCTCGTATTCAGGTCCGCCAAATTTGGGATCGACCTGAAAATTTTCTCCTTTGACTTCAACAGTCCTCTTGCATCTTACAGGACATGCAAAGCAGCCATCTCGTCTGATTAGAATGGTGTCAGCCATCCTTTGACCAGTGAGATTTTCGGCTTGCTCGAAGAATCCGTCCCTGAAATTCCTCGTCGGGAGTATTCCTGACAAGTTAGAACTTTCAAGTCCCACTGCGGTGCCATACATGTGCAATCCATAAGATAATGGATTCTCCTTGAAATAGTCCGAATACCATTTACTGATTTCCAATATTTTTTTCCTATCTTTGAAATCTATCCCTACTGTACCCTTAATGGCTATGGCTTTCAGGTTTTTGCTGCCCATGACAGCTCCCAGTCCGTTTCTACCGCAAGAGTGCTTCAGATCATTCATGACACATGCATATTGAACCATATTTTCCCCTGCGGGACCAATCTGAGATATACGTATGTTCTTATCTCCTAATTCCCGTTTGATTGAATCATGGACCTCTCCATTACCCTTTCCCCAAAGGTGGGTAGCGTCCTTTATAGTAACCTCGCCGTCTTTGATCCACAGATAAACTGGCTTTTCTGACTTACCTCTGATTATGATTCCATCCCAGCCGGCTTTTTTAAGCTCAGCCGCAACAAAGCCACCAGATTCAGACATGCCAAATCCTTTTGTTATAGGAGATTTGCTCCCCATGATAATTCTTGAGGTTCCTGCATTGGGTATTCCCGACATAACACCAGTCATATAATAGAACACATTCTTCTCGGACAGAGGATCCACAGACTTTAGATTATCCTGTCGCATAAAATAACCTATGAGCCCTTTCCCACCCATATACTTTCTCATCATTTTCTCAGATACAGTTATGGTGCTTGTTTTATGTCCAGTCAAATCCACCTCTAATATTTTCCCTGAAAATCCGTAATTCATTCAAATACCTCCCTTAATTTGACTACCGATGGTTCTTTCACAAAAAATTCATTATATCATCTTCATTGATTATAAGTTAGTTAAGCATATGACACCTTTCTTGGATACAGCAATTGCTGAATCCATGATCACACATATTGTTTATTCGTGATCTAGTCAATAATAGGCAGAGTTGACCCCGCTTCAGGCATTATAATTACTTTTGAGTTTCCACCGAGCTTTTCTATAGCAACATCCAGTGCTTCCTGCACCGATTTGAAAGGTGTCATATTGATTTTTCTGACCAGCTCCGGCCCCAACTCCGATACCAGGTAGATCTGCGCTTTTTGAAGTATCATTGCTATAAAAGTTGCCTTATGGGCTCCTAATACAAATTTTCTTTTTAATTCTTCTATCATCTCATCGGGTGATTTTTCAATCATCCATTCTTCGAAAGTCGCCTCTCCAAAACCCTCTGCCGCAGAGGCACACCATATGATTATTCCACCATCCTTAATGGCATGTTTTGAATTATCAAGTCCTTTTTGTGCCTGGTATAAATTAATATCTTTGGGGTAACCCCCTGGGCTTACAATGACAATGTCAGCCTTTTCCTTAATACTGACTTTATTCAGCATATCCAGGAACCTGCAGCCTTCTCTATGTGCTTTTACGTGATCACCGGCTACTGCCTTAATGATTTGTTTTCTGTCGTTCAAGACTACATTGACGATAAAATGTATCGGTAAGAAATCTGTTATTTCCTCTATATCTTGGCGTATTGGATTTGAATCAATGTTCCCGACAACTGCGTTCGGATTAAGCATATTTAAATGATTGGCCTGTATGGCATCATAACTCGATACACCTGGCATCAAAGCTTTATTGCCTCCTGAGTATCCGGCAAAATAATGGAACTCTATGTTTCCTAAGGCTATTCTTTTATCGGCGTTCAATACAAGATCGAATATGTCGACAGGTGTCCCGTTTTTGCAGCAGCCGATACGCACACATTTCTCCTTGTCACTATCGATTATAGTGATGTTTGAACGATACACATCCTCTCCAACAAGTCGTCTCCTTTCTTCTTCAGAATGCTTTCTATGAATCCCAAGAGCAAGAATTATCGTAATGTCTTTCTCTTCAACACCAGCTGATTTTAATTCTTCAATAACTGTTGGCAGTACTTTGTAGCTTGGCATAGGTCTGCTGATATCACTCGTAACGATAGCAACCCTGTCTCCTGGAAAAACAATGTCTTTAAGTCTTCTACTTCCAATAGGGTTATCCATTGCCCTTTTAACTTCTTCTTCATCAATCAGATCTATATTTACCTCATTTGGCATAAGCGTTGCAAGGTAGTTTTTTTCAGGGACACAAACACTTATTTCTTCAGTATTATATTTAAGTTTAAATTCCATCCACATATCTCCAATATTAACCGCCCCCGAATATGGGAAGCACAATCATTCGATCATCATTATCCACGACATGTTTTCTGTCTACAATCTTATCATTAACAAAATACACTCCATAATCTTTATTGATCAGTCCTATCCTTATCATCAGTTCATCTACCGTTGTCGGTTGATCTAGCCTGACTTCCATAGGACTTGAAACATTAGAGCCTTTCAGCAATACCGGATTGATTTCAATCATCATAGCAATAAAACCCCTCCTTACTAGTATTTCAATTCGATATTCATATAGCATCTGTCTGAGGCAAATAGCACTCCCTGATAGAAAAGATCAAATTCCAGAATATCACCAACCTTAACCTCCGTTTTTGCATTTTCAATATCTATGATCAGATGATCGGAGCTAGCACCTATCAATTCAACACCCTCTAATACGGGAAGTAATGCCGTATAGCTTCCCACATCTTTATTACCGATAGCCAACAATGCCCTAGCCCTTACGCCACGATCATTGTATTCTGGTGTTTCTCCAAAGGCATTGACGCATTTCATACCAATTGGGTAAGTCGGCTTCTTCCCTACCTCAATCACCTCCGCCTCGATTCTAAAAACACCTGTTTCAAGACCGTCTATTTCAGTATCCCAATAAAGTGGTAGGTCCAAAGCGCAGATTATACCTTCTCCCACCCTCAGATGATTGATTCGTTCTGGTAGTTTTCCCTTATACAAAAGTGGTAATGTTGTTGTCGCTCCACCTGATATGTACCTCAATTCCCTCCCAATGATCTTTTCTATTTCCATTGCATTGGCTACCAGTTCATTCAGATTGTCCTCTGATGGCATGATAGATCCGTAACAGCTCAGATTTGTTCCAATTCCTTCAAGGATGATACCTGTCAATTCATTCTCCACGTATATGGCCATCTCAGTCAATGACTCTCTATCAAACAATCCCTCTCTCAAATCTCCCAGATCTCTCATGAGAATAATCCTATGTCTGACACCATATTCCAAGGCGAGATCATTTAATGTATCCAGCACTTCTTTCTGGGAATTCAGGCTTATATCCGCGTACTTTATAACCAATTCAGCCTCTGAAATCATAGGAATCCTCAATAAAAGCGTATCTATTCCCAGTCCTCTAAGTTTAATCTCTTTCAGTTGCTCCATTCTTGAGCTACCTAATTGCCTGCAACCGGATTTGACCATTTCTTCAGCAATTTCAGGTATACCATTGAAACCTTTTATGACACAAGCCAGCTCTATTTCGTTACCCTTGCATAAATCATGGATCACCTTGGCATTATTTCTCATTTTATTCATGTTGACTATTAGTCTGGGATATCGCTTTGGCATAATTCACCTCTACTAGTTTTTAATCATTATATCATATAATACGATGTTTTTTAATCTCGCTAGAACAAAAGCACTATTTCAACAGGAAACAGTGCTTTATCAACATGATTATCGGTATTTCCACAGGGTTATCCACAAAAATCAATGGATGTCCATGGGTTATCCACAAATTATGTCTATTTTATTTGAACATTTTGTTTTATTTATTGTCCAGTATTTTTCTTATTTTTTCAATCGCCCAGTCTATCTCTTCCTTGGTGATAATGATAGGAGGAGCGAATCTTATGACGGTCTCATGGGTCTCATATGCAAGAACGCCTTCTTCCTTCAATGCATCACAATATGGTCCTGCCTTATGGTCAAACACCAGTCCAATCAACAATCCTTTACCCCTTACCTCGACAATATGCGGATTCTTTATTTCTTTTAGCCTGTTCATGAAATACTCACCCTTCTCGAGTGCCATTCCGACATAATCGTCTTCCAACATAACTTTCATCGCTTCTATTGCTATTGCACATCCTAAAGGATTTCCCCCAAAAGTCGAGCCGTGAGATCCAGGCGTGAAAACGCCTAGTACCGATTTGTCAGCAGCAACAGCAGATACAGGAAAAACACCGCCTCCCAGCGCTTTTCCAAGAACATATATATCGGGTTCTACACCCTCCCACATACTGGCAAACATCTTCCCGGTTCGGGCAAATCCGGTTTGCACTTCATCCGCTATCAGTAGTACATTATTCTCCTCGCAAAGCGCCTTAGCTTCCTTCATAAATCCGGTACGGGGCACAATAATCCCACCTTCGCCTTGGATAGGTTCCATGATAAAAGCAGCGGTATTTGGTGTGATGGCATTTTTCAATTGGTCAATATCGCCATATTCAATCAATTTAAAACCCGGTGTTAATGGTCCATATCCACGTTTGTAAGATGGCTCGGAGCTCATGGATATGATTGCGATTGTCCTTCCGTGAAAATTCCCACTACAGGCTATGATTTCCTGTTCACCATCTACTACCCCTTTAACGTCTACTGCCCATCTTCTAGCGCACTTGATAGCGGTTTCAACTGCTTCAGCTCCTGTATTCATAGGAAGAATCATATTCTTATTGGTTAACCCGGACAACAATTCATAAAAATCACATAGTACTGAATTATGAAAAGCTCTGGATGTCAATGTGACTTTATCCATCTGTTTCTTAGCCGCTGCGATTATTCTTGGGTGTCTATGTCCGTGGCTTACGGCTGAATAGGCACTCAGCATATCCATATATTTGTTTCCCTCAGGATCAATTACCCACACACCATTGGCCTCTTCGAACACAACTTCTATTGGATTGTAATTATTCGCACCAAATTTTTTGGTCTTTGCGATAATATCATTTGTGGTTCTCATTGTCTACCTCCTCTTTTCAATACTCTTTGGGATATGATACAACAAATAAAAAGAAATTTCAAGATTTTTAAAACGTCGTTTCAAACATTATCAGTAGTTATGTTGAATTTTTTATTTTTATTGATAGGACATCTATAGTATAATAACATTAGTAAATATAAATGGAGAGTCATATGGTATATCTAATATCTGCTTTGACTGGTTATCTTTTTGGTTGTTTTCAGACATCATACCTACTGGTCAAATTTCTGAAAAAAACAGATATAAGAAAACACGGAACATCCAATGCAGGGGCATCTAATGCCGCCATTGTTTTCGGGTGGAAGTTTGGTTTGGTGATTGCCTTAGTTGATATCTGTAAGACCATATTGGCTGTCACCCTCATCAGTTTTATTTTTCCCGAAGATCACCTATTGAAATATATTGCCGGTTTATCTAGTATCCTCGGACACATCTTCCCATTTTATATGCAATTCAAGGGAGGCAAAGGCTTCGCCTCTTACGCCGGTCTGGTTCTTTCAATGAACTGGAGACTGGGAATTGTTTTTATCTTTTTCTGCATCATCATTACTGTGGTGACCAATTATATCTCAATAGCGGCAATGATATCAACAGGAGTCTATCCCTTATACAACATCTTTATTAGAGAGGACACTACAATAATTCTGTTACTGATTATGATGTATTTTGTTATAATTTATAGGCATAGAGAAAATATAAGTCGCCTTAAAACTGGTCAAGAAAAGGGCCTTCGAGATTTATTAAAACGAAATAAACCGATTCAACCTTGATTCATATTAATGCTACAATTAATCAATTCTAGTCTCTTCCCTCAGTTTTTCAAAAAATGATTTCATTATTGTCGAACATTTCTCTTCGAGTATTCCTATTTCCAGCTCAATCTGATGATTGAGTCTTTTGTCCTGTGTAATGTTAAACACCGACCCACATGCACCGGTCTTTGGATCCGATACTCCAACTACCAGCCTATCAATCCTTGCATTAACCAAAGCTCCCGCACACATGGCGCATGGTTCCAGCGTCACATACATGGTGCATCCAGTTAATCTCCATGCTTGAAGCATCTCACTGGCTTCCTTTATTGCGATTATCTCCGCATGTGCCGTTGCGTTGCAGGAAGCTTCTTTTCGGTTAAATCCTCTTCCAATTATTGTACTATCCTTGACAATGACTGCCCCAATTGGGACCTCATCCATATCAAATGCCTTTTGAGCTTCTTTTAACGCTTCAGTCATAAAATATTCATTCATATGGCATACCCTCTCATTCCTCTCACAGAAACCTCACCTGAAAAAAGCCTTTCCTCTGTGCCATCTTTTTTTCTGATTACCAGTTCTCCAGCAGGATTAAGATCCAGTACAAATGCATCAAAGACTTCATTACCCCTTATGACACTGACATCCTTTCCAATCAGAATAGACTTTTCTCTGCAAATGTCGATAGCTTCAAACCCTTTCGTATCCCTAACAAAGCTACCATAAAGCCTTTCAAAATGATTCAGTATGTAAGCGCATAGCTCCTGTCTGTTTACCTGTATACCCGACTCAATCTTGATGGATGACGCTTTTTCTCTCAAATCATCAGGAAAATCAACGATTCCCAAATTAACATTTACTCCGATGCCTATAACCACATAGTTGATATGATTCAATTCAGCGCTCATTTCAGTCAAGATACCACATACTTTTTTATCATTCATCATAATATCATTTGGCCATTTGACATAAAAGTCGTAACCCATTTGACGGCCTGCTTTCACAACAGCAGCGGCAGCCACCTGTGTCACTATGGATATCTCAATCGGATTGACCTGAGGTCTTAGAATGACGGACATCCAGATACCCTTATGCTTTGGAGAGGTCCACTGTCTGCCAAGTCGGCCTCTTCCACCTGACTGTTCCTCGCTGATAATCACAGAACCTTCAACGGCACCTTTATCGGCTATTTCCTTAGATTTTGTATTGGTTGAAGCAATTGTATCGAAGTGGATTATTTCCCGGGCAATAATCGAAGTATCAAGATATTTCGAGATTTCGTTTTGAGTCAGCAAATCCGGTGATCGAATGAGTCTGTAACCCTTTCTGGAAAATGATTCTATCTCGTATCCCTCTTCTTTCAACGACTTGATATGCTTCCATATTGCTGCTCGACTGACTCCTAGGTGATTGCTGATCTCCTCTCCGGATATGAAATCATTCTTTTTCTCTAACAATCTGATAATTTCTTTTTTCATAAACACCTCTATTGTAAACTTAATTATTTTGATGGTTGACAATTAAAGCACTCTGATATAATATTGTAAACATGATTATTTAGTTCTGGTTTACAATCTATTTTAGCACTTATATGGATGTGATAACAAGAGGAGTTTCTATGAAAAGTAAAACAAAAAACATGATTCTGACAGGTCTTTTTGCAGCTTTGACAGCTATTGGTGCTTATATTGTCATCCCTGTCGGTCCCGTACCTATTACCTTTCAACTTCTATTTACTGTTATGTCAGGTATTTTTCTCGGTTCCAAATATGGGGCCTTATCGCAAATTATTTACATTCTCATGGGTCTTGTGGGTCTGCCAGTATTTGCAGGTGGAGCAGGTGGATTTTCCTATATTTTTTCGCCTTCATTCGGTTATGTCTTGGGATTTGTTGCTGCTGCTTTTATAGTTGGAAAGCTTTTGGAAAATGACAAAAGACCAGGCTTTTTAAAGATATTTCTTTCCTGTCTTTTGGGTACAGCTGTCATCTATGTTATCGGATATCCATATCTTTATCTTGTATTGACAAAGGTCTCTGGTGTCTCAGTGACATTTCAAGGGCTTCTGAAACCTGCTGTGTTGATATTCCTACCGGGAGACCTTTTCAAAGTCACTGCTGCTGCCTATACCGGACGGAAAATGGTTCCCATCATAAAGAGATAAGCACCTTCCAATCGAAGGTGCTTATCCTGTATAGCTTTCTGCGTTTAATCCATCAAGCTTGCAATGTACTCGAATGTTTCCGGAAAAGCCTTAGTAACCCTCAAAGAGAAATAATTTTTTGATTTCATACTCTCTTCATTAAAACTAAGCTCCACGTAATAGGCTTCCTCCATAACATACGGTTCTGTCATTATTGCTTTATCTCTACCATATGGCTCCATGAAATAATAATCATTAGGTGACTGAATCAGGAAGTTAAGACTTTTATCGCTTTCCATCAGATATTGGTCAAAGTCTTTTTTTAAATTTGCTCTGAAGATTTCGATATCAAGCTCGTCAGTAGTGTTTTGAGGGATAAATTTTGAATTCTCTCCCTCATAATTAATGCTGACGGTTGGCTTCTCCAAACCCGTCAGATAATGGTCATCATAAACAAATGGCATTCGTTTCAATTTGAAATCATCCGTATTCATCAATTCTTTAACAAAGGTATCCTTCTGTCCATCATAATCTGATTTTTCCAGCAAATTGTAGTATCGGTAGAGGACTTCACCATCGTTGTAGTAATAAGCAATGACAAAGCTCATATTATAGTAGTAATCTTGATTCTTGATAACCTCACGATGCACATCAATGATAGCTTGAATAGTCTTTTGGTCTTCATAAAGAATCACATTGTCTGCCTTTTTCATAAATTCTTCTGTCGCACTGTAGATTTGTCTGCTGTCAAATTCACCTTCATCGGTTTCCTGCGCATAGATCCAGGTGTTGGAGCCGATATAGACGGAGCTTATCTCTGAAGCCACCGGCAATCTGCCCTCAAATTGATTAGTAGCAAAATCCGCTATGATAATAAACAAGGCAAAGAATATCATAAACCCTGCGAATAGCTTGATTGCCAATCTGCTCAATCTGAAAGATTTCTCCAATATAGCATTGATCAGATAGTAAGCCAGTGCAAACAGGATGATGAATGTAACAATCCTACCTGAAAATCCAACATTATAGAAAATGCTAGAAAATCCAATCGGTACCAAGGATGCTATAATGATGGAAATAAAGCTCTTGTATCCATCTGACACAACCAATTCCCCTGCCCTCTCATGCTTTCGCCTCTTCGCCAAAACATATACCAAACCGTATAGTATAACAAGCACTGTAGCCAGCACAATGAAGTACGTAAAATCAAAACCATCTTCGATGTACTTGACAAAGTACAATATGTCTATCCTATAGTAGTTTTCAATAAAGGTGTTGAACAGTATGCTGGAATTGAATCCTATGGCTATGTCTTCTATTATTCTAAAGAAATAGTTGATGATCGCCAAAAAAGATAAAGGCAGCGTAAAATTGATAATGGTAGCAAGTGATGCTGCAATGCTATTTCCCGTCAAGATTCCGGATATTGCAGCCGTTAAAATTCCTGTTATCAGCCAAGGCACTGTGAGAATGAAAATCTCATTAATATCCATATAGCTGGTCTTAATAAACATGCTCGTTACAAACAAAACAGCCACCAACACTGCCGTGAAAACAACATTGGTGATGATGGTCACATTTATTTTCTGGAGATCTGTAATAGGTTTGGATATGCTGTAGGCAAGTTTCCTCCCGTCATGCATATAACTGAAGTCAATCATGCTGTTGATGAACACCAGGAAAAATATTTCAACCATACCAACCACTATATGACCATCTTGTATTCTGGATCCTGTTATAATCGGGATGATAATAACCGTTATGAATAGAATCAGGAAGGAAACAAGAAACCAGCTTCTTTTCTCTTTCAGTCCATTGATTACCAACCTTCCTGTATTCTTATGAATCGAGTTCTTCCATTCCATATCCAGCGCCTCCTAACTCAGTAATGAAGATTTCTTCCAGATTGATTGCCAGTTCATCAAATATCAATAGCTTGTATCGATTCTCAAGGGATTTTCTGAATGCTTCCACATCCCCTCTTAGTGTAGCGAAATAAACACTGCCTACCTTGATGAACTTTAGCATCGTAAAGGATTCATCTATTATATCCTCATACTCTCCCTCTATGGCAAATTGAACTCTTTTCAGGTTCTCCTTCAAAGATTCCATCTCTTCTTCCTTGATTATCGCTCCCTCATGCATAATACCAACCTTGTCGCATATGTTGTCTAATTCTTTTAATGCATGCGATGAAATAATAACTGTTATGTTGTTCTCTATGACCTCTTTGATCAATACATTCCAGAACTTCCTTCTGATAACCGCATCCAGACCGTCAACGATCTCATCCAACAGCAACACTTTTGGATTGGCTGACATGGCCAAAACAAAAGCTGCTTGTCTTTTTTGTCCCTTGGACATGGTATTCAGCCTTTTGTTGGTATCAATTTTGAAATATTTGACCAATTTGTCGAATTTCTCCAAAGACATGTCAGTATACAAGAGCTTTTCAAAATCATATAGGCTCTTTAAGGTGCTGTTTTGGGGAAAGTACAAATCATCCTGAACATAATAGAAATCTTTGATCTCTTCTGATTTTTCTGTTATCAGATTGTTGTTATAGTGAATCTCCCCACTGTCTTGTCTATAAACCTGAATAATATGTTTAAGAAGAGTTGTCTTTCCACATCCATTCGATCCGACCAAACCGTATATCTGACCAGGCTCTGCATTGATATTAATATCTTTTAACACATGAAATTTTCTAAAGCTTTTATTCAGCAAACTTACTTGAAGCATCGCTTTCAACTCCCTTCAAAGTCATCTGGGTCAATTCTATAACCCTTTCATCAGTTATACCTAATATTTTCATATCTTTTATATTTCTAATAAACTGGTTTTCAGCCCTTTTCATCTCGGCAGAAATCAAATCTTCCGCTTTCGATACAAAGTTCCCCTTGCCTGGTACAGAATAAATATAGTTTTTGCTCTCCAACAATTTGTAGGCCCTTTGTATAGTATTAGGGTTAATCCTGATAGAAGATGCCAAATCTCTGACGGATGGCAACTGTTCATCGGTCTTAAGAACCTTATTGCTTATAAGTTTGACGAATTGCTCATAAATTTGTTCATATATCGGTTTTGAACTGTTTTGGTCAAAGCTGATCATCACCCGTCCTCCTTTCTACTGTATTAGTAGTATTCATACAGTATATCTGTATTATAAATATTAGTACAGTTCTTGTCAAGTTGAATCTGGACTTGAATCTGGACTTCAATTAAATAATACTGGACATATTCTAGTGATTTGTCTATAATATGGTCTGATATTTAGAAAGAGGTGTAAAAAAATGAAGAAAAAAAAGGATTCAGTTCAGCAGAAATCTTATGTTGACTATGCTTTGCTGATATTAGGAAGTGCACTGATAGCTTTTTCAATCACCGCGATATTAAGACCAAACGAACTGATAACCGGTGGAATAACGGGAATCAGCATATTATTAGGTGGATTTCTTGGAATTCCCTATACAATATATTACTATGTTCTCGCTTTGATTGTTCTTATTGCAACTTTTCTGACTCTCGGCAAAAAAGAAGTTAAAAAAATAATTGTTTACAGTATTCTTTTCCCATTGATACTGATTTTATTTGAAAGTCTTCATTTCAGACTGTACCTAAATGATATGTTTTTGGCAGCTATATTTTATGGATTAATTGCTGGTGGTGGATTTGGTTTGGTAGTAAGCAGTGGATTCGCTTCAGGTGGCACGGATACAATAGCCAAAATATTGCACAACAGACTGTTCCCTTTTGTAGGCATCAGCAAGCTATTGTTGATGATTGATGTTCTTATCATAATGCTTTCTATCATCAAGTATAATGTCAATACCGCTTTATACGCTATCGTTACATTGGTTGTTTTTGTCAAAAGCATGGAGTCTGTCATCTATGGATTCAGCGCCAAGAAAGTCAAGCTTGAGATTATTACTGAAAAGATTGACGAAATCGAGAATTATATACTGAATACCGTGATTAGAGGCGTATCCAAATATAAAATCACCGGAGGATACACCAAAATGGAAAAAACAGTTCTGACAACCATTTGTACACCACGAGAATCCATCATGATCAAGCATTTCATCTCCTCAGTCGATCAGGAAGCATTCATAGATGTATTGCCTGTCTCATCTGTATGGGGCAAAGGTACTGGTTTTGAGCCATTGATAGATAACCAATAGCAGTGATTTTTAAAAAGGCTGGGATAGCTCTCCCTGCCTTTAAAATTGAATGCTGCGATTGTTTCTATTTACTTCAAATGTCTCACAATTTCCTCCAAATCTATCTGCAACCAGATTAGCAAGAGCTCTCATTGCCCTGTCGAATTTTTCGCTGTGCTCACCATCAAAACCTACCAGTTGAAAAAGCACATCGGTGCTATCCAATCTAACCTTGCCAAGCTCACTTTGTCTCCAAAGCCATTGTCTTGTCTGGATTTTTTGACCACTGGTAAAAACAAGCTCTCCCGCTTTCACCTGCTCAAACTCCGTTTCTCCAAATGGCAGGAATATATCTTTATCCGTGGTCATACGCACCTCAAGATCCTCATCAATCTCTCTTAGGTCATGACCACCAAGAGAAATAACTTCAGTCAATGCAATGGCATTGCACCTGTCAACCAATGCATTGATTCGTGGCAGTGAACCCCCTTTGATGACCCTTTTACTCATCGCCTCAACAGAATTCATGAATTTGTTGGGATTGATACCTACTGATAACAGGGCATTTCTGTAGATTTCTATATCCTTATGGTTTTTCAGATTGCCCGGTTCTATCCTGTTTCGCAGTAGTTGTTCAGCCTCTTCCAATATTGTTGCGTCTTCATCAGTTGTTTCAGAGTTCTCAATCTCTTTGCCTATTATAATCCCAAATCTCACACCTGGATTTTTATCAAATACATATTTGTCTACGCTATATTTCATATCAAGCTACCTCCATTACGAAACATAATAAACCAAATTTTGCAGTAAAGTCAACCATGAAAAAGAAAGAGACCAGAGATCTCTTCCTTTCTAGATCCATTTTTATGGAATGATGCTTTTATGCAACTAGGTTAAAATACAGGTAAGACACATCTTCCACTGTCATGATTCTACCTTCAACCTCAGAATCCTCTACTCCAAATTCATGAATATAGTTTATCAATACTTCATCCAATCCAAGATATTCCCCAAAAAGCGGTGCACCTTTGAACATAGTATAGCCGTCTCCACCTGCTGCTATAAAATCATTGGTAGCAACAGTATACTTGTTGTCAAGAACGATAGCCTCTCCACCAACGGTGACTGAAACAATTCTTTCTCCTGCGGCTTTAGCTGGATCGAAAACTACCTTCATACCAGCTATGTGTGGGAAAGATCCTTTTTGAGCTGGATATGTATCCATGCCCAGTTCCAATGCGGCTACAATCTGGGATCCAGTCATCTCTTTGGTAACCACATAGTTCCCAAAAGGTAGCACTGTAATGACATCACCAACAGTTATATCACCAATCTCTATTGAGGATCTGATACCGCCACCATTTGTAAATGCTATCTGCGCCCCTGTTTCATAAAGCATGGCGTCTGTTATCAGGTTCCCTAAATTGGTTTCCCCTGTTCTTACCAGTTCTCTTTCTCCAACAAGCTTAATAGCTGTAGTTCCAATTACTTCAGATGTAATAACCGTGTTATCTGCTTGTATCTCAGCTATCAGATCTACTATCGCCTGATCAGATTCCATAGTCTCACCTTCAGCTTTAGTAATGTGTTTTGCTGTTTTAGTAAGGACTCCATCTGACAATTTCAATTCTACAACACCAACATTTTTGATGTAATCTCCTGTTTGTACAATCAAGGTATTGTTGACAAGTTTGCCTTCCGGTAATGGCGTATGGCTGTGACCGTCAACTATAACATCTATGCCATCCACATACATGGCAACCTTTTCACTTGAATAATCGCCGCTTGAACCAAGACCCAAATGTGCAAGACACACGATTATATCCGCCTTGTCTTCTAACTGCGCTACCATCAGTCTTCCAACAATGACAGGATCAAAAAAATGAAGACCAACCACATTGTTTGGATGGGTGGTAAATGTTGTATCCGGTGTGTTCAATGCAAATACAGCCACCTTTACACCGTCAAATTCCTTGATGACATATGATGGTAAAAATGCGCTATAATCCGCCTTCAAAATACTTGATGATATGATTTCAAAATCTGCCATTTCAGCTAACTCCAGCAATCTGTCCTGACCATAATTGAAATCATGATTTCCAACAGTCATCAGATCATAACCGACGGTATTCATTATCTGTACAATACTCTCGCCTTTATTGAGGGTTGAAATAGTCTGCCCGTGAAAAGCATCTCCTGCATCCATAACCAATGTGTTAGGATTCTTTGCACGTATCTCTTTGACAATAGTTGAGAGCTTTTCATACCCCATGCCGTCATATTCACTGAATGATACTCTTGAGTGAACATCATTGGTATGGAGAATAGTGATCTCCACAGTTTCCTTTTCCATTGTACCATCTGGTATCAGCAGTTTGTCCCCCGGATAAATCAGGTCGGGGTTTTTAATGTCATTTGCATCTACTATCTGTTGAACTGTCACACCATATTTCTGAGCGATTTTGTAGAGCATGTCACCGCTTTGGACCTCGTATGTCGCTGCTAATGCCGGTAACATCATCATGCTTGTCAGTAAAACAACTGTAACAATTAAAACAATAAATCTTCTGCTTTTCATCAAAAAACCTCCTTCATAATTTTACACGATTAGCTCGCATATTTAATTATATCATGTATAGTGTTAAATGAAGCAAGATTATTGAAAAAATAACGAGAATTTTACGCTGGTTTTCAGCTTGATCAAGGACACTGAATAACACCTTGAGCCCATAAGCAACCCCCACAAGCTGGAAACTCATTTTTTAGGCAGTCTTTTTCATTGGAACTGCCTTCATGCCAGTTGTTTCTAATGCAGGTAACACAGTTGAGATTGCAGGTTGAAGTCGGCTCGATGTAAAGCCTTGACAAAGAATGAATGGAAGGCACCAGAATAAGCCTGCCTTCCTCTTCCATTATCATTTAAACTGATTTAAAAACTAGAACCATTATATCAGTTTTAAAGCTATTATATCAATAAAATATAAAAATCCCCGACAGGTGAAGTGCCAGGGATTTCAGATTCTGTTTAGAGTTTTTCTTTAAATTGCTTCTTCAACAATTCACTGGCCTGTACAGGACCGAATTCCATCAATTCCCCAAGAAGCTTGAAGGGATAAACTTTCAAACCCAAAATACTAATCCTCCATTTCATGGGGTTAACCATCACTGGTTCAAATATCATATACCCGAGATTGGTAATATACAGATTTTTACCACGCATAAATGGTGTCATCTCACTAATCTCTACAATATCTCGTAAATTAACCTTTTCAAAACCTTTGTGCAAAACCTCATGGATATCGATGACTTGATCGTTCATCTTCAAAATACCTTTATCTGACAGACTTTGCAACATCAATTCCAGATTATCCTTATCCAGTATTTTCTGCATATGCTCCGCGTTTAGATTGAAATAATTATTTTCATTGATGTAAGACAATACATCCGAATCTCCCATCGATTCCAGAGTCAACTGTCTCCCACCATCCATTTGTTTAAGGTGATTTTTGAATATAATCATCACCGTCAGCAGGTCAAATTCATCTCCGCTAAGCTCCCAATTGGTATTGATATCACTTTCACTTTTATTGTCTACCCCTAAATCTCCTATAAATTCGTCATAAAACCAGGTAGATAGAAGCTGTCGGTTGAAAGTATAAGCTACAGTATAGAATTCCTCATTCTTTCCAATGGAGAAAATGACACCCATATCACCAACATAGGTGTAATAAGCCACCAAATCCTTTTTGGAAGCGGCCTTAATTCTTATTGTCTTTTCCGGACTATTGATAATGTTAAATACACCCTGAAGCTCTCTGATCAAATAGGGTCGTCCAGCCTTATCCTTCCAAATGGCACCATCATTCACGAATGATTCTATCACTTCCTTGTGTGTTTCTCTTTTTTCTATAAAGCTTTCCCTGTCAAACCCGTCCATTCCATTCAAAACAGAAAAAGAATTTATTTGATTTCCATTAATCAACGAAAGCACTTCCAATTCATCTTTTCTTAAAATCAACAAAGCCATATTCTACCTCCCTACATCCAGCTGCCAAGCCAGGAACTTAATTGCTTAACACCATCCGCTACTTTGATTAGTCCTTCAGTTGTCTTGTGTCCAACATAACAACCTGCCCTTTTGATTGCCCAAGAGTCTTCAGCAGGTTTCCACAGCTCGTCGTTTGTCTTATACATGCCTTCATAAAAATCATCAGAGGTAACGACATTCTCAAAGTCTTTCTTGAATTCATCAGGATTATAAACACCTTCAGCTATCAGATCAGTGGTATCATCCGCTACTTTCCAGACACCGCCGTACTTTCCATCTTTGACTCTTGTTGAAACGTCATCGGTACCATTGTACAAATCTGTAAGTTTATCGATAATAAAGTTTGCGCCACCCTGAATCGTCTTGCCCGGACTGATGATATCGCCTGCTTGGGTTCCACCTGCAAAGATAGTCGTCAGCATATCCATGACAATCAAACCTGGATTGGTGTTTTTGTCAAAAATCGCACTCTTGATTTTGTTAGACAAAAAGGATTTAATACCTGCATACACAATGTTATCACCCATGCCGATATTGTCTAAAGCATCCTTCGTTATTCCTGCCCAATCCATCAATTCTGCGATTGGATTTCCTTCTGGTATATTGCCATTTAAATCAAGTATATCTTTAACAACACCCATATAATCCCAGGATTCATTTGCTGTTTTTTCGGCTCCATCTGTTACCCACTCAGGAACAACCCAATCATAGGCTCCAAATATGGCATCCATAGCACTGGATGTGAGGACAAAATCCTGACCGGAATTGATTAGATCTCCTATCTCTCCCGGCAAGATTGCAGCCAGTTGACCAAGATTGATCATGCTTTCAAGTTGATCATCTGGGTCTCCCATAACAATATTAATCAGATCCTCTATGTAATCCTCAACATCTTCCTCATCGTAACCTTCTTCATCCTCAGACTCTTCCTCTTCTTCATCCTCAGACTCTTCCTCTTCTTCATCCTCAGACTCTTCCTCTTCCTCTTCCTCAGACTCTTCCTCTTCCATGGTTCCTTCTTCGGTTTCTTCCGGTGACTCTTCAAATTCTTCTTCAGGAATATCTTCCCCTTCAGCCTCTGTATAATCGATTTCGTCTGAATCCACTTCATCCACAAATGTACCTACAAAATCTCCGGCCCCGGTTACAATACCAATTAGTCCACCTATACCAGATCCTATACTTGGGGGAAGTCCGATTCCTACCGCAGTTCCTGCTCCTTGACTTTTTATCCATGGTCCAAAACCGCCAGCCTCTGCTACTCCTCCATCATCTGCATAGACTTTTATCAAGTAGTAAAGGGATAGATTTAAACCTACCATGCCAATCAGAAAAAGATTGGCAGCAATTTTGTTGGATTTTCTAAATTTGGAAAAAACAACCAAAGCAACTGATAATCCACAAAACAGATAAATAAAAAGTGGTTTCCCGTTAAGAAAAACAAAGAGTATCATAGCCACTATAATAGCCAATTGATAGGCGTCAAAATAAATATCATTGAATTTTGCTTTCCTCTTAAATAGTCTAGTAAAATCCTGATATCCCAATCTTAATACCAGATAACTGAGATCAGCCCTAAAAGTAATGATAGCGATAATAGCTCCAATAGCAAAGGTATAGGCTATGGCTGTGTTCTTAATCAGGAATTGTCCAAGCAGTAAGAATACAACTGTACTCAACAAAAAGAATGTCAAAAAACTTCCTGTTCTATTGAAGGCTGACTTTACAACCCTTGTAGGTCCCGTAAATATGCCACCAATGATTTTTTTTGGTCCGATACTCATCATTTTTCTCAACAATGATGTTATCAGATAAGCTACAATCGTCCAAAATGCAGTTCCTCTCCCCCTGTTCCCGATAAGTGCGAGAACTTTATCCAATGTAGGATTTGTTCCAGGCCAAAACCCACCATTTGGATAGATGACCAAATAGGTATGAACCAAAAATGTGATAAGACCTATTATCAAAAAAAACAAAAGCTTTTTAGGGAGACTGGTGAAAAGACTTTTAATAATCATAATGACCAGTTGTAACAATGTCTGAGGACCCCTCGGTGTCTGCTTGGGTTTGATTTTATCTTTAACCCACTGATCATTTTCTTTTCTGTACCAATTGCCTTCTTTGTCAACTTTCCACTCAACACCTTCGTCTGAAACAGCCTTGATTTTATCTACCGCCTTTTCAAACTTTTTGTCATTCAACTTGCCGTCATCTTTTTTCTTTTTTAATGTCTGAAATTCTTTTATAGCCTTGTCTAATCTCATAAAGTACCTCCTTTCATTTTCTGCTGTTAAACAGATCATAAAGCTCTTGTTTTGATGTAACAGATACACCTTTCCTTGTAGCCAGCCATACTCTTCCATTGTTGTCAAAAAGTATAGATTTTACTTCATTGTTTACTAATCCATCATCAGTATCTATTCTTACAAATATATCCCCCTTCATAATACACAGTCCGTTATATTCTGTCCCAATCCAAAAGTACTCATTATCATTATTGATACTTCTGGCTTTACTACCATACTCTCCCCATTGCTCAACTATTGTGTCAACCAATTTTATACCCACGGGAGATGTCTCAAAAACAGCAATCCCTCCTACCTCGTAAAATCCTGTTGTTACATAGATGAAATCCCCAATTCTCAGCCCATCTGTAATGTAGTTATGGGGTAGTCCTGTCTCAACCGTGAAATAAGACCATTGTCCATTCTTTAAATAACTGATGCCCTCTTTTGAGGAACCATAATGTCCAAAAATGATACCACCATAGCCATCCTCCATAATCAAAAAGACTGTATCAAACAAGAGTCCGTCTTTTACCGTGATGCTTTGCCAAACACCGTCCACAAGTTTTAAAACACCACCATAAGTTCCAGCCCATATTGTTTCTGATTCATCAATCATCAACCCATTGACTCGAAAATCCGGAACATTGGATGCTTCATCCAAGATACTGGAGTATTTTTCACCATCAAACATCACAATTCCACCATCATGTCCTATGTAAAGAATCTCACCATCCACGACCATGTCTTTTGCCAGAAATATATTGCCAAAATCCAGTGTTTCCACTTCTAGTGTGTCCGGGTTTATCCTATATACGCCCTCCATTCCGCTAGCATAAATGTATCCTTGATAAAGAACGATATCCGATACCTCTTTTCCTTCTAGAAGATTTCGGAATATAGCCTCTCCCGGCTTGTCTTCAGAGCAAGAAACCATAAAACTAAAAATCACAACTGTCAATAACAGACTAAAAATTGTGCTGTTTTTTATAGCTTGTTTTGATACGCTATACATATGCGAATAGTCCTTTCATCTGGGAATATGATTTTGAGCTTTTGGTAGATTATGAAATAATGCTTCTTTATTAAGATTATACCACTTTTTAAGTGTATTTATTCACTTTTAGAAAAATTTCTTCAACTAAAAACCCTTTCAATGATTAGAAAGGTTAATTAGAATTATCCAAATATTCTGTTATTTCGTCTGAACTGGACATTAGTAGCACTTTTTCTGCAATCTTCTTAGCATCCCCATAAGATATGTTGCGTATTATTTTCTTTATAATAGGTATAGTCCCTGAGCTCATGCTGAACTCATCCAGTCCCATCCCTAGTAAAACTACCACCGCACCCTCTTCGCCAGCTAACTCGCCACACATTCCCGTCCATTTTCCGTCTTTATGTGAGGCATCAATGACCATCTTGATCAGTTTCAAAACAGCTGGGTGCATTGGTTGATAAAGATGTGCAATGGTCTCGTTACCTCTGTCAACAGCTAATGTATATTGAGTCAAATCATTGGTCCCTATACTAAAAAAATCTACCGCTTCAATCAATCTATCTGCTATCAAAGCCGCTGCGGGTGTTTCCACCATGATACCGACCTGAATACTGTTGTCAAAAGGGATGTCATTTTTTTTCAATTCACTTTTTGCTTCATCCAATATTAGATTGGCTTTCCTTATCTCATCAAGTGAGATAATCATCGGATACATGATACGTATACAACCATAATGGCTGGCTTTGAGGATAGCAGTCAACTGTGTTTTAAGTATATCCGGTCTATCAAGGCACATTCTGATAGCACGCCATCCTAAAAACGGATTTAGTTCATAGGGAAAATCCATATAACCAAGATTTTTATCGCCTCCTATATCTAAAGTCCTTATCATAACCGGATGACCTGTCATTTGTTCGGCAACCTTCCTGTAAACTCTGAATTGCTCATCTTCAGATGGGAAAGTTGTTCTGTTCATAAATAGAAACTCAGTCCTGAAAAGGCCTATCCCTTCAGCACCATTCTTCAATGCGGCTTTGACCTCCTTTGTCATTCCTATGTTGGCGGCTATCTCCACTTTCCTGCCATCAAGAGTGATAGCAGGTAAATCACATAATTCCTGTAATTCTTTTTTTCTTAGCTGGTATTTCTCTTTAAGCAGTTTATAATATTCAAGCTGGTCATTAGTTGGATTAAGGATTACAATGCCTTTATTTCCGTCTACTATCGCCATTTCTCCACATTTTAATGATGAAGTAGCATCACGCAAGCCAACTACCGCCGGTATCTCCAGTGATCTAGCCATAATCGCCGTATGGGAGTTTTCCCCACCCGCATCAGTGACAAACCCAAGGACTTTATCTGAATCCATCTGAGCGGTGTCTGATGGCGTCAGGTCAGTTGTTACCACTATAACCTCATGATCCAGTTTTTTTAGTGAGACCATCTTCTTACCTGCCAGATTATATAGCATCTTTGTGCCCACATCTCTGATATCCATGGCACGTTCTTTCAAATACTCGTCATCAAGGCTCTGGAACATTTCCCAGATTTCGTTGATTGATTTGTCAATTGCCGCTTCAGCACGCATTTTGTTGACTGCTATATATCTTTCAACGGAATAGGATAGAGTAGGATCCGATACCATCATTAGATGAGCGGTAAAAATGCCGACCTCTTCTTCACTTAAGGTTTCCAATATTTTTTTTTGTATAGCCTCAAGCTGATCTCTGGTCTTATTTTTTGCCACTTCAAATCTATTAATTTCACTATTAATCTGGTCTTCTTCAATAGATTTTAAATCTATTTCCAATTTTTCTTTCTTAAATAAATAAACCCTACCGATAGCTATACCGGGTGATGCGGCTATTCCTTGCATAAGATACCTCCAACATCTATCAAATTGAATGTACTCGCTAATAGCCTCATTATATTACTATATGAATTGCTTATCAATCTCTATTTCAAACAGAAGCTTTTGCTGTGTAGCAGGCTAGTGCAATGGTTAATACCTTTGTCCTCACGGAATCCGTTCGTGATGTTATGATGACAGGCGCTCCTACACCTACAATTGCAGAAGCCAAATCTTTACATGCGAAGTAAGTAATTGATTTGTGAATAACATTACCTACCTGCAGATTTGGTGCTATCAATATATCTGCTCTGCCGGCGACTTCGCCAGTTATTCCCTTATGATGTGCCGCTTCAATTGACACGGCATTATCAAGCGCAAATGTACCATCTACAATCCCGCCCTGTCAATAACTTGTGAAAATGTCACTTTTTAGCAGATTAATTAACGCGACAAAATGTCACCTGCTGATTGACCACCAGAAGCCTGATTCACCGTCGCGGCAGGTCAAAGATAAACTGCACAGCAAGCTGTCCTTGACCTACAATAGTCAAGTCCATATTTGTGTGTAAATTACCTTGGGTTACTTTGAACGCTATATGATGCAGCATCCTCTACGGCTTCTTCCGCTTGCTTCTCTTGGTGAGAGACGTCCATATCGAAATATTTTCGACCTGTAGACCACTTTTCACCCTGCTCCATTAGCAATGCACCCATGAGCCTTAACGCTGATGCCTCATTCGGGAATATTCTGATAGCGCCTTCTCTTCGACGGATTTCCTCATTAAGCCTTTCAACGCCATTCGTTGTCCCCAGGCGCTTGCGGTATTTAAGAGGGAGACATAGCACAGCTGTGATGTCATCAAAAGCCTCATCAAGCAAATTCATTGCTTTTGGAGCTGTTGATTCGTATTTATCCATGAGTTGGTTTTTTGCTACTTTTGTGCTTTCCGGATCAGTCGCTTCGTAGACGCTGCGGATTTCTTCCTTCAGCTTCGGCTGCACCGATTTCGGCGTCTGATCCAGCAGGTTCCTGGAAAAGTGTGTTTGACAGTGCTGCCAGCTTGCACCCTGAAAATGTTTGCGTATGGCGGCAACAAGACCCAGATGGTTGTCTGAGGTGATTAAACGAGGCGCTTTCAAGCCTCTGGCTTTAAGCTCGATGAAAAATTCACTCCAGCTGGTTTCGGATTCACTGTTTGCCAGTCCGAAGCCAATGACTTCACGTTGTCCATCATCATTGATGCCAACGGCAATCAAGAGACCTCTTGATTGAACACGGCCGTTTTCACGGACCTTGATGTAAATGGCATCCACCATGACGAACGGATAATCGGCTTCTAACGGTCGCTTTTTAAAGGCTTCTACAATCGGGTCGAGTTTCTTGCAAAGATCCGATACCATCGATTTTGAGAAGGATTTGCCGCAAAGTTCTTCCGTCACCTTTTCAATTTTGCGAGTGGATACGCCGTTGATGACCATTTCAATCATGGACAGCATCAACGCCTGTTCACTCCGCTGATAACGTTCATACATATCAGTGCTGAACTTTCCGTTTCGATGGCGTGGTCTTCTTAGTATAATCGAACCAATTCTGGTTGTAAGTGGCTTGTCTCTAAAGCCATTGCGATAGGCCGTTCGATCGTCGGAACGCTCGTAAGGTTCTGCACCCAGTTGCTCAGTTGATTGAGCAAGAAGCACCTGATTCAGGATTGCTTCCATAAGTTTAGAAAATGCTTCATCCTTGGAATCTTTTGTGAAAAGTCCGTGCAAAAGTTCTGTATCCAGTGTAATATTTAATTGAGCCATGTTGTTTTCTCCTCAGTTAGGTATTTGATGCTACATTTATTATAACCGAGGATGAGCACTTGGCTCATTTTATTTGAATTTCCTTTTTACACCATTATACGGATTTAATCATTATAACCTGTATCCGCTATCGATGTGATATGATCTACTTCAAGTACTTCCATTGCCATCTTCGTCACGTCACTTAATTGTCCTTTATCATTTCCTGCATTGGTCACTTCAAACTCTGCTATAAGATTATGTTTATTATCTATAGCACTTTGAATATTATAGGCCATCATACTTCCACCATGAGCTGTTGTCATTCTTCTGGAATCAGGATCCGTTAAGGATTTTTGCTTAACACCTGCTTCTCTCATTTCAGTCCTAAGCTCTTTGTACTTTTCTTTCCTTGCTTCTAAATCTTCAATAATCTGATTGATTTTGGCTTTTGATTCTTTGGATTCAGCATTATTTTCTTCTTCATCATAAGTATCTAGTTCATAAAGATAATTGTTAATTTTATTGTTTATGCGTTTGAGTCTATCTTTAATTTTATCAAAGTTAAAGTTATTCTCTTTTGAGTTCACCGCTTGAAAACGGCTGCCATCAACTGCTATTAGCTCCCTATCATATAGGTTAAGGTCTAAACACAACTTTGAAAAATCTCTAAATACATTCTTCAAGGCTTTCTTATTATCTTTTCTGAATCTGGATATCGTTTTATGGTCCGGTGAAAGCTTACAAAGTAGCCACATCACTTCTACATTCTTCTTTGTTTCAACCTCAAGTCTTCTTGATGAACGCGTACGATTCATGTAGCCATATACATATAGTTTTAACATGTCTTTAGTGCAGTACATAGGTCTTCCTGTATCATTTGGTACAGCTTTTGTAAATCCTAAATCATCTAAGTCCAAATGTTCTACATATGCATCAATAACTCTTGTCGGATTATCTTCTGTAATGTAATCATCCAATAAATCTGGGAACATATTGTATTGTTTTCGCGCTTCACCTTGTATAAAATCCATAGTAAGTATTCCTTTCTGAAAAGTTGTCTAGAGCCTTGATTTCACTAGCTTTGCTTGCTATTATTATACCATTTTCAGGTGTTTAATTCATCAATTATTCTGCATATTTATGAATAGTTTTGACATAGTCTCTTGGCTTTACCGGCACTATTAAACTATCCTCACCGACAACTTTAGCACCGTGATTATTCAAAGCATCAACATGCTCTTTATAGGTGTCAATAAGCAACACATCTCTGCCGCTTTGAGCAATATATGCTCCAAGTATCGTTCCTAAAGCACCCGCTCCCATTATCGCAATTCTTTTCATAATAAATCTCCCTAAACAAGTCCTAAAATTTCCCTAGCTTCATCGGGGGTTGCTACCTCATTACCGAACATTTTGATAATATCAGCTGCTCTTTTTGTCAGCATAACATTTGATGCAAGTACGCCTTTTTCGTAATAAAGATTGTCTTCCAAGCCTACTCTGATATGGCCACCTAATGCCAGTGTAGTGAAAATAGTTGGTAAATGGGCAGGTCCCAGACCAAAAGCAGACCAAGTTGCTCCTTTAGGTATTAGGCGGCTCATATAAGCTAAATTTTCAACTGTAGCACCTGCCCCACCTGCAACACCAAGGCAAAATTGAAAATGACCAGGGTACTCTAAATGTCCACTCTTTATCAATGATATAGCGGTGCGGATATCTCCTATGTCAAAAACCTCAATTTCTGGTTTGACTCCAAGTTCAATCATTTTTAAACCCATAACCTCTAAATGAGGTATAGAGAACAGAACAACTGATCTACCGAAATTCATGGTTGGAATATCATATGATGCCACCTCAGGTTTCAGATTTAATAAATCAGTTCTTTGCTTGTCATCTTTCTTAAAACTTCCGATTACGACACAATCCTCTATCGTTGTCACTTCGCCAGATGTTGTCATATTGATGATAACATCACATTTCTGTTTGATCAGTTCCTGTGTTTTTTTGAATTTCTCTACCTCCATCGAAGGAGACTCACCATCGTCTTTTTTCATATGTAGATGTACCATGGCGGCACCTGCTCTATAACAAGCATATGCGTCGTCTGCAATTTCTTCTGGTGTAATAGGTGTTGCAGGATTCGATGCCTTGCTTCCGGTAGCTCCAGTCAAGGCAACAGTGATAATTGTCTTTTGTGTTTCTTTCTTGGCATCAGTTGAGCCTGATGCCACCAAATTCTTACCCATTTTAACCTCCTTGTATAATTCAGTTATAGGAATAATCAAATAGCTTATCAGAATATTCCTCTAACTTTATTTTTTATTGTTCGTGGTTAAAGATGAATTCAACC
>LDZT01005262.1_pt1 | contig 42499 bp, 41 predicted proteins | sample 615521 | NCBI WGS metagenome assembly LDZT01 (sample SAMN03408292, study PRJNA278302) | terrestrial metagenome | isolation source: oil reservoir sample SB1 | place: USA: Alaska, North Slope, Schrader Bluff formation | collected 2011-09 | reverse complement strand
TTTGCAGCACCGCTAGTCCGGTCCGAAGCAAGCCGTGCTGCTGTCGGTGCTTAAGCACCGGAGTGAGCGTTGATATTGCCGTGCCTATCGGATACTTATGAAGAAAGAAGAGTTAAAAATGACTGCAAAAATTATTAACGGAACCGAAATGGCCGGGGCAATAAGCGAAGAGCTTAAGGAGGAAGTTAAGTCCCTAAAAGAGCGCCATGGGATCATACCTGGCCTGGTAACCATCCTTGTGGGGGACGATCCGGCATCCGTGAGTTATGTCAAGGGAAAACAGACTAATGCCAAGGATCTTGGCTTTTACTCTGTTCAGGACAACCAACCGGCCGATATAAGCGAGGAACAGCTTGTTTCTCTGATCAATAAGTACAACAGGGACCCGCTGATACACGGCATACTGGTGCAGCTGCCCCTGCCGGAACAGATTAACGAAAACAGGGTAATTTACGCGATTGCCCCTGATAAAGACGTAGACGCGCTTCACCCGGTAAATGCAGGCAGACTGATGATCGGAGAAGCTTACTATTACCCCTGCACACCCTACGGCATCCACCAAATGTTAATCAGATCCGGTGTTAACCTGGATGGGGCAGAGGTAGTTGTATTGGGCAGAAGCAACCTTGTCGGCAAACCAATTTCCATGATGCTGATCCAGAAACAGAGCAAAGCCAACGCAACAGTCACTATGTGCCACACGGGTACGAAAAACCTCGCCGAACATACAAGAAGGGCTGATATCCTGATCGTCGCCGCGGGCCGCCCTAAAACCGTTACTGCAGACATGGTTAAAGAGGGATCCGTAATCATCGATGTCGGGGTAAACAGAATAGGCATGACCCCGCAGGGGAAAGCGATCCTTTGCGGTGATGTTGATTTTGAAACCGTCAAGGAGAAAGCCGGCCTGATCACTCCTGTTCCGGGTGGTGTTGGACCGATGACGAGAATGATGCTCATGTTAAACGTAATTAAAGCGGCAAAGGTCAACGCGGGAGGCTTCTACATAGAACATACGCCACTGCCCGGAAATGTCGAGAGACACCAATGGGATAACAGGTTTTGTCGGATTAAGGCTTTACCTAGTGTGGCTGGAGCAGTTGGCTCCTAGCTGTGTATGTGCCAAAACTCGAACGAGCGGGGAAGATTAATTAAAAAACAATATTCTATTGTTTGCAAATAAACTTCCCCTTATTGTGGAAGTTTATTTTTATAATTGATCTGGTCCGGGGGAATTAAAGATGGCTCAAGTGGACGTCCTAGGTGAATTCTTTTTCAGCCGCGTGGTTGGCAAACCGATTATCGATGCTGAAGGGAAAAAAGTAGGCCGCATAAAGGATATGGCTGTCCGGTGGGATAGCATCTGCCCGCGTGTAACAGGCATTAAGTACGCAAAGGGAGTCCAAAGCCATATCGACATAAGCCAGATTGAAAGCTGGGACGAAAGAGGCCTTAAATTAAAGGGTAAGTTCAGCGCAGAAAACCTTACTTTGCTTAAGGATGACGAAATATACGTCAGCAAGTGGCTGATGGATAAGCAGGTTATCGATTTAAAAGGATCCAAGCTCGTACGTGTAAACGACATTAAAATTTCCTGGGTGCGGCACGGGGAAACTGTAGATATAATCCTGGTGTCTTTTGACATCGGTCTACGGGGCTTGCTGCGCAGAGTGGGGATGGATTTTGCTTTAAAAGAAAATGAAAGCAGCTTTATCGGCTGGCAGTTTGTCAAACCCCTGGAAAGCAAGACGGCCAGCTTAAGGCTGAGTCAGGAACAGGATCAGCTAAAAAAAATGCACCCTGCCGATATAGCAGATATTATAGAAGACCTTGACCAGCATGAGCGCACCGATTTCCTGGAAAACCTGGACAACCAGACAGCGGCTGAAGCTTTAGCGGAAGTCGATCTTGACACCCAGGTGAAAATCATTGAACAAATGGACATCGAGAGGGCTTCCGACATCCTTGAAGAAATGCCTCCGGATGAAGCGGCCGATATACTTGGCGAATTGACAGAGCAAAAATCAAGCGAACTTTTGAACCTGATGGAGCCCGAAGAAGCCAGGGACGTTCGCGAGCTGATGAGTTATCCGGAAGATACGGCAGGCGCCCTGATGACTACAGAATATATCGCTTTTCCAAGCGGAATGACCGTGGAAGAAATAATCAACCGTTTGCGGGAACTGGCGCCGTCTGCTGAAACAATCTATTATCTGTACGTTATCGGTGAAGAAGATGAATCCCTGCTGGGAGTACTCTCTTTAAGAGACCTGATTATTTCGCAGCCGAACGCCATAATCGGCGATCTGATGAACACCAGGGTAATATCAGTCAACCACCACGACGATAACAGAAAAGTCCTCGAAGTTGTAAGCAAATACAACCTTTTGGCGGTTCCGGTAGTAGATGATCAAAATATACTTATGGGAATAATTACGGTAGATGATGTAATTGAAACTCTGATGCCAAACCGCAGTGACTTTAAAACTTTCTCGATGTTCATGCTGCCAAGAAGACCCGGCCGGGGGTAAGCCAATGAAATTGAAACGGAAAGGCTTTTTTCGCAGTCTCTTTGTATTTATTGCAATACTTGGACCCGGGATCGTCACATCTAATGTGGATAACGACGCCGGCGGAATCACCACGTATTCAATAGCCGGGGCTCAATTCGGGTACAGTCTGCTGTGGGTTTTTATCCCTATAACCATTGCCCTGATTGTTGTTCAGGAAATGTGCGCCCGAATGGGCGCAGTCACCGGTAAAGGGCTTGCCGATCTAATCAGGGAACGTTACGGCGTCCGGGTTATTCTATTCGTGATGATTGGCCTGATCTTTACCAATCTTGGCAACACAGTCGCTGAATTTGCCGGAATAGCAGCCAGTACCGAGCTCTTCGGTCTGAGTAAATATATCTCTATTCCCGTTGGGGCGCTTTTAGTCTGGGGCATTGTCCTGAAAGGATCATACAAGACCGTCGAGAGGGTTTTTCTGTTCGCTTCTGTTTTATTTTTAAGCTATGTTATATCGGGCGCGCTGGCGAAACCGGACTGGGGCGCCGTACTTGAAGGGGTAGTGAAACCAACTTTCAGCCTGCAAAGCGGCTATCTTGGCATGCTAATCGGGCTGGTCGGAACAACAATAGCTCCCTGGATGCAGTTTTACATCCAATCGACTGTCGTTGAAAAGGGTATAACAGTGCAAAGATACGCTTATACCAGACTGGATGTTATAGCAGGAAGTTTTATGGCCGTCCTTGTCGCGATATTTATTGTAGTCGCTTGTTCGGCCACACTTTTTACGCACGGGGTCCAGGTTGAAACAGCCAAGGACGCTGCACAGGCCCTGGCGCCTCTGGCGGGGAAATGGGCTTCCGTACTTTTTGCGCTTGGGCTTTTAAACGCCTCGCTTTTCGCCGCATCAATACTGCCGTTGTCCACTTCGTATTACGTTTGCGAAGCATTCGGGTTTGAAGCCGGGATTGATAAGTCCTGGTCTGAAGCTCCGGTTTTCTATTCATTGTACACTATTTTTATAATCATCGGCGCCAGTATAATCCTGATTCCGAAGCTTTCACTTATCCTGGTAATGCTGTGGTCACAGATAATTAACGGAATTCTGCTGCCCTTTATCTTAATCTTCATGCTGCAATTGGTCAATAACACCGATTTAATGGGTAATTATGTAAATTCCCGGGTCTATAATATCATTGCCTGGGCGACAACGACAGTTATGATTGGCCTAACGGCTCTTCTTGCGCTGACTTCCATATTTCCCAATTTTCTCACCTAGCATATTTTCATCTATAACTGTTAAGTAAACCCGGTAGGCATAGCGTTGGCGCCGCTCACTCCGATGCTTTGCCCCACAACAGTGCAGCTCGCTTTATAATTTTCCTTCCCCTACGCCATTGCGGCATTCCGCCCTTCAAAAATAAATGATTGCCTTGTAATTAAGGCAATCATATTATTATAGCCGGTTTAATATAATCTTATCACAAAGCCAGGTGTTGTATTGAGTTTTAAAGAAATACGGAATTCATTATGAGACCGTCACGCTATTAATAATTGTAAAAACCCTTCCCGGTTTTGCGGCCCAGCCATCCGGCATCCACATACTGCCTTAAAAGCGGAGCCGGACGGTATTTCGGATCACCATAACCCTCCATCAAAACTTCCAATATAAACAAAACGGTATCAAGGCCGATAAGGTCAGCTAAAGCCAGCGGGCCCATGGGATGTTTCATGCCCAGCTTCATTATTGTATCAATGCCCTCAACCGTAGCCACTCCCTCGTATAAAGACCAGATGGCTTCATTGATCATTACCTGTAAAATACGGTTCGAAATAAAGCCCGGAACGTCTCTGCACTCAACCGGGGTCTTACCCATAAAAGCGGCAATTTCCTTTATCTTTTCACAAACCTCATCTTTAGTAGCCAGGCCCCTGATTATCTCGACCAGCTGCATTACCGGGACAGGATTCATAAAATGCATGCCGATGACTTTTTCCGGTCGCTTTGTACAGGCTGCAATTTTAGTAATAGGAAGGGAAGATGTATTGCTCGCCAGGATCGCATCGGCAGGAACAATTTTATCCAGTTCAGCGAAAATTTTACCCTTTATTTCCATCTTCTCAGTAGCAGCTTCGATGATAAGTTGACAATCAAAAGCATCTTCATGAAAAATAGATGGTTTCAGACGTTTTAAAACAGCTTGCGCCTCTTCTCCTTTCATCTTTCCTTTTTTTACATTCCGGTCCAAATTTTTGGCAATTACAGTAAGGCCTTTTTCCACCAGTTCCGTCGTCAGATCGTTTATAATTACATCAAATCCCGCCTGGGCCGCCACCTGGGCAATTCCGCCGCCCATTTGACCGGCCCCTATAACCATGATTTTTTTTATCTCCATATTTTGTTTACCCCGCTTATCTCATTTTAGTCTACTTTAATTAACATGGCGTCACCCTGGGCTGCGCCGCTGCATATTCCACAGATACCGACCCCGCCGCCGCGCCGCCTTAATTCGTAAGCCATTGTCATGGCTATCCGTGCCCCGGTAGCTCCTATCGGGTGGCCGAATGCTATAGCGCCCCCGTTGACATTTACCCGGTTTCGCATATCCGTATCCGACATTCCCAGAATCTTTTTGCCGCTTACTAAAGCAACGGCTGCAAAAGCTTCATTGATCTCAATAAGCTTCATATCGTTAAGGGAATATCCTGTCCGGCCCAGAAGCTTCTTTACGGAAAGTCCGGGAACAGTGGCGATGTATTTGGGGTCCTGAGAGACCTCAGCATATCCTAAAATTGTACACAGGGGTTTAATCCCTAACTGAACAGCCTTTTCACGGGTCATAAGCACAACGGCGCCTGCTCCATCGTTAATCCCCGGCGCGTTGCCGGCTGTAACTGTCCCTTCGGGATCAAAAACAGGAGGAAGTTTGGCAAGCGCTTCCAGTGTTGTATCAGCCCTGGGCCCCTCGTCAGTGTCAAATAAGACTTCTTTGCCCCTGGTCCCTTTTACTTTTACAGGCTTAATTTCATCTTTTAAAGCACCGTTTGCAATAGCCCTGTTGGCCATTATCTGGGAATAAAAAGCCCACTCATCCTGTTCTTCGCGGGCAACTCCAAACTCCCGGGAAACATCTGAACCGTGGACAGCCATATGCCGGTCGTAAAAAGAACACCATAAACCGTCTACAACCATCAGGTCAACGATCTCCTTGCCGGGAACGCCCATTTTTGCGCCCCAGCGCATGTCGGGAAGGCCATAGGGCACATTGGACATGCTTTCCATTCCCCCGGCGACACATATATCAGCCCTGGCGGTCTGGATCATTTGAGATGCCAGGTCAATGGCCTTAATACCCGAAGAGCATACCTTGTTTATGGTTATAGACGGCGTTAATGAGGGTATGCCGGCTTTAATCGAAGCCTGACGGCTGGGCGCCTGACCACAGCCTGCTGTAAGTACCTGCCCCATGAAAACATAGTCGACTTTTTCCGGTTCCACACATGCTCTGGTTAGCGCCTCTTTAATAACCAAAGCTCCTAACTCCGCAGCTGTAAACTGCTTCAGAGCGCCCCCAAACTTGCCGATTGGCGTTCTGCAAGCGCTCGCAATGACAACTTCGTTTAACTTAACCACCCCATTTTTTCTCGTGAATATTTTTTCGAGTAACTATTCAGTGAACCTGGCAGGCACGGCATTGTCGCCGCTCACTCAAGATCTTGACCAAATAATCCCTGGCAAATCCTGCATTACTTTCCACAAAAAATATTATATCAGCCCAGCCTCAAATAAGCTAACCTGTTTTAAAAGCTGCATCAAAGACAATAGTTGATTCGCTTCGCCGGCTGCTGTTACCGGCGCTTCGCAAGTCGTTCGCTGTTGACAACACCGTGCCCTTTGGACGGTTTTACTGAATGCTTACTTTTTCATCATTCTGATGGCGCCGCTTTAGCGGCATGGATGTCTATTTATTTTTTTAAAAGTTCTCGTAAAATAAGCTAAAAAACGGACCGAAATAGCACTATTAAAAGAATCCGGGGTAAATGCACGACAGTTACTTTACTGCAGTTGAACCATCTACGGCATAGGCAAATGTATATTTACCCGCATGTTCTAAAACATACGGCCTTTATTCTTTATTAATGTAAAGCTCTCTTAAGGCAACCTTGTTTATTTTGCCTACACTAGTCTTAGGAATCGCTTCGATAAACTCAATACGATCGGGCAGACCGTACTTGGGAAGTATGCCGCTATCCACGAACCCTTTTAAATGGGACTTCAAATCTTCTTCTTTTACTTTTCCTTTGTGCTCCGGTTTCAAAACCACCAGGACCAGGGGGCGCTCTCCCCATTTTTCATCAGGAATCCCTACTGCCGCAGCTTCCGAAACAGATTCATGCTGACTGGTGTAATTCTCCAGCTCAAGAGAAGAAACCCATTCACCGCCAGACTTAATAACATCTTTAAGCCTGTCGGTAATCTGTACATATCCCTCCTGATCAATCGTGGCCGCGTCGCCGCCGTGCATCCAACCATCCCGCCAAAGTTCTTTTGTTCTCCCGGGTTCTTTAAAATAGCTTTCCGTAAGCCAGGGCGCCCTCATAATCAGCTCTCCCGACGTTACCCCGTCTTTGGGCAGATATTTTCCTGAAACATCTACTATTTCCAATTCATAAAGAGGAAGCGGGAGGCCGGGTTTGATTAAGACATCGAGCTGTTCATCCTCATCCCACTGCCGCATATGTTCTTTAAGGTTTGATATGGTGACCACCGGAAAAGCTTCCGACATGCCGAAACTGGCGAATATTTTTATCCCGAGGGAAGCGATTGCTTTTGCAAGGCCCTTGGGCAGCGCTGCGCCGCCAATGACAACTTTCCATCTTGATAAATCCTTATCTTTTGCCTCCTGACTGTTAATCAACATATGCATTACTGTCGGCACACAGTGCGAAAAAGTTACTTTTTCTTTTTCTACCAGGTTTAAGATGTATCCGGGTTCATACTTTCCCGGATAGACCTGCTTTACCCCAAGCAGGGCAGCCAGGTAGGGAATGCCCCAGGCATGAGCGTGAAACATTGGTGTGAGCGGCATGTATACGTCCGCAGAGCGAAATATGGAAGATACAAAGCAGCCCAATGTTACGGCGAGGGAGAAGGTATGCAAAATAACCTGCCGGTGAGAAAAGTAAACACCCTTGGGAAGCCCTGTTGTTCCGGTCGTATAAAACGTGGTCGCTTTCGTATTCTCGTCCAAATCCGGAAAGTCATAGACGGGAAAAGCCTGCCGGAGCATATTCTCATATTCAATATCTACCTTAACATTACATTCCGGAACATTTTCCCCGTCCCGGATTAGGATAATTTTTTTAACCGTAGTGAGTTCATTCTGGACAGACTCAAGCAAAGGAAGGAAGTCAGCGTGAATTATGACAACATCATCCTCGGCATGGTTCATTGTATAAAGAATCCGGTCGGGGGATAAGCGCCAATTCATAGTGTGAAGCACCGCCCCCATCATAGGTACGGCAAAGAAACATTCCAGGTAACGGTGGCTGTCATAGTCAAAAATACAGACAGTATCGCCCGGACAGACTCCCATTTTCCTCAGCCCGTCAGCCAACCTGTTAATCCGTTCGTTTAAGATCCGGTACGAATATCGAACCTTGTCCCTGTAGATGATTTCTTGTTCTGGCGAATATAGGAGGGGATTAACAAGAAGCTTTTTAACAATTAAAGGATATTTATAGTTTTCTCCTGCTTCGTATGATTTATCTGACACAGGAAATTTAACCTCCCTTATATAGTTACCTTAACTTTTCTATACATCTTATAATAAATCCTTTTTTAACAAACCCGGGGATGAACGAGTTCGTACAAGTATAAAAAGGCGAACATGAGCACGCTTAGCAATTGATGGGAAAGGCATACCTGAACAAATCCTTGTTTATATGTTAAATGATGGATATATCCCTTTTATTTTGTAAATACTTAACCCTAAGATACAATGTTACACTTAAAAGAAATTTATGGCTGGTAAACTGATAGTGCTCATTGGCCCGCCGGCAGCAGGGAAATCCACCTGGCTGCATCAATTCAGGGGTGAAGTAATCAGCACTGACGATATACGCCGCGATGAGTTTGGGGTGCAGTATGATCCTTTGTTGGAGCCTGCTGTCTGGTGGATAGCCTATAAGCGCTTGTCTCAAGCTCTAGCGGTTGGTAAAGAGGTTTGCTTCGACGCAACCAATACCACCAAGGCTCGTCGCAAGCCGTTGATTAGTCGCGGAAAGCAGGCCGGAGCTTCAATTGAAGCTATAGTTTTCTTGCAGGATCTCGACTCCCTGATCGAGCGCAATGCTGCACGCCCGCCCGGAAAGAGGGTCCCTGGGGAAGTAATTGAAGCAAAGTACCGGGAGTTGGAAATGCCAAGTCTGGAGGAAGGGTTTGATAAGATAAAAATTTTCAGGTGAGGCTTGGAATTTTTTTAAAGAGGATTCTTATCTTTATTGAATCACTGCTTCCTCCTCATAGATGTTTCGCTCCCTTAGCTTCCTTACCAACTCATTTATTCTTTTAACCTGCAGGACGAACGCCTCCAGCCTGATCTCGATTAACTGCGGAAAGGCGTTCCCGTCAGTTTCTATATTCAAGAAAGGTAGATGGGGATAATTTTTAAGTACCTCTTCGATCAGCAGGCGTGGGGAAACCTTACTTTTATGGGCGCTTATCCTTTCACTCAGGATAGCCTCGGAAATTCTGGACGGCATGCAGCCAAAAGGCCCGATGGCAATGACGCCATCGACGTGATCAATTATCTCATTAATCGAGGTTCCAATTGTCAATACCGCTTCTCCTATTATGTGAGGTGATATTAATCCTTTGGCGGTTTCCATTATTTTGTCGACATCTATGAGGTGATAATCATACAAATTGGATTTCGCCAAGATCGACTTGATCTCTTGTTCAAATTTTCTTCTGAAGTAACTCTCTATAAAAACGTTTAGCTTATCTTTTAAATCCGCCTTTTCGGAAAGATTGTTTCTGACCGTATAATCACAGTAATAGACCCATTCAGCCACTGGAACAACTTTGATTACTATGCCCCTTGCAGCCAGTTTCTCTACCAGGCACTGCCTGGAAAAACTGTCTCTTCTGACATAGATCTCCCCGACCAGAGCAACCTTTTTTGTTTCATCCAGGGATTGCTTTAAGGAAATCTTCGACAACTCTGCTGCGACTTTATTTAATCTTTTCTTTAATTCTTTCCATCCATCTTTTTCTATACCGTCAACGATCTCACCTATTAAACGATCAAAGACAGCTAAAGCCTTCTTCCTGTCGACAGCAAGGACCAGCAGCGCATTCCGGATATCTTCAAGAACATCGGAGATCACCACCGCCTGCCAGGTTCTGCGGGTAAAGCTGATCCCCAGCCCCCCGTAGCTGTTCCCAGAGGAAAGTGTCAGCAAGGCAACATTCTTTATGCCCATCTTCCTTAACAGGTTTTCAGTATGCACGTGATACTGGCTGAACCGGCACGGGTCCGGTGCTTCAGGCATAAAGTAAGCAAATATCCCATCATTGAATTCACTGCTGTTTTTCTGAAAATAGTTGAGCAGGCTTCCAACGGTAAGGGCCAACGGCAGGCATTCCTTGCAGCTGGAATTGGCTCTGCCCAGCTGAAGTTCTTCCTCCGCCGGCGGGTTCAAAGCAACGGCATCAATGCCGATGTGCCTGAAGGCTGCCGCAAAGCACCTGGTTGCCGAATACCCCATTGATGGAATCAGGATCTTGATCCTTGGGTCTCTGAGGGAAATATATTCACCGGAAATACTCCTGATCTTTTTTCTCCTTTCATCAAACACAGCCGTAACTCCCGCTTTACCATCAATGACAGTACCTTTTTCAGGCCTATAGTTTCTGATCACATCTATGAAAGCATCTATTCGGGTATCAATGCCGGCGTCCGCTGTATGGCTGTCCAACTCCAGAGTCAACGATGGCTTGCTTCCCATGATGTCCCTGAAGTAACTCATAATGAACGAGTCGGGTCCGCAGCTGAAGTTAGTGACGAACGCGCCGAAGAGCTGCGGGCGCCTGCTGACCAACTTTGCAACCTTCAGGATCATCTGTCCCATTGACCAGTACATCTTCTGCTGCGGCGCTTCCTCTTCGTGCGGCAGGAAATCGTACGGGATCACCTTATACCCTCTGGAAGCCAGTTTTTCGGGTATGCCCATGTTTCCATCTTTAACCAGGGCATTGTAGGGCCTCCCAAATAAAACGATCGCCTTTTCTCCGGTCTTCTCCAATTCCTCAAGAAACTTGTTTCCTATTCCCCTGCACTTTTCTACGAATTCTTTCTGTATTTCTGCCGCATACTCATAAGCTGCCAGGGAACGCTGTTGATCAAAACCCAGTCTTTTTCCCGTCTCTATAAAAGCTTGAGGAATTTTGTCGTATCCGTCTGCAAAATCTAAAACCGGCGCAATGATCTTCTCCGGTTTAACGAAATCGGAGGTCGTTCTTAAATAATAGCTTTCTCCCTGCACAAGCGGGCAGGTCAGGCTTATCGGTATACTGTTGGCCACAGGCATTCCTTTAACATGTGGAAGAAAAAGATAGTCCGGGTCGTTCCTTGTCAATTCCTCGAAATACTCATAAGCCAGGTTGACTGGATAACAGAAATTTTTTTTAGCGGCAGCCTTTTCTTTTAAATCCAGTTTGTCCGGTTGGACCACTTCCAGGCCGAGTTTATTGAAAAAGTTATAGTATAGAGGGAACAGGGTGTTTACGAGCAGGGATCTGTTTATCCCTACTTTCTTCCCGCTATGATTAGGATTGAGATCATAGCTGAATACTCCATAGACCATCTCTTCCCTCAGCTTTACTAAATTGTTGCTGTGTGAGTTTCTATCGTATGACTTGACGCCGCTGTACTTGCCACAAATGCCCCCGAAAGGGTATTTGACTCCTTCTATTTTGATCAGTGAAATTGTGCACTTGCGATCGCATTTTATATTACCGCCCGCACAGGTAAATGGTTTCTCATAGTCAACCTCTCTTTTTACCAACTGGTCGAGATCAAATTCCTTCTCTGCGGCGCCGCCGTTCTTGATTTTTTCCTTGGCCAATAAAGCGACTCCGAAGGCCCCCATGAGACCTGGCTCCGGCGGCACGATTACGTTTCTGTCCAGAAGGGCAGCCATAGCGATAGGGACTGCCCTGTTGTAACACACCCCTCCTTGCATGAAGATCTTTTGGCCTACAAACCTGCTTCCTTTAACCCGGTTTAAATAATTCTTGCAGATCGAGTAGACCAGGCCTGCTACAATATCCTTTATTCCGATATTCTCCTGCATCGCCGTCTTTATATCACTACCTATAAAGGCGGCGCACTGATCGTTGAAGTCCGGAGGTGAACAGCCTTCCAGGGCAACTTTTTCGATCTGGTGAATATCTATGTTTAAATACTCTGCGGCGCTCTCTTCCAGGAAGGAACCGGTTCCCGCGGAACAGGCCTCATTCATGGCATAGTCGCAGGGAACAGAGTTGATGATGTGAGTATATTTGGCATCCTGACCGCCAATTTCAAAGATAGTATCGACTAGAGGGTCAAAATATACGGCTGCTGCCGCATGGGCGCTTATTTCATTGTAAACACTCTCAGTCAGGGCATGAAGCCCGGCAATCTGCCTTCCCGAACCGGTGACACTGAGCCCGATTATCTTAACATGGCAGCCAAGCTGATCCTTTAACGAGGCATAGCAAACTCTGGCGGCTTTTACGGGGTCTCCCATGGTCCTTACATAAACTGAAGCCAGTATCGCGTTATCATGCTCTCTGACTAAAACTGCCTTGGTGGTGGTTGAACCCACGTCCAGGCCCAGTATGCACCTGTCATCTATACTTGCTCTAGTTTTTTTCAGTTCCTTGAATACTACCCTGGAGACAGCCGAAGACAATGCCGGCAGAGTGGCAAAAGATTTTTCTTCCGTAAGAAATATTTCTTTGATGCTGACCGGTTGGGTGATTTCATTGTCTAAAGCCCACAATGCGCAACCGAGCGCTTCAAAGTATCCTGCTTCTTCCGGGATTATTAAATTGGCAGCATGTTTTTTCAAACACTCCACCATTACCTTGTTTTTACTGCATCCCCCGGTGAGCCAGATTCTTTTCGAAACATTTTCGCCCAGGTGTTCAATAATCCGGAGGGCCATCATCTCGCATAATCCTGCTATGATGTTCTCCTTTTTCTGACCCTTGTTTAAGGCATGGGTACAGTCGCTTTTGCAAAATACTGAACATCTTCCGGAGACCTTATAAGGCTGGTCGATGCTTTGTACCGCTACAGCCTCCTCTAAGCTGATATCCATCCTCTTGATCTGCTGGAGAAAAAACTCCCCGGTTCCGGAAGCGCACTTGTTCCCGGTAAAGATGTTGATTATTTTACTGCCGGAACCTAACTCATACGTGGTAAAGGTTTCTCCGCCGGCGCAAGCTATGTAATCCGCATACTCATATTTTTTTTTCAGGAATACATATGCATTTTCAATCGCTTCGGGTTCGGAAACAGAAGGCAGCCTAATTGAGTTTTTAAACTTCCTTCCCGTTAACGCGATTTTCTTTCCCAGTTTTGAATCATCAATGGCAAGAAGACTTTCTAAGGCTTTTTTGATGTTGCCCTCATGGGTTTTAGAAAAAACATTCAGAATTATAATCCGGCCGCCCTGTTCTCGCTCTATATCAACTCTTGTTAAAGTCGAAGCCCCGATGCAAATTCCGGTTGCATGCATTGCCGATTCCAATCCCCTATCTTTTAAATATTTGAAAGTGAGCCTTTGCTTTCTAAGAAAAAACACATAAAAATCTTGGTCGGAGCGACACGACTTGAACGTGCGACCTCTACCACCCCAAGGTAGCGCTCTAGCCAAACTGAGCTACGCCCCGGTATATAAAAATTTTAGTTTATCTGAAGATAATTGTCAAGGGATTGAAAACAATGTTCAATTAGCCCCTCTTTATTCAAAAATTTTTATTGGCTTTTCTCGAAATTATTACCTTTTATTTTTTATCTCCGATCTGGCGATATTATTAATGAAAAGATTTTTAATCAAATTTTTACCCTTGCCGCGATGTCCCCTCAAAACAAAGGAGGCGTGCTCATGGGTAAAAGGCGCAGAGGCGTAATGTCCGACAGGCTGAAGTACGAGTTGGCTGAAGAGCTTGGTGTGGCCGATGTTGTACAGAAGGATGGCGGCTATTTCGGCAATGTTTCCTCAAAGAACTGCGGAAACTTAGTCCGCCTGGCTATCGAGCGAGCTGAACGCAGCATGACGAGAGGATACTAGCGGCATATAGGGGCGCTTTTATAGGGCGCCCCTATATATATCTTTTTAGGGGGATGCCATTATCGCTGATTAACGGTACACCCTATTATAATTACCTTGACAGAACGGGCTTTTCTTCTATATAATTGGTTTCGCCAAAACAACGGAGTGTAATAAAATGATCCAGGTAAACGTTGAAAGAATAAAAGACAGACAGGGAGAAACTCTTCTTTTCCGGGAAGAGGTAGGTTTATCCCACATTGACAGGGAAGAAATTCCTTTTGCCGGACCGGTGGATATAGAAATTGAACTTACAAGCTCCGATAAAACAATACAGGCGGAAGGAACCGTTAAAGCCGTTATCCAGCGTCCCTGTGACCGCTGCCTGAGCCCGGTTGAAGTTTTAATTGAAGCGCCTTTCAAAGAAATATATTTTTCAACCAGCACAACCCAGGATAATTTACTGCAGGATGAATGGATTTCCTTTAAAAACGAGGTTATCGATATAGAGCCTGAAGTTATAAAATCACTTATCACGGCCCTGCCCATGAAAACTCTATGTGATCAGAATTGCCGGGGATTATGCCCGTCCTGCGGGCAAAACTTCAATACAGGAAAATGCGCCTGCAGCGAGGAAGAAATAGACCCCAGGCTTGTTGAACTTCGGGAAATTATCAAGCTCAAACATGGTGAAAAGAATTGATTATTTTCAGAGTAGAGTTTTTGGCGCCATTAAGAAAAACTAAGAGGGGGTGTATAGAAATTGGGTGTTCCTAAAAGAAGGTCTTCGAAACAACGCGGGCGTCAGAGGAAAGCTAACTGGAAGATACAATCTCCCAACCTGATCAGTTGCCCACATTGTCATAAACTGACTTTATCGCATAGAGTCTGTCCATTCTGTGGCTATTATAAAGCCCGGGAAGTAATCAAGCTTTAATTCGCTGTCTGGGTTTAAAACCTCCTTTTAAGACTAATAATCTGATTAGCGCCGCCTGGAAACTTACCAGGCGTTTTTGTTTAAAAATTTTTTGGTTCAGTTGCTTTTTTTTGGGATAAAGGTTATACTCTAATTTAGTATCTGGTATTAAAGTATTTTTTACATAGGTGGCATTTATTACCATAATGAGTCCGGGAAAAAGCAAACGTCAGGAACTTCTCTGCAGATACCTTGAAGAAAACCCATTCCTTACGGACAACGAACTTGCTCACATGCTCGGTGTAAGTATTCAGACAGTAAGGCTTGACCGCTGGGGTTTGAGCATCCCCGAACTCCGTAAGAGGTTAAGGGAGGTTGCCAAGGGAAGCTATGGACAGGTTTCCGCTTTGCAAAAAGAAGAATGGATTGGAGATCTCGTCGACCTGGAACCCGGCAGTCAAGGTGTTTCAATCCTGGAAGTCTCTGAAGAAATGACTCTTAACAGTACAAAAGTAGCGAGGGGCCATTACATATTCGCCCAGGCAAACTGCCTTGCCGTTTCCCTTGTTAACACGAAGGTTGCTCTAACCGGCACAGCAAAAATAAGTTTTAAACGCCCGGTTTATTGCGGAGAGAAGGTGATTGCCAGGGCTTTTATAAGCCGCAAAAAAGACAATAAATTTATTGTCAGAGTCACTTCAAAAGTGCAGGATGAAACAATTTTTCAAGGAAAATTTCTTATTTTTGCGATAGCCTAGGAGGTAGGCCAATCTTGAAAATTGCCGTCGACGCCATGGGTGGCGACAATGCGCCCGGAGAAATTGTCAAAGGCGCAGTACAAGCCGCCCAGGAATATAACCAGGAAATCATTCTGGTAGGAGACCAGGCAATGCTGCAAAAAGATCTTGAAGGGCATCCAGGCAAACTTGTGACTATCCATCATGCGCCTGAAGTCATTTCTATGTCCGAGTCTCCGGCAGTTGCTGTACGAAGGAAAAAAGGGTCTTCAATTGTCCAGGTCATTAAGCTGCTCAAAGAAGGCGCTGCCTCGGCTGTTGTCTCGGCAGGTAATACCGGAGCTGTAATGGCCGCTGGTGTTTTGATGATGCGCCCAATTGAAGGCATTGACCGGCCTGCCTTAGCTGCGGTTATACCCAGCAAAGGCGGGTGCGCCATGATTCTGGACGCCGGCGCCAACGTCGACTGCAAGCCAGTACACATTCTCCAGTTTGCTATTATGGGTCACCTTTATGCGCGGGAAGTAATGGGCATAAAAAACCCGCGCGTAGGCTTGTTAAATATCGGAGAAGAAGTTACAAAAGGCAACGAGCTTACTTTAGCCGCTTTCCCGATGCTCCAAAAAACTGATCTTAATTTTATAGGCAACGTTGAAGGAAGAGACATCTGTCAGGGTATAGTTGACGTAGTTGTCTGTGACGGTTTTATCGGTAATGTAGTTTTAAAAGCTCTCGAAGGAACCGGCGCCGCTTTTTTCCAAATGATGAAAGAGGAAATAAACAAAGATTGGATTGGCAGGGCGGGACTTACCATGTCAATGTCAGCGCTCCGCAATTTTCAAAAAAGGCTGGATTATGCGGAGTATGGCGGAGCCCCATTACTGGGGTTAAACGGGCTGATCATCGTTTGCCATGGAAGTTCCACTTCCCGGGCTATAAAAAATGCCATCCGCGTTGCACGTGAATCCGTGCAAAAAGATTTGACATCAGCCATACAAAACAGCATTCATATAATTCAATACAAAGGCAGGAATATTAATGCACAATGATCGACAAGCAGGCATCCTGGGGGTTGGCATTTATACACCAGAGCGCAAACTGACTAACCAGGACCTGGCAAAGATGGTGGATACCGGGGACGCATGGATAGTAACACGGACGGGTATCAGGGAAAGGCGTATCGCCGACCCCGATCAGTTAACTTCTGATATGGCAACTGAAGCAGCAAGGAAAGCAATAACTGATGCCGGAATAAAAGTGGACGAGATAGATCTAATCATCGTAGCCACCAACACTCCGGACATGTTGTTTCCCGCCACCGCCTGTCTGGTACAGGATAAAATCGGGGCGCGTAAAGTGGGAGCATTTGACCTGCAGGCCGGATGCACTTCTTTTCTTTATGGAATGGTAATTGCAAGTCAATTTATTGTAAGCGGCTTCTGCAAAAGGATACTTTTAATCGGAGCCGAATGCATGTCAAGGGTAATTAACTGGGAGGACCGCAATACGTGCATCCTTTTTGGCGATGCAGCCGGGGCTGTAATTATGGGCCCGGTTCCGGAAGGGTACGGGATCCTCTCCAGCAGCATAAGATCAGACGGTTCAGGCGCCCATCTGTTAACCCTGCCCGGCGGAATGACCCAGTTTCCGGCATCAAAAGAGACATTAGAAAAAAAGCTTCACTTTTTACATATGAACGGCAGGGAGGTCTTTAAATTTGCCGTCAGGAACATTGAAGAATGCTGCCTGGATGTTTTGGAAGAGGCAGGGTTAACCCGCAGTGATTTGGATTTTCTGATTCCTCACCAGGCAAACCTGCGCATAATTGAAACAGCCGCCAAACGTTTAAACGTACCTCTTGATAAAGTGGCAGTAAATGTTGATCGTTATGGGAACACTTCCTCGGCAACGCTCCCGCTGGCCCTGTACGAGTCTTTACAGGAAGAGAAGATAAACGACGGTCAGCATATAGTTATGGCCAGTTTTGGGGCCGGCCTTACCTGGGGCGCCTTGGTAATGAAATGGTATGATTACCGGAACCACAACTAGCTTTTAAGGAGGCGTGTCCAATCCATACAAGTTTGTGCGATCTTTTAGGAATTGAATACCCGGTTATCCAGGGAGGAATGGCCTGGGTATCTACAGCCCATCTGGCTGCTGCTGTGAGTGAGGCCGGTGGCCTTGGAATAATTGGTTCCGGTACTGCCGAAGCAAGTTGGGTGCGGGAACAGGTCCGATTAGCCAAGGAGTTGACAAATAAACCTTTCGGTGTTAATGTTCTGCTGCTTTCCCCGTATGCTGAAGATGTCCTCAGGATAATCATCGAGGAAAAGGTACATGTAATTACTACCGGAGCAGGCAACCCCGGCAAGTATCTTCCAGATTTACAGGGCGCGGGCGTCAAGGTAATTCCTGTAGTATCGTCCGTAGCTCTAGCCAAACGTCTGGTCCGCAACGGGGTTAACGCTATTATTGCCGAAGGCATGGAAAGCGGTGGGCACGTGGGCGACCTTGGGACAATGGCTCTTGTTCCCCAGGTAGTGGAAGCAGTTCAGAAACCTGTAATTGCTGCCGGCGGAATTTTTGACGGCCGCGGTTTGGCTGCGGCATTATGCCTGGGAGCTGTCGGAGTCCAGATGGGCACCCGCTTCATGTGTGCAGAAGAATGTACCATCCATCCCAATGTCAAGCAAATGATCATTAAGGCAAAGGACAGGGATACTATTGTTACAGGCCATAGTATAGGCCATCCCGTGCGTGTGCTCCGGAACAAACTGACCAGAAAATACGAGGAATTGGAAAGCCGCTGCGCACCCGCGGAAGAAGTGGAAAAGCTGGGCGTGGGACGCCTTCAGGCTGCAATGGCAGAAGGGGATACAGATCACGGATCAGTTATGGCCGGCCAGGTGTCGGCAATGGTTAAAGAAATTCAAACCGCCCGTGAAATAATTCTGGATGTTGTCCAGGGCGCCGCTAAAATACTTCAAAATCTGGCTCCAATAGGTGGTGAAGTTAACAGATGAAAGCAGTTTTTCTCTTTCCCGGACAAGGCGCACAATACGCCGGTATGGGTAAAAAAATATACGATCAGTATCCCGCGGTGAGGGAGATTTTTGAAACAGCGGATGAGATTTTAGGCTTTTCCTTAAGCGGCCTGTGTTTTGAAGGACCTGAAGAGGAACTTCAAAAAACCATTAACGCACAGCCGGCAATCTTTACAGTAAGTGTAGCCTGCGCCAGGATACTGCTGGAAAGAGGTATTGAACCGTCCGCAGTTGCAGGCCATAGTCTTGGAGAATACAGCGCCCTTGTAACCGCAGGATCAATTTCCTTTGCTGACGGCGTCAGGCTTGTACGCAAAAGGGGTCAATATATGCAGGAAACGGTACCGCTGGGCACGGGCGGCATGGTGGCTGTTCTGGGCCTTGATGCGCCTGAAATTATACGGGTTTGCAGTGAGGTAAGATCTGAAGGTAAGATTGTTGACGCAGCCAATTTTAACTGCCCCGGACAGGTGGTTATCGCCGGTGAAAATCAGGCTTTGGAAAGGGCCAAAATCCTGGCCAAAGAAGCAGGGGCAAAAAGATGTATTCCGCTAGCCGTAAGCGCGCCTTTTCATTCCACTCTTTTGCGTCCGGCTGGGGATAAAATGGCCGCCGAACTGGCCGCCATTGAGATTAAGGACCCCAAAATACCAGTTGTAGCTAACGTTACAGCAGATTACGTTACAAAAGGGGATGAAGTCAGAAGGCTTCTTGTTGAACAGGTATACAGTCCTGTTCGTTGGGAAGAAAGCATGGTCCGGCTGGTAAATGACTTTAAAGCTTTTATAGAAGCAGGTCCCGGAAATGTTTTAACCGGCCTTCTGAAGAAAATAAGCAGGAAAGCTTCTACAGCAAATACCGAGAACCCGGAATCAATTGAAAAAATACTTACGCAACCCGGGGAGGTCAGCTAAAATGGTCCTTAACGGCAAAAAGGCTGTTGTTACAGGGGCCTCCAGGGGCATAGGACGCGCAATAGCAATTTCCCTGGCCGAGTCAGGTGCGGATGTGCTGGTTAATTATACTAATGACGCAGAGGCTGCAGAAAAGGTATGCAGCGACATTAAAAAACTGGGCCGTCAGGCAATTGCCCACCGGGCAAACGTTGCTGATCCGGAGCAGGCCTCGTCAATGATCCAATTCGCCGTAAAACAGTTGGGACGGGTAGATATCCTGGTTAACAACGCCGGCGTTACCCGTGATAACCTGGTTGTGTCGCTTCGCGACGAAGATTGGGACAGCGTTCTTTCGATCAATCTCAAAGGCGCCTTTAACTGCGTAAGAGCCGTTATACGCCCAATGCTCAAAGCAAAATGGGGACGTATAATTAACATTAGTTCCATTATTGCTTATACAGGAAATGTCGGTCAGGCAAACTACGCAGCCAGCAAAGGCGGACTGATTGCATTTACGAAATCGGTTGCGCAGGAACTGGGTTCAAGAAAGATTACTGTAAATGCAATTGCTCCAGGATACATTGAAACTGACATGACGCAAAGCCTTCCGGAAGCCTTCAGGGAGAAGATGCTCTCCCGTATTGCCCTGGGGCGCCTGGGAAGGCCGGAAGAAATAGGTTCGGCAGCAGTTTTCCTGGCCAGCGATGCGGCAAGCTATATAACCGGCCAGACCATTATAGTAGATGGTGGTATGGCAGTGTAAAATAAACTACAATTAAAAAAGAAAAGGGGGTGAAAAGATGTCAAGTCCGGAATCTATTGCAGAGAAAGTAAAGGCAATAATAGTAGAACAGCTTGGTGTTGAAGAAGAAGAGGTAAATATGGATTCTTCTTTCATCGAAGACCTTGGGGCGGATTCTTTGGATATAGTCGAACTTATCATGGCTTTTGAAGAAGAATTTGATATAGTCATTCCAGATGAAAACGCGGAAAAAATCAGAACAGTCGGTCAGGCGGTTAAATATATTCAAGATCACAGGTAGATTGTGCCTTGATGAAGACTTCTAAAAACAGGCTTAATTTTTTATTTCAGGGAGGTTTAAGGTTTGCAAAACCGTGTGGTAATTACCGGCATGGGAGTTATCTCTCCTTTAGGATTAGATCTGGATAGTTTTTGGGCAAATTTAACATCAGGAATTTCTGGTGTAGATTATATTACCTTTTTCGACACTGAAAATTACGCCACGCGGATTGCTGCCGAAATAAAGGACTTCAATCCGACAGATTATCTTGAGAAGAAAGAAGCCAGGCGAATGGACCGTTTCACTCAATTTGCCATGGCAGCTGCTGGTCAAGCAATTAAAGACGCAAATTTAAATCTGGAAATATTGAACAGGGAACGCATCGGAGTTATTCTTGGTTCGGGTATCGGCGGGATAGGGACACTTGAAGAACAGCATAACATTCTAATAAATCGCGGGCCTGACAGGATAAGCCCATTTTTCATAACCATGCTGATTCCCAATATGGGCGCTGGTCAAATAGCCATTGCATATGGATTAAGGGGGTATAATATGGCTACAGTCAGCGCCTGCGCATCCAGCAACAACGCTCTCGGAAACGCATACAGCCTTATTAAACAAGGTTATGCCGATGTGATGATTACCGGCGGCGCTGAAGCCCCTATAACACCTTTAGCTATAGCAGGTTTCTGCTCTATGAAGGCAATGTCTACTTACAATGAGGAACCTAAGAAAGCGAGCAGGCCTTTCGATTCAAATCGCGACGGCTTTGTAATCGGCGAAGGAGCCGCCATGTTGGTTTTAGAAAAGCTGGAACATGCCCTTGCACGCGGCGCCAATATATATGCCGAAATTGCCGGTTACGGGTGTACTTGCGACGCATATCACATAACAGCCCCGGAGCCGGATGGCAAAGGAGCCGCAAAAGCCATGGAACTGGCGATGTTGGACGCCAGTGTTTCAAGCAGCGATGTTGATTATATAAATGCTCATGGCACATCCACACCTCTTGGCGATAAGGTTGAAACCATTGCCATTAAACAACTCTTTAGCGGTTCAACAAACAAACTTGCCGTAAGCTCCACCAAGTCCATGACCGGGCATCTTCTCGGAGCCGCGGGAGGAGTTGAAGCAGTTACATGTATAATGACTATATGCAAGAAAGTAGTTCCTCCAACTATAAATTATGATCATCCCGATCCGGAATGCGATCTTGATTATGTTCCGAATGAGGCCCGTCCAATGCCCGTAAAAATCGCCCTGAACAATTCACTCGGATTTGGCGGTCATAACGTATCTTTACTGTTCAGGGAGTTTAAAGAATAAGCAAATGCACGAATCTAACCTCAGACAGAATATTGCCAGTTTGAAGAAAATGCTTGGATTTGCCTGGAATAATGAAAAACTTTTGCAAACAGCCCTGACTCATGGTTCACATGCATATGAAAACAAGACACAGGATCTTGAAGACAACCAGCGTCTTGAGTTTCTAGGTGATGCCGTATTAGAGCTTTCGATCAGCAATTATCTTTTTAAAACATACCCCGGCAGCGCTGAAGGAGAGTTGACCAAGATTAGGTCAACTCTTGTCTGTGAACCCTCCCTGGCCAGGGCAGCTAAAGAACTTAATCTTGGCAATTGCCTGCTTATCGGAAGAGGTGAAGAACACTCCGGGGGCAGAAACAGGCCATCTATTCTTGCAGATGCTTTTGAGGCATTACTGGGGGCAATTTTTTTAGACCAGGGGTTGGATCGGGCCGCACTTGTTGCAATTAACAGTCTTAAAGCAGTAATTAATGATCTGATGGAAGGACGCGCCGGAAAGGATTACAAGACAGAACTTCAGGAATTTCTTCAGCAAAAAGATCCCGATCCTGTTATTTATGCAATAATCAATGAAGAAGGGCCTGATCATAACAAGTTATTCACCTCCGGAGTTTACATCCACGGGCAGGAAATTGGACGGGGAACAGGTCACTCCAAGAAAGAAGCGGAACAGCAGGCTGCCCGCCAGGCACTGAATAAAATCAAAAACGAAACATCATAGGTGGAAATATGTCTTTTTTTGAGAAACTAAAACAAGGCCTGTCTAAAACAAGACAGAACCTGGTCGGCAAAGTAGAAGAATTAGTAACCGTGAAAAAAGCCATTGATGAAAATATCTACGACGAACTTGAAGATATTTTAATCCAGGCTGATGTCGGCGCTGAGGTTTCCGCCGAACTCGCAGACAAGCTTCGCCAAAAAGTAAAGGAGCGGAAAATAAAAGATCCTGCCGGTTTGAAACCTCTGCTCAAAGAAATAATCAGAAACACCCTTGAAGAAGGAACAAACGCTCTGAACATGGGAGAACCGCCTACCGTAATTCTGGTCATAGGCGTAAACGGTACTGGGAAGACGACTACGATCGGCAAACTGGCCCACCGGTTTGTACAGGACGGCAGGAAGGTTATTATCGCAGCTTCAGACACTTTCAGGGCGGCGGCCATAGATCAGCTGGAGATTCTAAGCAGCAGGGTCGGCGCCGAAGTTATCAAACACCAGGAAGGATCAGATCCTGCCGCAGTTGCTTTCGATGCCCTGCAGGCCGCTAAGGCACGCAAGGCGGACATTCTTATAGTAGATACGGCAGGAAGGCTGCACATAAAAAGCAACCTGATGGAAGAACTCAAGAAGATTGAGCGCGTTCTATCCCGGGAAGCGAAAGACGCGCCTCAGGAAGTATTGCTGGTCCTGGACGCTACAAATGGTCAGAACGCTTTAACCCAAGCCAGAACATTCGGCGCCATTATGGGTGTGACGGGTATAGTGCTGACAAAATTGGACAGCACTGCAAAGGGAGGCATAGTAATCGGAATAAAAGGCGCCCTGGGCACGCCGGTAAAATTTGTCGGCGTGGGGGAAAAGATTGATGACTTGCAGCCCTTTAATGCTGAAGAGTTTGTTAATGCCTTGTTTGCCTAGGCATTGATTCGGGGTGATCGGATATGGCAAAACTTGTTGGTATTATCGGCGGAACTGGAATTTATAATGCCGGAATGCTTGAAAACCCCCAAAAGGAAGTATTGTATACTCCCTATGGGCAGGTAAGTATTAATGCCGGGCGCTTGCACGACAAGGAAGTTGTTTTCATTGCGCGCCATGGTGAGGATCATACAGTACCTCCTCACCTGATCAATCACAGGGCAAATATCTGGGGCTTAAAAACTTTGGGTGTGAAAGCTATCTTAGCCGTGGCCGCTGTTGGTTCTTTGAACACAGACCTAAAACCCGGAGAAATTGTTCTCGTAAACCAGTTTTTGGATTTTACCAGGTCCCGCCCGCAAACTTTTCAGGAAAAAGAAGTGCTCCACCTGGACATGACAGCCCCGTATTGTACACACCTGCGCAGATTGCTGGCTTTAACCACTAAACAACTTGGACTGGCCTGCCACTATGGCGGGACATATGTATGTACCGAAGGCCCGAGGTTTGAAACACCTGCTGAAACACGGATGTACAAGTCTTTAGGCGGAGACGTTATAGGTATGACAGGTGTCCCGGAAGCAGTCCTGGCCAGAGAAGCAGGAATCTGCTACGCGGCAATCGCTCTGATCACAAATTTTGCTGCCGGTATTTCATCAATGCGCGCGCTTTCACATAATGAAGTCGTTGAAGCAATGACCCAGAATGCTGCAAATATAAATGCTCTTTTACAGAAAACAATTGAAGTTCTGGATCTTTCACGGGCATGTTCATGTCAGGAATCCCTAATTAAGGGGCACATTGTTTAATGGATACAATGCGCTGGGAAAAAGATTCATTATTGCTGCTTGATCAGACTAAACTTCCGCAAAAAGTGGAGTACCTAAAATGTAAAGACTACCAAACGGTTGCCAAAGCAATCCGCGATTTAAGCGTCCGGGGAGCGCCGGCTATCGGGGTAGCTGCGGCTTACGGCCTTGTCCTGGGCTTATCAGAAAAACAATTTAACACTAGTGAGGACTTTATAGCAGAAGCGAAAAGGATAGCCCGGGAATTGTGGCTCACCCGCCCGACTGCAGTAAACCTGCGTTGGGCTTTGGAACGTATGCTGCAAAAAATGAATGAGGCAAACGCAGCCTCACTTACCCCTGCACAATTGAAAAATATGCTTCTTCAGGAAGCTCACGCAATTTTATCAGATGATGTAAACGCTAATAAAGCCATCGGAAACTATGGAGAAAAGCTGATTCCGGACATGGCAAGGATTTTAACCCATTGTAACGCAGGCGCGCTTGCTACAGCTGGATATGGAACTGCGCTGGGCGTAATCAGGGCTGCTAAAGAAGCAGGAAAAGAAATAAGCGTTTTTGCGGATGAAACAAGACCTCTTTTGCAGGGCGCCAGGCTTACAGCCTGGGAAATGGTCCAGGAAAAAATACCTGTTACCCTGATCACTGATAATATGGCGGCAAGCCTGATGGCTCAGCAGATGGTCGATTTGGTTATCGTAGGAGCTGACAGGATAGCGTCAAACGGTGATACGGCCAATAAGATAGGCACGTACGGAGTTGCCCTGCTGGCCAGAGAACATAAAATACCTTTTTATGTCGCTGCGCCTGTTTCAACTGTCGATTTAAAAATAAAACAAGGAAAAGACATTCCTATAGAAGAAAGGAATTATCTTGAAGTAACACATATTTTAGGCCAGATGATTGCCCCTGAAGGAGTAAAAGTATGGAACCCCGCCTTCGATGTAACACCAAACCTCTTAATAACTGCCATTATAACGGAGCGTGGGGTTATCACACCTCCATACGATAAAAATCTGGCTTTGATTATGGGATAGAGCACAGTTAGATATCCATGCCACTAAAGCAGCGCTATCAGGATTGAAAATTCATCAACAAGAGGTCAATGCCTTAAGTGCGATTTTGAGCCTTCATTCAATAAACAAGTAAACCCGAGGATATGCGATGGAATTGTTTGAGGTCGCATTAGCGCCAAGTCTTGACCGAGTCCGAGGGATTGGTTTTCAGTATGTCGTTTCCGGACATGATTCTTTAAAAGTAATTATTGAATGTCAGCGTTAAGGATATGGTAGAATTTACATGTGGCAAGAGATAGAAAAATACGGAAAAAAGTTAGTGGCTTATGGCCTGAACCACTCACATTTTGGAAATATTAGTATACGCAGAGGTGATATGCTGTTGATCACCAGAAGCGGATGCCTTTTGGACGAAATTAATGAACAAATGCTGGTCGAGGTAAATATTCAAAAAGGAAACGCTGCAAACGCTTCCTCTGAAACAATAGTTCACCGCCAGATTTATATTAAAACACCGGCGCAGGCAGTTGTGCATGTTCATTCTCCTTTTGCAACAATAGAGTCTATGCTGACCAACAGCCGGGTAATTTTCCACGACGATACGGAAAGCAAAAGTTTTATGCAGGAAATACCTATTGTTGCCGGAAAGGCGGGATCTCAGGAATTAGCTGAGGAAGTGGCAAATGCTCTTGTTAATCATAAGGCGGCAATAACGAAGGGGCATGGTATTTTTGCCGCCGGCGCGTCACTTGAACAGGCGTACGTTTATACTTGTTCGGTTGAGCATATCTGCAAGCTGAAGTACTTCTGTGATTTAAAGACTTTCTTAATAAAAGGAGTTAGATGATGACTAAAAAAGAGCTTGTGCAAAAAGGTGTCGCCAGAATCAATTGGGCTCGTATAAAGATGCCTGTCGTAAGCGCAATAGCGGAAAAATGGAAAGAGGAAAAACCTTTAAAGGGAATCCGGATCGGGGCATGCCTTCATGTAACAACTGAAACCGCAAATCTTGTCATAGCTTTAAAAGAAGGAGGAGCTTCAGTTTCGCTATGCGCTTCAAATCCCTTGAGCACACAGGACGATGTTACGGCCGCCTTGAACAGCGCTTATGGAATTCCTACCTATGCCAAACGGGGTGAAGATACAAATACTTATTACCAGCACATACTAAACGTTTTGGATACGGCGCCTCAAATCACTATGGACGACGGAGCTGATTTAGTAAGCACAATCCATACCCAAAAAAAAGAACTCCTCAAGGAAATCCTGGCTGGAACTGAAGAAACAACCACGGGAGTGATCAGGCTGCGTTCCATGGAAAAGAGCGGCGCTCTGGCATATCCGATTGTCGCCGTAAATGACGCTCTTACCAAACATCTTTTTGATAACCGTTACGGGACCGGCCAATCATCGCTTGACGGGATCTTACGCGCTACCAACTACCTCATTGCCGGAACAAATTTTGTTGTTGTAGGTTATGGATGGTGCGGAAAGGGTGTCGCCGCCAAAGCAAGAGGGATGGGAGCAAATGTTTCAGTTGTTGAAGTGGATCCTTTAAGAGCCCTCGAAGCATTGATGGATGGTTTTCAGGTAATGAATATGACAGACGCGGCAGCTGCAGGAGATATTTTTCTTACTGTAACCGGCAATAAAAATGTTATTGACCGCAAGCATTTTAAAGTTATGAAAGACGGGGCCATCCTGGCTAATTCAGGCCATTTCAACGTAGAAATCAACATTGAAGCGTTAGCCCAGGAAGCGGTTGAACAAAAAGATGTCAAGGAAAATGTTGTCCAGTATCAAATGGCGGACGGCAAAAAACTTTTTCTGCTGGCTGAGGGACGCCTGATTAATCTTGCTGCTGCGGAAGGGCATCCAGCACAGGTTATGGACATGAGCTTCGCAAACCAGGCTCTGGTTTCGGCCTGGCTCGTCAAAAACCAAAAAAAGCTGAAAAAGAAGGTTTACCCGGTACCGGAAGAAATTGATTCCCTGGTAGCGCGGTTAAAACTGGAAAGCCTCGGTATAAAGATTGAGTCGCTGAGTCCCGAGCAAGTGGAATATCTAAGCTCCTGGCAATCCGGGACCTAAAAAATTAAGGGGAGTGTAAATATGAATCTGACTCCTGAACAAGAAAATATTATGAAAAATAGAATAAGGGAGATTCCTGATTTTCCAAAAAAGGGGATCCTTTTTCGGGATATAACAACCCTTTTGCAGGATGGACCTCTTTTTAGCCAGGTAAACGATATGCTTGCCGAATACTGCATCAAAAAAAATTCGGAGGCTATAGTAGCTATCGAATCCCGGGGCTTTATCTTTGGCGGAGCGATTGCCGATCGTCTTAAAATTCCTTTTCTTCCCATCCGCAAAAAGGGAAAATTACCTGCTGCAACGGTAAAAGCAAGCTACTTCCTTGAATACGGGCAAGAATCCGTGGAAATGCATATGGACGTCTTTAGCAAGAAAGAAGGAGTAGTTATAATTGACGACCTTTTAGCTACAGGCGGAACAGCCGCCGCGGCAGCTGAGCTTGTTGAAAAATGCGGAGGCAGGGTTAATGGATTCGCTTTCTTAATCGAACTCGCCCTGTTGAACGGAAGGAACAAGCTCCAGCAGTATGATGTCTTTTCACTGCTGCAATACAAGGAGTAATAATTTGTCATGGTTTTAAAAATTTTTGCGAGGTGAAACCATGGAGGCCGAAATAGGTATTTTTGGAGGTTCTGGTTTTTACCGTTTTCTTGATAACGTGAAGGAATATAAAATCGAAACACCTTATGGACCGCCTAGCGATAAGATAGCCATCGCTGATTTTAAAGGCAAACGGATTGCCTTTTTACCGCGGCATGGAAAGGAACATACCATACCGCCCCACATGATCAACTACAGGGCTAATGTCTATGCAATGTCCAAGTTGGGCGTAAACAGGATATTCGGGCCTTGTGCGGCGGGGAGCCTTCAAGCTCATGTTAGAAGAGGTAGTTTTGTAATCTGTGATCAGTTCGTGGACAGGACATGGGGTAGGGGGGATACTTTTTATGATGGCCCCATTACAACCCATATAAGCGCAGCTGATCCCTACTGCCCTGAAATGCGCAAGCTTGTCATCAATAAGTGTAAGGAACTGGGTTTTTCACTTCATGAGCAGGGAACCGTAGTCGTCATCCAGGGGCCCCGCTTTTCAACCCGGTCGGAAAGCCGGTGGTTTACGAAAATGGGCTGGGAAGTAATTAACATGACACAATATCCCGAAACTATATTGGCCCGTGAACTGGGAATCTGTTATGTAAATATATCTTTAATTACCGATTATGACGTGGGTCTGGAAGGGGAAGAGTTTATTAACCCGGTAAGCCATGAAGAAGTTTTTAAAGTTTTTAATGAAAACAACGATCGGCTTAGAACTTTGTTATACGCGGCTATTGAAGCAATAACAAGCAGAAGAAACTGCTCATGTGAGGAATCGCTGCTTACAGCCAGGTTTTAATTCATCTTAAACTTTTATGGTCAGGCAAGTTACCTTCTGACGTATATTTAAAATAAGGCAGCCAAAGAGGTGACTTGCATTGATAAGGATTAGGCTGTGGCAGAATAACGGCAAAAAAAAGCCTGAAAATTCGGATTGCACCCTTTCCAATATTGGACAAATATTAACCGAGTTGGATTCTTTAGTCGGATTACAGGAAATAAAAAGGCTGGTTGCAGAGATATATGCCTTTGTAGAGATTCAGAAAAGGAGACAAAAGGAGAAGCTTCCAACCGAACCTCAGGCGCTGCATATGATTTTTAAAGGAAATCCGGGTACTGGAAAAACGACTGTAGCCAGAATTATCGGCAGGCTTTTCAAGGAAATGGGTGTGCTTCCAAAAGGGCACCTTATTGAAGTAGAAAGGGCGGACCTGGTTGGTGAATATATCGGACATACCGCCCAGAAAACCCGGACCCAGCTGAAAAAAGCCCTGGAAGGCGTCCTGTTTATAGATGAGGCTTATTCTTTAGCCAGGGGCGGTGAAAAAGACTTTGGCAAAGAAGCTATAGATGTACTGGTTAAAGGTATGGAAGAATATAAAGATAGCTTAATTTTAATTCTGGCCGGATACAAACGGGAAATGGACTGGTTTATTAAAAGCAATCCCGGTCTTAAGTCACGATTCCCTATCCTGATATCTTTTCCAGATTACTCTATTGAGGAACTGCTGGCCATAGCCGACCTGATGCTGAATCAGAGACAATACATGCTTTCCGCCGAGGCTAAAATGGGTCTCAAGTCAATTTTAGAACAACAGGCTGCTGCAGGTAATCATAACGGCAATGCCCGTCTGGTGCGAAATTTAATTGAAAAAACCATTCGGCAGCAAGCTGTCCGATTGATCAAGAAACAAAAAACCAACCGTGAGGAACTTATGACTATATCCAGGGAAGATATCTATCAAGGCCTGCAGCATTTAGATGAAACAGGGAGAAACAGTTTATGGGATATAGGGATCTGACAGGCCTTGTCAAAGAAGTTGAAGAAGAGATTCAACCATTATACCGTGAGGTCGACAGAAAAGCGGGTATAAATCATTCCCGGGTATTGGAAGCTTTTCGAAATTTAAGAGTAAGTGATTTTCATTTACGCGGTACAACAGGTTATGGTTATGGCGACCAGGGGCGTTCAACTTTAGAAAAGCTTTACGCCATGATCTTTGGTTCGGAAGATGCTTTGGTCAGAGGACAAATAGTAAGCGGTACTCATGCAATAGCGATTTGCCTTTTTGGAGTCCTGCGCCCGGGCGATGAACTTTTATCTGTTCAGGGCCCTCTTTACGACACACTCCAGGAAATTATCGGGATAAAAGGCTGCGCTAAAGGAAGCCTTAAGGATCTTGGCGTCGCTTACCGCCAGGTAGAACTTATCGGGGACGGAGAATTTGATTGGAACTCTATAACTAAAGCGATTAATCCGCGAACAAAGGTGCTTTTAATACAGCGCTCCTCAGGATATTCAAACCATCGTTCCTTAAAAATTGAAGACTTAAAAGAGCTGATTTTATTCCTTAAGAACCGGCACCCGGGTATAATTACATGCGTTGACAACTGTTACGGAGAATTTGTTGAGGAAATTGAACCACCTGCGGCAGGCGCTGATTTAACGGCGGGTTCACTGATCAAAAACCCCGGCGGTGGATTGGCTCCCAGCGGGGGGTATATAACAGGGCGCAGGGACCTCGTAGAAATGGCTGCAGGTAGGTGGTCAGCACCCGGTATAGGCAGGGAAGCAGGTCCGTCACTTGATTTTCAACGGCTATTGTATCAGGGGCTGTACCTGGCGCCGCATACTGTGGCGGAATCGCTGAAAGGCGCAATTTTCACCGCCCGTTTCTTTGAAAGGTTAGGCTTTGCTGTTTCTCCATCTTATGATGAACCCCGAACCGATATAGTACAGCGTATCTATCTTGGGGCGCCAGAACGCGTACAAGCCTTCTGCATTGGTATACAGGAAGCCTCGCCGGTAGACTCTTATGTGCGCCCGGAGCCATCAAACCTGCCTGGTTATCAAGATAAAGTAATTATGGCTGCCGGAACCTTTGTCCAGGGGGCATCATCAGAATTCAGCGCTGATGCGCCTCTTCGGGAACCATATATTGTTTACGTTCAGGGTGGTTTATCGAAAGAATATGTTAAGATAGCTGCATTAAACGCAGCCGGGAAGGTGCTTAATGTAAAGCAGGAAACAAAGAATTCCGGAAAGGCAAAATTATAGTTTTCTCAGAAGGGCTGTTACTTTACCTAATATATTAATATTTTTAACAATGATAGGGGACAGCAAATCGTTTTCGGGTTGAAGCCGGACATGATCATCCTCCAGAAAAAAACGTTTTACGGTAACTTCATCACCAAGCAAGGCAACGATAATATCACCATTATCAGCTGTCTGCTGGCGGCGGACGACTACCAGGTCCCCATCCAGAATACCCGATTTGATCATGCTTTCTCCATGGACCCTGAGGAGGAAAAAATCGCCCTGGCCCGTTAAATCAACCGGAACAGGCATGACTTCCTCCAGGTTTTCGACAGCCAGAAAAGGATCGCCAGCAGGAACCCTGCCCAAAACTGGCACATAATGGACATTAGTATTCCGGAACCCGGGCAAGGAGCCCATAAGTTCCATGGCACGGGGTTTGTTTGAATCACGGTGCAAAAAACCTTTTTGCTCAAGGCGCTGCAAGTATCCATGTACTGTAGAACTTGAGTTCAGGCCGACAAGCTGGCCGATTTCCCTGACGGACGGAGGATACCCCTTGATTTGAATTATCTTTTTTATAACGTCAAGTATTTGTTGCTCACGCGGGGTAAGTTGAGATAACAAGGCACAAATACCCCTTTCTTGTAGTATAAATTTTTAATTGGTAATTATTTTAATTATAATACATAAGATAGTATTTTAAAAACATAAAAAGAAATTTTTTGCATCCAGGAAGGATTTATACGATAAATGGTGAAACATTTTAAGCTAATTCCCTTTAATACAGTATTTGCCAGTTAACACAAGTGATAAATTCTTATAACAGTTTCTTTGCTTGCTTATAAAAAGGAGGTTAAGTCCTAAACGTGCAGAAAAAACTGGAGCAGCTAAAAAGCTATCGCGAAAAAATAGAAGCCGGGGGCGGAAAGACCCGTATAGATAAACAACATGAAGCTGGTAAAAAAACTGCACGCGAGCGTATTGATCTTTTGTTAGAACCCGGATCCTTTGTTGAAATCAATACTTTTGCAGGAAATGAGGACATATCAAATCTTGAACACCCGGGAGAGGGTGTAGTAACAGGCTATGGTACAGTTAATGGCCAAAAAATATTTGTCTTCGCTCAGGATTTTACAGTTACCGGCGGTTCACTTGGCAAAATCCATGCTGCAAAAATCAGTAAAGTACTGGACCTGGCCACAAAAACAGGAGCGCCTGTAATTGGCTTTAATGACTCTGGTGGAGCGCGTATCCAGGAAGGAATCGACGCTCTTGACGGATACGGGCAGATTTTGTATCGCAACACAATAGCTTCGGGGGTTATCCCTCAAATATCAGTGATCATGGGCCCTTGCGCCGGCGGGGCGGTATATTCACCAGCCCTGACTGATTTTATCATTATGGTGAAAGATATTGGCCGGATGTTTATTACAGGCCCACAGGTTATCAAAGCCGTTACAGGGGCCGAAGTCAGCATGGAAGATTTAGGCGGCGCATTAACACATAATCAAATTAGCGGAGTTGCTCATTTTATAGTGGAATCCGAGGAGGCATGCGTGATTCTCCTCAGCAAATTATTGAGCTACTTGCCATCCAATAATTTAGAAGAACCTCCACAGTATGATTCCCGTGAACCTGTTGGAAACCAGGAAGAGTTGCTTAATATTGTACCTGAAGAACCACATCTGTCTTATGATGTCAGGAGAGTAATCGAACTCATTGTTGACGCCGGAGAACTCCTTGAAGTACAAGCCTTATATGCGCCAAACGCTGTGGTAGGCTTTGCCCGTTTTGACGGACGCACAGCGGGTATTGTTGCCAACCAGCCTACTTATCTGGCCGGTTGCCTGGATATTAACGCGTCGAGTAAAATAGCCAGATTTGTCCGTTTCTGTGACTGTTTTAATATACCTGTCGTAACTTTAATGGATGTTCCAGGTTATTTGCCCGGATTTGCGCAGGAATATGGCGGTATTATACGGCACGGGGCAAAAATACTATATGCTTATTCGGAAGCCACAGTGCCTAAAATTACTGTAATTTTACGAAAAGCCTATGGCGGAGCCTATATAGCCATGGGCAGCAGTTCCTTGCGGGCTGACGCAATATTTGCCTGGCCAACCGCAGAAGTCGCCGTAATGGGCCCTGAAGGAGCAGTTAATATCATTTATTACAATGAAATTTCTAAATCTGAAAACCCGCAGGAAACGCGCGAAAAACTTGAGGCGGAGTATCGCGCCAAATTTGCCAACCCGTACATTTCATGTGCAAAAGGTTATGTGGACGACGTAATTGATCCCAGACAGACCAGGTATAAAATCATAGCTTCGCTAAAGGCTTTTTCAAACAAAAGAGAAACAAGGCCCCAGAAAAAACACGGCAATATTACGCTATAAAGAGGGAGAAAGAATTGAATCAATTAAAGGGAATATCTAAAGAAGCAAGACCTGAAATTGTCGCTGCAGTTACAGCAGCCCTGATTGCAGGTGGTCTTCTTATAAATGAAGATTATAATCCTGGAAAACGAAAACAGACGGTTCCAACACCCTGGAAAATGGCCGGCTTAAGTGAATTAATGCGAAGCAGGTTATCCGGGCCGAGATATTTTTAAACCAAAGTATTTCCCTAGGGGGGATGATATGAAAAAGTTTAAAGTAACTGTAAATGGTGAGGTTTTCGAAGTAGAAGTTGAAGAAATAAGCCCGTCTAAAAGTCAAATTGTCAGTCTGCAGCCAGTATTGCAGCAACCCTCCATTACTGAACTTCCACAGAATGTTTTTCATTCAAAAAGAACGCCTGGCAGTTTGAAACGCGGAATTGTCACTTCTCCTATGCCTGGCAATATTAACAGGATAAAAGTTAATGTAGGTGATCAGGTTAAAAAAGGAGATATTCTCTTAATTCTGGAAGCTATGAAAATGGAGAATGAAATTAATGCCACGGATGATGGTACGGTAAAGGAAATCCTTGTTAAAAAAGGACAGAAAGTATCCGGTGGTGACATACTGGTAATTATTGAATAGTTTTATAAAAACATCTAAAATTAACCGGGGGATCTTAAATCTTGGCTAAAAAAATGCACCGCTTGGAAATTACAGACACAACCCTGCGTGATGGTCAACAATCATTACTTGCAACAAGAATGCGTCTTGAAGATATGCTGCCTATCTGCGAAAAACTGGACCAGGCCGGTTTCCACTCCCTGGAAGTATGGGGAGGGGCAACTTTTGATTCCTGCCTGCGATTTCTCAAGGAAGATCCCTGGGAAAGATTAAGCGCCCTGCGGAAGCATCTTAAAACACCTTTACAGATGCTTCTGCGAGGCCAAAATTTAGTCGGCTACAAGCATCACCCCGACGATGTGCTAAACGAATTCATCAAGATGAGCGTATTTCATGGTATAGATATCTTTCGTGTCTTTGACGCATTAAACGATGTCCGCAACGTGCAAAAGGCTGTTGAAGCCGTGAAAAAGGAAGGCGCCCATGCTCAGGGCACTGTTGTTTATACGATAAGCCCTTTTCACAACAACGAGTATTATGTCAAAGTAGCTAAAACTTTGGAAAATATGGGGGCCGACAGCATTTGCATAAAAGACATGGCCGGTCTCCTGGCGCCTCAACCAGCATATGATTTAATCAGGATTTTGAAATCCAAGATAAAGATACCTCTTCAGCTGCACTGCCATTGTTCCAGCGGGCTTGCCCCAATGGCCTATTTACGAGCTATTGAAGCTGGTGTAGATGTAATAGATTGCGCAATATCAACAATGGCAATGCAAAGTTCTCTCCCGTCTACAGAAACAATTGCTGTCGCTTTAAAGGATACTCCATATGAAACTGCTTTTGATCTGGAACTTCTTTATGAAATATCCGAGTACTTCAAGGAAGTCCGCAAGAAATATTCCGAATTTGATGTTTCCCCTAAAAGCTCTGATACCAATGTAATGGTTTATCAGATACCCGGTGGAATGATTTCTAATTTCATTACCCAGCTTTCCGGACTGGATGCCCTGCACAGACTTCCGGAAGTACTTGTTGAACTTCTGCTGGTAAGGAAGGATTTTGGGTACCCGCCCCTGGTCACGCCAACAAGCCAGATAATAGGGGCTCAGGCAGTTTCCAATGTTCTTTTTGGCCGTTATCTTCTGGTTACAAGCGAAGTTAAAAGATATATGCTTGGATACTACGGACAACCACCGGCGCCAGTAAACGAAGATGTTCGAAAACAAATAATCGGCCAGGAAAAAACAATCTCCTGCCGTCCGGCTGATTTGTTGGAACCCGGCCTGCCGGCTGCGCGCAGCGAAGCCATACCATACATGGAGAAAGAGGAAGATGTTCTTTCTGTAGCCCTGTTCCCGGAAACAGCTATGGAATTTTTGCAGGAACGTCTTTCAAGAAAGACAAAAATTGATTTTGAACTTGCCGATGTAAATATGAACTACTATCCCGCTTAGATTGAGCATTTGGCAACATTTTTTTACTGAAAATAGCTATTAGTTATACAAGGGGATATACATACAAGTGCGCTAACAGCTGATTAATACACAAGAACCTTCCCCCTGTATATTCTCTTCAGAAAACTTAACATTAACTTAACATTACCATAACCTTAATTTAATCTGTTTGCTTATACTTAAGTTAGCATCTAAAATAATGCCAAACTAGGGACTTATTTTCCACTACTATCAACTTACAGAAGGAACATCCATGCTTACTCGTTATTTTGTGGATAATGTCTCCAAACAAATAGTTTTGGTTTGTGCCGCCATCTCTCTTCTTATTCTTTTCCTTATTGTTATCTTTATCTTCAAAGAAGGATTCCCCGCCTTTGCAAAAATAGGTATATTAAAATTCCTTTTTGGAACTGAATGGAGCTTAAAAGAGGAAAAGTTCAGCATTTTACCGTTGATCTTTGGCTCAATCATGGCAATGTTAGGTACGGTTGTTATAGCTACGCCATTAAGCATTGCCTGTGCAGTCTTCCTTGCTGAAGTAGCTCCGCGAAGGATAAGCTCTTTATTAAGGCAGGCCATAGAAGTTCTTGTTGGTATTCCTTCAGTCGTTTACGGGCTTGTTGGAATGATTATGCTTGTACCTTTAATAAGACATCTTGGAGGCAGCGGTTATAGCCTTTTAGCAGGCATAGTCGTACTAACAATCATGGTTTTACCAACGATGGTAACTATTACTGAAGACAGCCTCCGCGCTGTGCCAGTTTCCTACAAGGAAGCCGCCCTTGCCCTGGGCGCAACTCAGTGGCAGGCTATTTGGATGGTTCTTCTTCCTGCAGCAAGGTCTGGTATTACAGCTGCCTTTATTTTAGGAATGGCAAGGGCTATAGGTGAGACTATGGCTGTTTATATGGTGATAGGTAATGCATTTGCCATACCCGGATCAATCCTGGACCCTTCGCGAACCCTAACTTCCCATATAGTTGGACAGATACTTGAGTCCGCGTTGGGAAGCTTACATTTAAGCGCTTTGTTTGCAGTTGGAATTGTACTTGTCATTTTCATCCTGGTTTTTAACAGCATTGCCTTCTTAATAAGGAGAAAAACTTCATGATAATTTCTCCAAAAACGGCTCAAAAGATTGCCTGGTTATTAACCTGGTTATCCGGTTTAATCGTTTTATTAATACTTACCATCCTGATTGGTTTTATTTTTTACCATGGTTTATCAGCAATCTCTTGGAGCTTTATTAATAATTCAATCCCTGAAGGAGGAATATTTTCAGCAATAGTCTGCACCTTATATATTGTTCTTTTAACCCTTGCCTTAGCGGTTCCCCTTGGCCTGGGCACTGCTATCTACCTTTCCTTATACGCTCCGAAAGGCAGGTTCAGCGAATTTGTCCGCTATGGTATTGAAACCCTTGCTGGCGTGCCTTCAATTATTTTTGGACTTTTTGGCATGGCCCTTTTTGTAATTGTATTACTCGGTACACAATGCTTGCTTGCAGGCGCCTTAACTATGGCTTGCCTTGTTCTGCCTACTATGATCCTGGCATCAGAAGAAGCAATCAGAGCTGTACCCCCTTTTCACATGGAAGCAAGCCTTGCTCTTGGCGCAACAAAGTGGCAGACAATTACCAAAGTTATTCTGCCTACAGCTTTACCTGGAATTATAACTGCAGTCATACTCTGTGTCGGCCGTGTTATTGGGGAAACAGCCTGTCTATATGCGACTCTCGGATTAAGTATGCTTACGCCAGGTTCATTGTTCCATGGCGGAAGAACCTTGGCGCTTCACTTATATCTTTTAGTGACTGAAATGCCGGGGGACAGGGAACTACTTATCAGACAGGCTATGGGGACAAGTATAATTCTAATAATTATAATAATCCTGATTAATCTTTTAACAAGATTATTTTCCGGTTACTTTCTTGCCAGAATGAAAGGGGACAATTAATAAAAATTTTATATCTATAGAATATTCCCTAAAAACATGCGTATATTTTTTCTATTTTACCTTTCACCTCTTGTTTTAGTTAATTGAGAGTAATAAGATTTTCGCATAATAAATAAGGGCCAAGATTAAAGTATCTTTTAAACATATGAAGCCATCAGTTTACCTCTTATTTTAGTTAATTGAAGGTAGATTTAATGATTTTTTACAAAAAAGAGGATAAGCTTATAAAAAGATTCCTTATGTAAGGAAGCTGGCAATGAAGGGTAAAAAGCATAAGCTTATTCTTAAAATGTGTATGTTGGAAAAATACAAGCTTTGTGACAATTGCTGCGAGTGTTTTATTTGCAGTCTTGATAATAAAAAAGTATGCGATAACTGCGGCTTGTGCCTTGAAGCACCCGATTACGGCATTTTCTTAACAGGAACTTCTGCAATTACGGAAGAGACCAAAAAATAATAACAAAGGGTGAAAGGGGGTTTTTAAATATGTTCTCATAATAGATATTATGTAAACTATAAATTCAAAAACGCATTTCCTACTTTTCACCGTTAACCAGGTACTTTTTTACCCCACCCACCTGCAGTACTTCCTGGTAGATATCAATCAAGTCCAAGGCGCATCGTCTGGAGGAAATCCTTTTTACATTTTCTTTGGCCCTGTCAGAGAACCTTTTACGCATTATATTATCCTTTAAAAGCAGGATAACCTTTTCTGTGAACAAATCCTGGTCCGCATCGGTAAGGAAACCGTCCTCGCCATTTTCCACCATCTCGCTTACACCGTTTGCTTTAATTGCAACAGATGGGATTCCGGCAGCCTTGGCCTCGGCAATTACCAACCCCTGAGTTTCTGTTAAGGAAGTAAACACAAAAAGATCTGAGCCCGCATAATGTCGTGACATTTCACTCTTATCTTTTTTTCCCGCAAAAATAATATTTTTGCTCAGTCCCTGGACAGTTGCCCAGTTCTTTAACTCTTCCTCCTCGGGGCCGCTTCCAACCAAAACCAGAAAAGTCCCGGGCAATTCAGCAACAATTTTCTGAAAACATTCGAGCAGGAAATATATATTCTTCTCCTGACCTAACCGTCCTACAAAAAGAAGGACTCTACTTCTATCCGGAATGCCATATTGTTTCTTAAGCCAGAACCTGTCCGGATTTGAGAATTCACTTAGTTTAATACCAGTAGGAATTTTTTTGATCCGGGTGGAAACACCCATTTGCAACAAATGTTCACGGACAACTTCAGTAGGCACTATGACAACATTGCTCTGGTTGCAAAAATTTCGCGAAATACTCCTGACAACATTCTTGGTTACCTTCTGGGCAATGGGAAAATAATGAACATATTCATCATAGAGTGTATGAAATGTAAAAATAAGCGGTATTTTCAACCGGCGGGCGCAGATGGATCCGACATGACCAAGAATAAAAGGGGAATGAGCGTGGATTATTTCGGGCTGCCATTTTTCAAGAATATTTCCTAAATGAAATGAAAAAGGAAATGCCAGCGTAAAATCACGGTTTGTTGGGGCAGGAAGAGAACTAAAGCGAAATACGTTTTCCTGATCATCCTGAACGTTTGGGTAACTGGGAGCAAAAATAAATACTTCATGACCTAAGGCCACTAATTCCTGATTAAATGTGTCTATTGAATGGACAACCCCACTGGTATATGGGAAATAACTATCTGTAAAGAAACCTATTTTCAACGGGATAATTCCCCTTCATTTTCTTGCGGCCAACTATACCGGGCGGAACAGATTCGCCAACCCTGTTCCGTTTTTGTAAAAATATATTTGGCCTCCCCTGCCCTGCTCTTACCTGTCAATAAATTATAATCTTTTAAGAGGGCAATCACTTCTGCCTGGGATTTATTCTGACGTATTATTTCGATATCTGATAACGAATCCTGACAGTACCAATCGGTCGGCTGTTGAACAAATATCCAGCAATCCTGACTTAATTGATCTAATAAAGGGCCCGTATAATAACGGGATAATATTGTCCTCACTTCACTAGGGCTATTAGCGTACCACCAGCTATTGTCACCTATACCTCCTTTGATGACTACCGTCAAATCGTTCTTTAAAGTGGAGGTCTTTTCTTCGGGTCCCCTACCCATACAGAGCCCCGATACAAAAAAGCTGCAAATTAAAAAAGCCGAGAACCAAACATATAACCTTTTATTAAACCAATTTCCAAAACAATTAAAGAGTTTGGGTATTTTATTCATGAACATCTACCCCGCAATCTTAATGGTACATATTCGACGGCGCGGCAGATATTACCTTGGTAATATATGGTATTGTTTTGACGATTTTTAGCTTAACTTAATCACCCATAGAAATTCCCAACATCCGTGCAGAATATATCAAATCGCTATCCAGAGGGACCTGGCGTATTTTACCTGCGGCTTCCCTCAAAGGTGCTGATGAAATTGTCGGGCCGGTTAAACAAACCATTTCTCCGAAGCGGCCGTCCACAATCAATTTTACAGCGCCTGTCCCGTAGCGTGTTGCCAGGATGCGATCATACGGCGTCGGTGATCCGCCCCGCTGCAGGTGGCCTAAAACTGTTACTCTGGTCTCCTTGCCTGTTACTTCTTCTAGTTGCTCGCCCAATACATTGCCGATTCCTCCAAGCCTTATAGGTTCAAAGCTATCCTCAATTCTTTTCTGCACAACCATTTCGCCACCCAAAGGCTTAGCGCCCTCAGCCACTACAATAATACTAAACTGTTTGTCCTGACGGCTTCTCTCGTTGATTTTTTTGACTATACTTTCTATCTGATAAGGTATTTCAGGAATAAGAATGACATCCGCGCCGCCGGCGATGCCTGAAGTAAGCGCAATCCAGCCCGCATAACGACCCATAACTTCCAATACCATAACGCGGTGATGAGATTCAGCCGTGGTATGAAGTTTATCTATGGCATCGGTTGCAGTAGCCATTGCGCTGTCAAAACCGAAAGTCTGTTCCGTTGCCCAAAGATCATTATCTATTGTTTTTGGCACGCAAACGACCGGTAAACCTTTATCATGCAGGTCCCTTCCGATGGCAAGGCTGCCATCACCACCGATAATGATCAGCGCATCAACCTCTTGAATGCTTATATTCTCGAAAATCCGATCGGACACATCTACATAAACTTTTTTGCCATCCTTTATTATAGGATAAGAAAAGGGGTTGTCCCGGTTTGTTGTTCCGAGAATGGTCCCCCCGCGTGGAAGTATCCCCGCTACATCCCGCTCACTTAACTCGCGTACCTGGTTTTTGATTAGTCCCCCAAACCCGTTTAAAAAACCAACAACACCAAGACCATATAGTTTGGCAGTCTTAACAACCGCCCGGATAACTGCATTGAGGCCCGGCGCATCCCCACCACCGGTAAGCACTCCTATATTCCTTATCTTGCTCATTAAGGCAGCCTCCTTTTATCCCAAAATTAATTATTTTATTCTTCCCCTCACCTGGCCTTGGTAGCCAACTCATTTAAAGTATCTTCCAACTGCCTCATCAAATTTCCATACCCTGCCCAGTCCCCGCTGGCAATCTTCTTTTGCGCATCATCAAAGAGCTGGTTTGCTTTTTGGGCAAGGCTGGAAACAGTTTCTGTCTCATTAGCCCCCTGTCTACCGGCAGGTTGTTGTTTGGATGGTTCTATAATGTCCTGCCCGCCAAATATTTTTTCCAGTGACGCCCCGAGTGTTTTCTCCATAACTACACGGTCGCCATGCGCAACGATTACACGGCTAAGTTCGGGCATTTTACCCTGCTCCGCCTGAAGGTACAAAGGCTCAACATAAATTAGGGAGTCCTTAACCGGAATGACCAACCAGGCAATCATATTCTTTTTATTATGCGGTGTGAAAGGTATAATCTGTATATATTCAGGCTTTTCTTCTCCAGGCAGTCTGGCAATGGTATAGTATGGTTCCATAGTCTGTTCCTCACCGTAAAAAAGCTCTGTCGGCAAGTTCCACTTGTCCTCCTTATTATAGAAAACACGGTAATTCTGCATGTGGTAAACCATATATTTGTTGGCTTGAATTACAAACAAATCTTCGGGATAACGAATATGCTCCTTCAATCCTGAGGGCATTTCCGAAGTGAAAAGTCCGGGAAATATTTTCTGATAAGTCTTCAGCACGGGATCCGCAGAATCTGCAATGTAATACGTAACTTTACCGGTGTAGGCATCCACTACAACTTTCACTGAATTCCGGATATAATTCATTTTATTTGCAAACGGTTCGGAATAGGGAAACATGTCTGTAGTTGTATAAGCGTCCCACATCCAGTATAGTTTGCCATTATCAATCACAAGATACGGATCTCCATCATAAAGAAGAAAAGGAGCTATTTTAGGAACACGCTGGTATAGACTCCGGTAGTATAGCGCCTGGCTTTCACTGCTTACCTCGCCTGAAAGCAGAAGTTTATAATCATTAAAAGTCAGGGCAAAAATCAGGCGGCGGAATATAGAACCTATTTCAACGCCATCTTTACCCTGATAAGTCGACCAGGCGTTATCATCACCCATGGGATAATTAAATTCCTGGCCGCGGGTATTAACAATGACATAATTATTAGTCAGTTCGCCAAAGTAAATTTCAGGCCTGTTTACTTTTAAATTCGTACTTGTTGTTGGCGGGATGTCTTTTATAAGCAGGTTCGGGAGACCTTCACCTGTAATTTCGTTTACCGGGCTCAACGCAACTCCATATCCATGTGTGTATTTCAGGCGCTGATTAATCCAAGTTTTAGCCTGATCAGGAAGCTTTTCCTGATTTAATTCCCGGGCCGCCAGCATTACCTGACGGTATTGGCCGTCAATGTTATAACGGTCAATATCGATATCCTTAAACTCATAATAGGTGCGCATTTCCTGAAGTTGACTGTACGTTTGCTGTAAAGGCCTGTAATCCCATAAACGAATGTTTTTTATCGTATCCTGATTATCCTTGACATCGGCAACACTTAATGTTTTTCCTGCGGGGAACAATTTTTTGTCGATCGCTTCAATGTTATAAGCAATACGCGTGTATTTAATACTATTTTCAATATAGGGTTTCTCCTTTTCCATTTCACTGGGCAGAACGACAAGT
>LDZT01005142.1_pt1 | contig 43110 bp, 39 predicted proteins | sample 615521 | NCBI WGS metagenome assembly LDZT01 (sample SAMN03408292, study PRJNA278302) | terrestrial metagenome | isolation source: oil reservoir sample SB1 | place: USA: Alaska, North Slope, Schrader Bluff formation | collected 2011-09 | reverse complement strand
CCTCCCGAGGAAGGCGACCTCGTGATCTACAAGTTCCACGACCTCGATGAGGACGGGGAATACGACGAGGGCGAGCCGATGCTCGAGGGCTGGGAGTTCACGGTCACAGTCGAGACACCACCGCTGCAGATCGAGCAGATCACCCCTTCGGCGATCATGCTGATCGGCACCGGTCTCACCGACGGTGACGGCATGCTCGAGTTCCTCGGCTTGGATCCCGCCGAGTACACCGTGACCGAGACGCTGCAGGACGGCTGGGTCAACACCACGCCGCTCACGCAGGTCGCCACGGTCGTCGATGGCGAGACCGCCGAGCTGTGGTTCGGCAACATCGAGTTGTTCCTCCCGTTCACCGAACTGGACCTCGCGATCACCAAGGTGGCCGATCGTGACAGTGCCGCTCCTGGTGCTCTCGTGACATACACATTGACCTACTGGAACAATGGCGAACTTGCTGCCGAGAACTACACGATCGTCGATGATTTCGACGAGCGGTACGTCACCGTTGTCGATGCCAACGGCGGCGTCGTGTCGGGTGGGAAGATCACCTGGACGATGGCCGGTCCGCTTGCGCTCGAAGACGGTAAGCAGACGCTGACCTACACGGTGCGGATCGACGAGGACATGCCGGATGGCCGGACCAACGTCGACAACGTCGTTGTGATCGATCATCCGCAGGATGCCGATCCCACCAACAACTCCGACGATGAACGCGTCGTGGTACGGGTAGGCGAACCGTTCCTGCCGTTCACCGGTACGGAGGCGTGGCTGCTGCTTGCGGCAGCGTTGGCAGCCGGCACGGCCGGTGTCGCGCTCAGGCTTGCACCCCGCAAGACGTCGTAGCGCACACCGGTTGTGAGGGGCCCGGCACTGTCCGACTGCCGGGGCGAGGGGCGCACTCGAGAGGGTGCGCCCCTCTTTGTGCGTATACAACGAGACCCCGGGGAGGGAGGTCCGGGGTCTCGTGTCGCTCCTATGGGGTGCCGCGTCTTACAGCGCCGGGATGTTCTCGCCCCAGTCGATGACACCGTTGTCACGCCAGTCGAGGATGTGTCCCACCTCGTGGGCGATGATGCGCTCGAGGCTGCTGGTATGCGTGGGGCTGATCACGATGCGGCCCGACTGGTAGTAGCAGATCGCCTGGTATCCCTTGGCGTCGCCGAAGGTGACGGTCGAGCCGGAGAGGATCGGGTACTTGGAGATGTAGCGGGCCAGGATCGACCGCGCGGTTGCCGTCTCGTCGACCGGAGCCGGCGCGGAGGCGGTGCTGCGGGCGCTCGAGCTCGTGGTGGATGCCGACGAAGTCCGGGTGCTGCTGGTGCGGGCCGCGCTTGTGGCGGCTGGCGCGGGCGCCTCGATCTTCGTGGCCGTGCGTGCGGCGGTGCGAACGCTCTTCGCGAGCGGCTCGACCGAGTCCGCGACGAGTGCCGCTGTGTGCGTTTCGGCGCTGAGCCTGTTGCGGAAGACGCCGCCGATGTTGGCTGCGGCGACCGCGTCATCGACCGGTGCGAAGCCTGCGACGAGAACGAGTGCGAGGGCAACGAGCGTGGTCGCCGCTGCGAACCTCATCGTCCGGGTGGTGATGCTGGTCATGGTGGATCGCCCCTTGTTCGAGTTCCTCGCGCACATCGGCCCGACTTCTCCTCAAGGCGCAGAGGTGTCGGGCCGACAACGCGTGGCTCGTACCTTCGGCAATCCGGCTGTCGTGGGAAGCGAGGCTTCCGGTAGACCCGTGATTTTGCGAAGCCGACCTTTCGGTCGACCGTGCCTTTTCGGGAGCGATCCGATGTTCGCTTTTCAATCCTGCCGTACACTTCTCATATCGGCAGCGGTACGGCTGGTCTTTATAGCATATTGTGTCGTTCGTCACAGGATTCTTGTGAGGAACGTCACACCGCTCGAGCGGAGGTCTGCAGAACGTGCGCCTACGGGATCGCTGGATACGCGCAACAGGGAACCTCCTGCTCGGCGTCGCCCTGGGCCTTGGGTCGTACTACGGGCTCACGACCCTCGTCGGCTCCCATGCCCAGGAGGTCCTGCGCGACGAGGCGGCTGCGGTGGCTCCCTACCGGGCCGAGGCGCCCGACAAGGTCCTCGAGCCGCCCGATGGCCCCGCCCTGGACTTCTCTGGGTGGCATGAGGAGGACGAGGCGCACTGGCGGTCGCTCGATGCGGGTGCGGTGTTCGGGAGGATCGTGATCCCGGCGATCGGGTTGGATACCCTCGTGGTGAACGGCGTGAGTACCGCTGACCTGCGAAAAGGTCCCGGATGGATCGACTGGACCGATCTCCCGGGGACGGAGGGCACCTGCGGCATATCGGGACACCGCACGACCTACGGCGCGCCGTTCGCACGCGTGGATGAGCTCGTGCAGGGTGATACCATCGACCTGTACTCACCGTACCGGCGCTATCGCTATTCTGTGACCGGTACGGTGATAGTGCGTCCGGACCAGATCGAGGTCGTAGCGCCAACGGAGCACCCCTCATTGACGCTCACTGCCTGTCATCCGCCGTACAGCGCACGGTATCGCATAGCGGTACAGGCGGAACTCGTCGAAGTGCGGCGCGTCTCCGGAGATGCGCCATAGGGAGGCAACATGAGGGTGGTCGTAACGGGAGGCGCCGGATTCATCGGCGGCAATCTGATCCACGCGCTGCTGGGCGGTGGAGCCGAGGTGACGGTGATCGACGACCTCTCCACGGGGTCGATGGACAACGTACACCCGGCAGCCGCCTTCCGATGCCTGGACGTGCTGTCTCCGGAGACGGCACAAGCCATCAGCGATGCGCGTCCGGACGTGGTGATCCACCTCGCCGCGCAGGTGAGCGTCGCCGCTTCGCTGGCGGATCCGGCGTTCGACCGGGCGGTCAACGTGGACGGGACGCGCGCTGTGGCCGAGGCCGCGGTCGCTGCGGGTGCAAGACGGGTCCTGTCGGCGTCCTCGGCCGCCGTGTACGGAGAACCGCAGGAGCTGCCGCTCACCGAGACGTCGCCCACTGCGCCCGCTGTGCCTTACGGCACATCCAAGCTGGAGGCGGAGGGCGTCCTCGCGGAGGTGCTGCGACCGGCAGGCGTGGACTTCGCTTCTCTGCGGTTCGCGAACGTCTACGGACCCCGTCAGCGAGCCGAGGGTGAGGGAGGCGTGGTGGCGGAGTTCGCCTCTCGTATGGCGCGCGGTGAGACGCCGGTGATATTCGGCTCGGGCAGCCAGACCAGGGACTTCATCTACGTGGCCGACGTGGTCAACGCGTGTGTCCTGGCTGCGACCCACGAGGGGGTACTCGCCCATCCCGGCGTGAGCGGCCCCGCGTACAACATCTCCACGGGGACGGCGACGTCCGTGAACATGCTGGCCGAGGGGCTGCGGGTGGCCATGCGGTACCCCGGGGCGATCGAGCGGGCGGATGCCCGCGAGGGGGACGTCGAAGAAAGCGTCCTCTCTCCCGCAAAGGCGGCGGATGCCTTCGGCTGGAGCGCAGCGGTGGAACTGCAGGCCGGACTCGCCGCGACCGGGACCTGGTTCATGCAGCAGTCGTGAAGGATCCCGCGGACATCACCGGCGAGGCGAAGCGGCTCGATGCTCTCTTCCGGGCGAAGGCGCAGGCGGAGATAGCTGCTGCCGAGGCCGTGGCAGGCGACAACGGCTCTGTGAGAGGTCAGGGGGACGAACTCGCAGACGTGCTGCTCGTCAAGGGTGAGCCCGGGCCCGGTGACCTCGACGCGGGCCGTGCTCTCGCGGGCGCTGATGGAGAAGCAGCAGGTAAGGCGCTTGACGCGCTCGGAGTGGCATCGGAGCGGTTCGCTTTCTGTACGCGGTCAGCGGACCTGCCGGAGGCCGCCCGGCTCGAGCGGGCGCGCCTCATGGTGGAGGCGGTCGACCCGCGGATCGTGGTCGCGCTCGATCCCCTGGCCGCCGAGGACATCCTGGACGCCTACGGTTGCGAAGCCGTGCCGCCGGGGACGCTCACCTACGTGCAAGGCCGCGCCTTCGTCGCCCTCGAAGGACTTGAGGCGTCGCTTTCCGACGAGGCCCTGAAGAGGCGCGTGTGGCGGCAGCTCAAGGCTCTCGGTCCGCTCGGGCAGGCCGGACAGTAAGACAGGCGCCCCGGGGGACGCCTGTCGGGACCGTGCGCGCGGGCTGTGATCAGTCTTCCTCGATCTCCGTGATCGCGCCCATCGGGCACTCCTCCATGCACGTGCCGCATGCCGTGCAGTCATCTTCGTTCACCGGCTGAGCGACATCGTTCACGAGGTCGAGCACGCCCTCAGGGCACACGTCCACGCAGATGCCGCAGCCGGAGCATTCATCCACATCGATGATCGGTCGGGGCATAGAGACTCCTTCGTTTCGAACGCCGCATCCGTGCGGCGGTGGGCACATCGCGGCGGATGATACAGAAGGCCCGGCAAGCGTGTAAAGGAGCGTAGGCCGCTTCAGGTCGAGCGGTCCGGAACCGCTGCTGAGCGGCGGTAGGTCATTCGCGTACGCGCACATGCAGGAGATACGCTGCGCACCGGCCCACAGCCTCGCGTATTGCATGGCTGTTACAGATAACTTGACAATGGAACACTTAGATTTCATACTGCGAAAGGCGCCGGCTCAGTGTCGGCGCACTGCGCTGCACTCTGTGAACAAGCCGCTCCGGTGCGACCGGGGGGATTCGAAAGGAGCACTACCCATGGGCAAGATCATCGGCATCGACCTCGGTACGACGAACTCGGCTGTCGCGGTCCTCGAGGGCGGCGAGCCCACGATCATCGTGAACGCCGAGGGCGATCGCACCACGCCGTCGGTCGTCGCGTTCCGCAAGGATGGCGAGCGTATCGTCGGCAAGGCGGCCAAGAACCAGGCCGTGACGAACCCGGAACACACCATCACGTCGATCAAGCGCTTCATCGGCCGCAAGTACGAGGAGACCTCCTCCGAACGCGGCACCATCGCGTACAACGTGGAGAAGGGCAAGGACGGCCGTTCGGTCGTGATGGTCGAGGACAAGCGCTACACGCCCGAGGAGATCTCGGCCATGGTGCTGCAGAAGCTCAAGGCCGACGCCGAGGCGTACCTCGGCCACCCGGTCACCGAGGCGGTCATCACCGTCCCGGCCTACTTCAACGACATGCAGCGTCAGGCCACCAAGGACGCGGGCAAGATCGCGGGCCTCGAGGTCAAGCGCATCATCAACGAGCCCACGGCGGCGGCGCTGGCCTACGGCCTCGACAAGGGCGCTCACGACCAGACCATCCTGGTGTTCGACCTCGGCGGTGGCACGTTCGACGTGTCCGTCCTTGAGATCGGCGAGGGCGTGTTCGAGGTGAAGTCCACCTCGGGTGACAACCACCTGGGCGGCGACGACTGGGACCAGCGCATCATCGACTGGCTCGCCGACAAGTTCAAGGCCGATCATGGCATCGACCTGCGCAACGACAAGATGGCGCTGCAGCGCCTGCGCGCGGAGGCGGAGAAGGCGAAGATGGAACTCTCCACCACGCAGACCGCGCAGATCAACCTGCCGTTCATCACGGCGGATGCGAGCGGCCCGAAGCACCTCGACTACACGCTCACGCGCGCCGAGTTCCAGAAGATCACTTCTGACCTGCTCGAGCGGTGCCGTAAGCCGGTCCAGGCCGCGCTCAAGGACGCCGGGGTCAAGTCCGGCGACCTCGACCACGCGATCCTGGTCGGCGGTTCCACGCGTATGCCGGCGGTCCAGGAGCTGGTGAAGGAACTCACCGGCAAGGACCCGCACAAGGGCGTCAATCCGGACGAGGTCGTGGCCATCGGCGCGGCGATCCAGGGCGGCGTGCTTGGCGGCGACGTGAAAGATATCCTCCTGCTCGACGTGACGCCGCTCGCACTCGGCGTTGAGACGCTTGGCGGCGTGATGACCAAGCTGATCGAGCGCAACACGACCATCCCCACGCGCAAGAGCGAGACCTTCACCACGGCGGCGGACGGTCAGACGAGCGTGGAGATCCACGTGCTGCAGGGCGAGCGGGAGATGGCCGCGCACAACAAGACGCTCGGCAAGTTCCATCTCATGAACATCCCGCCCGCGCCTCGCGGCGTGCCGCAGATCGAAGTGGCCTTCGACATCGACGCCAACGGCATCGTGAACGTCTCGGCCAAGGATCTGGGCACCGGGCAGGAGCAGAAGATCACCATCACAGGCACGACCGCTCTCTCGGACGAGGAAGTCGACCGCATGGTCAACGACGCCGAGGCGCACGCGGACGAGGACCGTAAGAAGAAGGAAGAGGCGGAGGTGCGCAACAACGCCGACACGCTGGTGTACGGCACCGAGAAGACGCTCTCAGACCTGGGCGACAAAGTGCCTGAAGACACGAAGAGCGAGATCGAGTCTGCCATCGCGGACGTGAAGACGGCGCTCGAGGGTGACGACACCGAGGCCATCAAGACCGCCACGACCAGCCTGCAGGAGAAGAGCTACAAGCTCGCGGAGATCGTGTATCAGCAGGCACAGGAGGAGCAGGCTGCCGAGGGTGAGACCACGCCCGAAGCTGACGAGGAAGTGGCCGACTACGAAGTCGTCGACGAGGACGAGTAGCTATGGACCGACGCACACACAAGGACGCGGCCGGGGGCGACCCCCTCGGTCGCGGTCCTCGCGAAGACCGCGCTGCGGAGGCGGCCTCTGAGATCCCCCCGGCCGCGTCTGCGCATACCGATCCTGTGCTAGAGCAGGACCTGGGAGCGGAGTTCGAGTTCCGGGGCGACCAGCTCGAGGCTGAGCTGGATGCGGCGCGCGAGGAAGCGGGCCGTCACCTTGAGACCGCACAACGGCTTCAGGCGGAGTTCGACAACTACCGCAAGCGCATGGCCCGCGAACAGGAAGACGCGGTGAAGCGGGCAGGACAGCGCATCATCACCGAGGTGCTCCCGGCTCTCGACAACCTTGAGCGTGCGGTGGCCCATGCCGAGGAGGCCGGTGGATCGAGCGACCTGACCGACGGTGTGCGGATGGTGCTCCAGCAGGTGCTCGACGTCTTCGCCAAGGAGGGCGTGGAGCGCATCGCGCCGGAGGGTGAGCCGTTCGACCCCAACGAGCACCAGGCGGTGGGGCAGGCCGAACGCGACGACGTGCCGGAGGGCACGTGCGTCGACATGTACCAGTGCGGGTACCGGATGCACGGGCGCGTGTTGCGTCCGGCGGCGGTCGTGGTGAGCACCGGAGGCCCGAGGCCCTAGAGGAGCCCAGCGATGGCCGAGAAAGACTACTACGACATACTCGGCGTCCCTAAGACGGCGACAGCCGACGAGATAAAGAAGGCGTTCCGTAAGCAGGCGCGCAAGCATCACCCTGACGCGGGCGGCTCTGAGGCCAAGTTCAAGGAGATCAACGAGGCGTACGAGATCCTCTCGGACGAGGAGAAGCGGAAGCAGTACGACACCTACGGCCGCTACTTCGGCGGCAACGTCCCGCCGGGTGGCCCTGGCGCTCCGGGAGCGGGTTGGCCCGGAGGCGGTGTCCCGGGCGGCGGGTTCCCCGGCGGCGCGTCGTATCAGACCGTGGATATGGGTGATCTGGGCGACCTCTTCGGCAACCTCTTCGGCGGAGGCGCAGGCGCATCGAGGCGAAAGAGCGCGCATAGGGGCGCGGACCTACAGCACGACCTCACGCTCTCCTTCGAGGAGGCGCTGAAGGGCACCTCCACCAAGGTCGACGTCAAGCGTACCGAGACATGCGCCACCTGCAAGGGCACCGGCGCGAAACCCGGCACCAGCGTGAGCACGTGTCCCACATGCTCGGGAGCCGGCCACGTCACGCAGGGCCAGGGTGTGTTCGGCTTCTCCCGCCCATGTCAGCGCTGTGGCGGCACAGGCACGGTGGTGGAGCAGCCGTGCACCACCTGTAGAGGTAAGGGGCAGGTGGTGAGGGCCAAGCCGCTGACGGTGAACATCCCGCCGGGCGTGACCGATGGCGGCAAGCTGAGGTTCGCGGGCAAGGGCGAGCCCGGGACCGGTGGCGCACCGGCGGGCGACCTGTACGTGATCACGCATATCCGCCCGCACGCGTTCTTCACCCGTGACGGGGCGGATGTGGTCCTCGACCTTCCGGTGACGATCACGGAGGCGGCGCTTGGCGCCCAGGTGATGGTGCCCACGCCCGATGGCGGCAAGGTGAAGGTGAAGATCCCGGCCGGCACCGCCGACGGCAAGGTGTTGCGGGTGCCGGGCAAGGGCGCACCCAAGCTGAAGGGCCGCGGCACAGGTGACTTGAAGGTCCGCGTGCGGATCGACGTGCCCAAGAAGCTCACCTCGGAGCAGAAGGAACTGCTGAAGAAGTTCGAGTCGCTGCGTGCGGACGACGTCCGGGCGCACATCGCGTAGGGAAGGTGATCCGGTCGTGGTGAGACGGCAGCACGGAAGCGGCGGCAAAGACCGGCCGGTCTACATGATCAGCGTGGCGGCCGAGCTTGCCGGCGTGCACCCGCAAACGCTCCGGATCTACGAACGCAAGCGGCTCGTCCAGCCGAGCAGGTCGCCTGGCGGAACGCGGATGTACTCGGAGTCGGATATCGAGCGGCTCCGCCTCATCCAGCGCCTCACGCAGGAGGAAGGCATCAACCTCGCGGGCGTGATGCGGATCATCGAACTGGAGGTCGAGAAAGAGAAGCTCGAGGCCCGACTCACCGAGGCGCAGGCTGCGGCCACGCGCGCCGAACGCGATCTGGCGCAGGAGATCAACGAGTTCCGCAAGTCGCTCCGTGCGGACATCGTGCACGTACCGCGTGGCGGCATCGTGAGAAGGGGTGCTCGATGAGCGACGACCCGGGAGCGAAGGACCGCCGCAGCGTGGTGGTGAAGTGGCTCGAAGGGATCCGCTCCGGCGAGATCGCCGGCGGACCCGGTTGACAGGCGGTGGCCTGGGTGTGGTCACGCCTCTTCAAGAAGAGAACGGCACCGGCTTGAACGGTTTCCCGGTAGCCCGTGAGGCTATCGGCCCTGCGAGCCGGTCGTGGAAGGCCAGGCTCATGACCGCCCGAGGGCGGCGAGCGCGGACCGCGGGAGTTGAGTGCTATGCGTTTGGACAAGCTGACAGTGAAAGCGCAGGAGGCGCTGCAGGCGGCGCAGGGTATCGCCGATGACGCCTCCTCGCAGGTGATAGAACCCGAGCACCTTCTGAAGGCGCTGCTCGACGCCGCCGAGGGCATCGTGCGACCGATAGTGCAGAAGGTGGGAGCGGATCCCGACCTCATCGAGGCCGAGGTCACCTCGGCGATCGACGCGATGCCCAAGGTGAGCGGAAGCGGCGTACAGGGGCCGGCCGGTATCGGTCCGCGCCTGAACACCGTGTTCTCGGATGCGTTCAAGCAGGCCGAGCGGCTGAAGGACGCGTACGTCTCCACGGAGCATCTGCTCATCGGGGTAGCGGACGACAAGGGTGAGGCGGGAAGGATCCTCACCGGCGCCGGCGTCACCGCGGCCCGGCTGCTCGAGGCGCTCGAGGATCTCCGTGCCGGCGCACGCGTGACCGACCAGAACCCCGAAGCGCAGTTCCAGGCGCTCGAGCGGTTCAGCCGGAACCTCACGCAGGCCGCGCGCGACGGGAAGCTCGACCCGGTGATCGGGCGTACCGAGGAGATCCGCCGTGTGATCCAGGTGCTCTCGCGCCGCACCAAGAACAACCCCGTGCTCATCGGTGAGCCGGGCACCGGCAAGACCGCCATCGTGGAGGGGCTCGCGCAGCGCATCGTAGGCGGCGACGTACCCTCCACGCTCCGCGACAAGGACGTGGTGGCGCTCGATCTCGGCGCCATGGTGGCCGGCGCGAAGTACCGCGGCGAGTTCGAGGACCGTCTAAAAGCCGTGCTCCGCGAGATAGAGCAGGCCGAGGGACGGCTCATCCTCTTCATCGACGAGCTTCACACTCTCGTGGGCGCGGGCGCCGCCGAGGGCGCGATGGACGCGAGCAACATGCTCAAGCCGGCGCTCGCGCGCGGCGAGCTCCACGCCATCGGCGCCACCACGCTCGACGAATACCGCCAGCATATCGAGAAGGACGCAGCGCTCGAGCGGCGCTTCCAGCCCGTGTTCGTGGGCGAGCCCAGCGTCGAGGACGCCATCGCGATCCTGCGCGGTCTCAAGGAGCGCTACGAGGTACACCACGGCGTACGCATCGCCGACGGCGCGATCGTGGCCGCGGCCACGCTCTCGGACCGCTACATAGCCGACCGTTTCCTGCCCGACAAGGCGATCGACCTGATCGACGAGGCGGCTTCGCGATTGCGCATAGAGATCGATTCGATGCCCGAGGAGATCGACCGGCTCGACCGGCAGCTCAGGCAGCTGCAGATCGAGGAGCAGGCGCTCCAGAAGGAGACCGACGAGGCCTCGGCCGAGCGCCTTGACGCGCTCCGTGCGGAGATGGCGGACCTCTCGGAGCAGCTCTCAGGGTTGAAGGCCCGCTGGGAGAGCGAGAAGACCGTGATCACCGACGTGCAGCGCCTCAAGGCCGAGCTCGACGAGGCGCGTCTCGACGGTGAGCGCGCCGAGCGCGAGGGTGACCTTGAGCGGGCTGCCGAGATCCGCTACGGGCGCATCCCGCAGCTCGAGCAGCAGTTGCAGGAGGCCGACCGGCGGCTGAAGGACCTGCAGTCGGGCGAGGCGATGCTCCGTGAGGAGGTCACCGAGGCCGAGATCGCCGAGGTGGTGGGCTCGTGGACCGGGATCCCGGTGGCGCGGCTCATGCAGGGTGAGATGGCCAAGCTGGCAACGCTCGAAGAGCACCTGCACGAGCGGGTCGTGGGCCAGGACGAGGCCGTCTCGGCAGTGGCGGGCGCCATACGGAGGTCGCGCGCGGGCCTGTCGGACCCGGACCGCCCGATCGGCAGCTTCCTGTTCCTTGGGCCCACCGGTGTGGGCAAGACGGAGCTCGCTCGCACCCTTGCGGCGTTCCTCTTCGACGACGAGCGGGCGATGGTGCGCATCGACATGTCGGAGTACATGGAGAAGTTCAGCGTCCAGCGGCTCATCGGGGCGCCTCCGGGCTACGTGGGCTACGAGGAGGGCGGTCAGCTCACCGAGGCGGTGAGGCGGCGCCCGTACAGCGTGGTCCTGCTCGACGAGATCGAGAAGGCGCATCCGGACGCGTTCAACGTGCTCCTGCAGGTGCTCGACGACGGGCGTCTTACCGATGGCCAGGGCCGGATCGTGAGCTTCAGGAACACGATCGTGGTCATGACGAGCAACGTGGGCAGCCAGTACATCCAGGAGTTCGCCAAGAGCGGTGACGAGGAGTCGATGCGGGCGATGCTCGACGAAGCCCTGCGCGCGACGTTCCGCCCTGAGTTCCTCAACCGGGTGGACGACGTCGTGGTCTTCCACTCGCTCACCATGGAGCAGTTGGCCGAGATAGTGGACCTGCAGCTGGTGCGGGTTCGCGAACGCCTCGCCGACAGGAAGATCACGCTCGAGGTCACACCAGCGGCTGCCGAGCGCCTCGCGCTCGACGGCTTCGACCCCGTGTTCGGCGCGCGTCCGCTCAAGCGGCTCATCCAGCGCGAGGTGGTGGACCGGGTGGCCCGGATGATCATCGAGGGCGCCGTGAGCGACGGCGACACGGTCACGGTCGACGTGATCGGTGACGAGCTCGGTGTGAGAGGCGTGACGCACGCCGGGTAGCCCGGCGGACCGAAGGTATCAGGCGGCGCCGCCGCGGTACGCCATGCGCGGCGGCGTTCGAGACACAGTGGAGGTGATCATCATGGCGATCGTACGGTGGGATCCGTTCGGAGAGGTGCTGCGCATGCAGCGCGATATGGACCGCATCTTCTCGCGTCTCGGCTCGGCCGAGGTGGGAGGGGAGTCGGTCGCATGGATGCCGAAGGTCGATGTCAAGCGCAAGGACGACGACATCGTCGTGCGCGCGGAGCTACCGGGCATCGATCCGGCCGACGTGGACGTCGAGGTCACGGACGGCGTGCTCACGATCCGCGGCGAGCGGAAGCTGGAGGAGAAGCAAGAGGGCGAGGACTGGCTCGTGTGCGAGAGCTGCTACGGCTCGTTCGAGCGTTCGCTCACCATCCCCGAGGGCGTCGACCCGGCGTCCATCAGCGCCGACTACAAAGACGGCATCCTCATGGTGCACGTCCCCAAGGCGCTCGAGGCGGCGAGGCCGAAGACGACCAAGATCGAGATCGGGCCGTCCGCAGGCGCGCCGGAGGTCGAGGGCGCGTAGGAGTAGCGCCGCTACGGTGGCACCGCAGCCGTGCCGGCATGCCAGCCTGAGAACGGGGTCCCGCACAGGGGCCCCGTTCCGCGTCCAGGGTCCGCTCATCGCCGCCGAGCGGTGAGTCGTGCCGTTCGTCACGGAATGCCGCTCGTCAGCATCGGTCTTGCGCCGGTGGGCCGTGATGCCGATAGGCATGACAGGTGGTGTCATCGCCGGGAGGTGGCTGCGACGGACCTGAACGCTGCTGATATGGGAGTCCTTACGCCGGGACTGTGGGATCCCCGGCGCATCTCGATGCTGCTCGAGGGTGCTCCGTTCCCTGCTGCGTTGTGGTCCGGCAGCGAGCTTCGCTTCACCTGGATGAACACGACCTTCCTCGACCTCCTCGGTGAGGTCCGTCCCCGGTGGGACCTCCTCGGCATGCCCGTGAAGGGCTTCCTGTCGGATTCCCGCTCGGCCTCGCGCTTCATAGACGTGGCGTACACCGGCCATCCGATCACGGTGCCCGAGTATGAGTTCCGCTCGCCATGGGGTGAGAAGTCGTACTGGCAGCTCTCGTATCTGCCGGTCCCGGGGCGTGTGTCGGACCCGCACAACGTGCTCTTCTTCGGGGTGGACGTCACTGCGACCGTCCGCGACCGTCTCGAGAGCGAGGAAGTCGCGCGCGATCTGCGGCGCGCGACCGGCCTGATCGACGTCACCGTGCTCTCCTCGCTCGATGCGGAGGACATCCTGCAGCGCGTGCTGGTGGAGGCCACCGAGGCGCTCGGCGCCGACTGGGGGTGGCTGGCCGACCGTGAGGCGGACGCATGGGTGTTCCGCAACGTGCACGGGTGGCCGATCGAGGCCAGGGGCCTGCGGTTCACCGAGGACGACCTCTCGCTGCCGGGATACGCGGCCCGTATCGGACGGGCGCTCGCGGTCTCGCAATCGGACGCGAAGCGCCGCGAGGAGTTCGAGCTGATGCTCAAGCACGATATCGGCGGCTTCGCGCTCGTCCCGGTTAAGAGCAGGGGCGACATCACCGCCGTCATGGGCTTCTGCTGGGATGCGGACCTGGCGTTCGGCGATGCCCATCAGGAGTTGCTGCACAAGCTCGAGCTCTCGCTGTCCCTGGCGTTGGAGAACGCGCGACAGTATGCCGCCGAGCGTTCGCTCACGCGGTCGCTGCGCAGCGCCTTCTTCACTGCGCCGGCGGCGGTGGAAGGCTTTGAGATGGGGCACCTGTATCACGCGGCCTCGGGTTCCGGGCACGTGGGTGGCGACTTCTACGACGTGGTGCCGCTGCCGGGCTCGCAGATCGGCGTGCTGATCGGCGACACCGCGGGCCACAGCATCGAGAGCGCCGGCCTGACGGCGCTCGTGAAGAACGCCATGCGCTCCGAGGCGCTCCACCTTCCGTCGCCCCGTTCGGTGATCTCTCGCGCCAACGAGCTCGTGCTCCGGGGCGCCGAGCCCCATGAGTTCGTGTCGGCGTTCTTCGGCACGATCGACGCGGTCAGCGGCCGTATGGCGTACAGCCTCGCGGGCCATCCACCCGCGGTCGTCGCACGCACGGGAGAAGCGCCGGCGCTGCTGGCACAGGACGGGACGGCGCTGGGCACTGCGGGCAGGACCGAGTACGGCGACCACGAGACCACGCTCGACATGGGGGATCTCCTGGTGCTGTACACAGACGGGTTGCTCGAGGCACGCTCCCCGTCGGGCGAGCCCTTCGGTACTGAGCGGCTGCTCCAGGCGGTCCACGAGCATGCCGACGAGAGCGCCGAGCACATCCCGGAGTCGCTGTTCCTCAAGGCCTTCAGCTTCGCCGATGGCCACCTCGCCGACGACATCGCGATCGTCGCGCTTCGTCGAACCTCGGCTCCCGGCGGTATCGAGCAGCCACGGCTCGACCTGGGTGCTGCCGTCGCCTGAGCGCGTCATCGGCTTCGCGCCTGCCGGGTGTGCATCATACGTAGGGCGGAAGCCCCTTCGATGCTACGATATCGGTGCACCGCCGCCGTGCGGTCGCGTGCTCGTCGAAGCGAGGCGGATGTGAAGGGGGCCGACATGCGGTGTCCGAATTGCCAGGCCGAGGTCCGTGACGGCGCTGCGTTCTGCGGGTCGTGCGGCGCCGCGATACCGCAGGGGGCGCCCGCCGGGACGGAACAGCCTACAGCGCCGATGACGCCTCCAGCCGCCGCGGCGCCCGCCGGGGCCGCAGTGGACCAGGCGCAGGCGGAGTACGAGCGGCAGATGGCCGAATATCGGGCCAAGCAGGCGGAGTACGAGCGGCAGAAGGCCGCTTACGACCAGCAGCAGGCGCCCTACCAGCAGCCCACGCAGGTCATGCCGCCGGCACAGGGACAGCCGGGCTATGCGCAGCCCGGGTACGTCCAGCCGCCGCCACCGCCGAAGAAGAAGACCGGACTCGTCATCGGCATCGTCGCAGCGGTCGTGGTGGTGCTCATCGGGCTTGTGGTCGGCGGCATCCTCATCGCGCGCAACCTCGCCGATGACGCCATACAGGACCTGGAGGCGTCGATCGAGCAACCTGTCGTCGAGGAGGCCACAGGGGAAGAAACCGAAGCGGACGCGGGTGGTGCGGCAGCGCCGTCCGGCTATGCCACCGCCGATGAAGCCGTGGCCGCCGCACTGGCCGAGGACGACGCGGGCGACTGGGTCTACCAGATCTACGATGAGGACGGCGACACGATCACCTACTGGGCAGGGCCGCCCAACAGCGAGTGGGTCTCGGAGATAACCGTTCAGCGTGGCCCCGACGGTTCGTGGACCGTGACCGGCGCGGCTCCTCTGGAGTTCGGCGGCGATGTGCCGATGTCTGCTGGCGATGAGGCCGCGTTCATCGTGCTCGAGTTCCTCACGGCCGTACAGCAGGATCGCGCCGAGGACGCCCACGGCTTCACCGTGGAGCCGTTCAGCCTCGATCCGGCGAGCGCCTCCTACTCCAACGGGGAGCTCACGGCGTTCGAGGTGCTTGCGGTGGAGGAGCAGTCGGATGGCACCGTGTGGGTGACCACCAGCGAGACGTGGTACGGCAACACCGAGAGCTGGAGCTACTACGTGGTCCCCACGGAGATCGGCTACCGCATCTCGAGTCTCGAGCCGGCCTGAGACGCTGTGCCCGGCAGTGTCACTGACCGCGCTCGAGCACTGAGCGCGCGTAGTCCAGGCCGGCGGCGGGCGCCGGGTGGAGCGACTTGCTCGTGTGCCAGTGCTGGACGTCGCGGTAGTACCGGTGCATGCCGGTGATGCCAAGGGCGAGATAGGCGCGCTCCAGCTCGGGGAGCGTGTCGATGAGGTGCTGCAGGTGGAGCAGCACCGCATGCTGCGCGTCCTCGTCCTCGGGATCCGCCGGCTTCTCGTTGGCGCAGCGGTACTCTCCCGGCTTGAGGACTGAGAGCGTTCCGGTCCATACCGCGCGTGGCTCGGTGGAAGCCTCGGCGACGATGTCCATGCCCCGGGTCAGATGTACCTTCTCGCCGTCGGAGCCCGCGATGTCACGGACGGCCTCATCCATCCACTCCACCAGCTGGTCCGCCGTGTCGCGGAAGCTGAGGAAGAAGAGTATCCGGGCGTAGTGCATGAGGAAGAGCAGGATGGCGTTGTAGCTCTGCTCCTGCCTGTCCGAGCTGTCCGACCACGCTTCCACCTGCGCCGTGTCGCCGTCGAGGAACGCCACGCGCACCGTTGCGATCGGCGTCTTCCTGGACAAGAGTCCCATGTCGAGCCCCCTTCTCTCTGCGTGGTACAGACTAGCATGTGCGGATGGAACGGTGCGGACCCTTGCCCGGCCACCAGCATGTGGCACAATGCAGGAGTCCATATCTGACGGCCCGCTGACAGGGCCGGGGAGGCGACATCGGGTGGAGATGCGTTCTCGTGGGGTCTTCCGGCAGTGGCCAGCGGGGCTGCTGGCCGAGATAGCCGCCTACGCACTGGTGGTGGTCGCGTCGTCGCTCGTCGCCCTCCTCTTCGCCAGGCTGGCCTGATCCCGCCATGTGGGTCGCCCTCGAACGGCGCAACATGCGCGCCATCCTCCACTACACCGGCATGCTGGTGCTCGCTCTTGCGGCGATGATGGTCGTGCCGTTCGTGGTGGCGGTCTTCTCGGCCGAGTGGGACCCCGCGCTCGACTACCTCTGTGGGGCCGGCGTGACGGCGGCTGTGGGCGCCCTGCTCGCGCAGGCGGCTCCGCGCGGCGCACCCATCAACAGGCGCGATGCGCTCCTGATCACCGCGCTCGCGTGGCTCGCGGCGTCCCTTGCCGGGGCGGTGCCGTTGGCGCTTTCCGGCCACTGGGGCAGCTATCTCGACGCCTGCTTCGAGGCGATGTCGGGGATCACCACGAGCGGCTTGGTGCTGGTGCAGGACCTCGACCATCTTGCCAACGCCCACAACGTGTGGCGCCATCTGATGCAGCTCATGGGAGGTCAGGGGATCGTGGTGGCCGCGCTCACCGTCGCCCTCGGCGTGCGCGGTGGCGGCGCAATGTCGCTGTACATGGCCGAGGGCCGGGACGAGCGCATCATGCCCAACGTGCTTCACACCGCGCGGTTCATCTGGCTCGTCACCGCGGTGTACGTGGCGCTCGGCATCGTCTCGCTCACGATCGTGAACCTCGTGTCGGGCATGGAGCCCGCCCGCAGCGTGCTCCACGCGTTCTGCAACACGGCGGCGTGCTGGGACACCGGCGGTTTCGGGCCGCAGTCGCAGAACTCGCTCTACTACCACAGCGCCGTGTACGAGGCGATCACAGTGATCCTCATGATCGCGGGCACGTTCAACTTCAACCTGCATGCGCACATCTGGCGTGGCGAGCGGATGGAGATGTTCAAGAACATCGAGGCCCGCACGATGGCGATCAACACGCTGGTGTTCAGCATGCTCGTCGGCCTGGGGCTTGCCGGCACCTCTCTCTACTCGGAGTCCGGAGAGATCGTGCGCAAGGGCATCTATCATCTCCTCTCGGCGAGCAGCGGCACCGGGCAGCAGAGCCTGTATGCCGCCCAGTGGACGAACGGCTTCGGCGACCTAGCCTTCGTGGCGATCCTGCTGGCGATGGCGTTCGGAGGTATGGCCTCATCCACGGCTGGCGGCATCAAGGCGTTCCGCATCGGCGTCACGGTCAAGGGGCTCATCTGGCGCGTGCGGCAGTCGCTTGCGCCGCAGAGCGCGATGATCAGCGGGTCCTACCACCACTTCTCCAAGGCGCCCATTAACGCCGAGATCCTCTCGAGCGCGTTCCTCATCACGCTGCTGTACACGTTCACATACATCACCGGGGGCATCATCGGGATGATGTACGGCTATGCGCCAGCCGAGGCGTTGTTCGAATCCATCTCGGCCACAGCGAACGTGGGGCTCTCCACGGGCGTGACGAGCCCTGCGATGCCCGTCGGGCTGAAGCTCGTGTATATCGTGCAGATGTGGGCCGGCCGGCTCGAGTTCCTGGCGCTCTTCACACTGGTGGCGAGCGCCATCGCGGCGATCCGGGACAGGAGGCGCAGCGCATGAGGCGCATGTGCGTCATAGCGATGCTGCTCCTTGTGACGTGCGCCGTTCCCGGCCTCGCGCACGCCTCCGAAGCCGCAACGGTCTCCATCTCCGAGCTCGTGTCCATGGAAAGCGGCCTGGACGGAGAGCGGGTGCGGTTCTCAGGCGAGGTGGTGAGCGAGCAGCTGCGCGGAGGTGACGGTCACGTCTGGCTGAACGTGCTCTCCGAGGGGATCGCCGTTGGCGTATGGCTTCCCAAGGCCGAGGCTGACAAGGTGACCGCCTTCGGCGATTGGGAGCAGGACGGCGACATGGTGGAGATCGTCGGCGTGCTCAACGAGGCGTGTGACCAGCATGGCGGCGACCTGGACATCCACGGGGAGAGCGTCACGGTCCTCACCGCCGGAACCCCCCGGGAGCATCCGGTGGCGTGTTGGAAGATCGTTCCCGGGCTCGCCGGGCTGGTGATCGCATATGTGGTGATGTGGCGCATGCGGCGCCGGGAGGAGCGGCCTTCATGACACAGGCGGTCCGCGGTTTCGCCAGCGACAACGCGTCCGGCGCCCATCCGTTGGTGATGGCGGCGATGTCCGAGGCCAATGCCGGGCATGTCCATGCGTATGGCGCGGACCCGTGGACCGAGCGGGCGCACGAGCTCATGCGGCGGGAGTTCGGGTCGCAGGTGGAGACGTTCTTCGTCTTCAACGGCACCGGCGCCAACAGCACGGCGTTGCAGGCGCTGATCAGGTCGTACGAAGCGGTCATCTGCCCCGTGTCCGCGCATATCAACACCGACGAATGCGGCGCTCCCGAGCGGTTCACGGGAGGCAAACTCCTCGCCGTGGACACGCCCGACGGCAAACTCACCCCCGCGCTCATCGAGGGTGCGATCACCGGCGTCGGCTTCGAGCACACCAGCCAGCCCGCGGTGGTGTCGATCACGCAGTCCACCGAGTACGGCACGGTGTATCGCCCCGACGAGCTCCGGGCGATCGCCGAGACCGCACGTGCCCACGGTCTGCGGCTGCACGTTGACGGCGCGCGGCTGTCCAACGCTGCGGCGGCGCTCGGCTGCTCGCTGAGAGAGGCGTGTGCGGGAGCCGACGTCCTGTCGTTCGGCGCCACCAAGAACGGGGCGGTATTGGCCGAGTCGGTCGTGTTCTTCGACCCCACGCTCTCGGACGGTTTCAAGTACGTGCGCAAGCAAAGCGCGCAGCTGGCCTCCAAGATGCGCTACGTCTCGGCGCAGTACGTGGCCTTGCTCGAAGACGGACTCTGGCGGCGCAACGCCGAGAACGCCAACGCGATGGCGGCGCTGCTCGCCGACCGCGTACGCACCGTCCCCGGCGTGCGCATCACGCAGGCGGTGGACGCCAACGAGGTGTTCGCCATCCTGCCCCGGGAGGTCATAGGCCCGTTGGCCGAGGAGCACGACTTCTACGTTTGGGACGAGCGCGCCGACGAAGTCCGCTGGGTCACGAGCTGGGACACCACGACAGAGGACGTCGAGCGGTTCGCCGCGGCAGTGGCCGAGGCGTGCGCCGGTGTGGGGGCGTAGCTGTCTCGATCGTGCCGCAAGTCCGTCAGCGGGAAGAGGCCTCCCGTATCGTCGCCACCACATCGTCGGCGTGGCCCTCGAGCTTGACCTTGTGCCATGCGCGAGCGATCACGCCCTCGGGGTCGATCAGGAACGTGCGGCGTTTGGCTGCGACACCCAGCACCTCGCGGGCGCCGTATGCGTCGATGATGGTCTTATCCTTGTCGGAGATCATCGGGAACGTCAGGTCGAACTTGTCGATGAACTTCTGCTGGATCTCGGGTTTGTCGGCTGAGACGCCCACGACCAGGGCGTTCAAGGACTCCAGCTCATCGCGATGCTCCTGGAAGTCCTTGGCTTCATGCGTTCAACCCGGGGTGTTCGCGCGCGGGTAGAAGTACACCACCACCCACGTGCCCCGGTGATCCGAGAGCCTGAACCGGTCACCACCGGTGGCCATCGCGTCGATCTCCGGCGCGGGCATGCCTGCTTCGAGCACGACCTGGTCGGCCACAACGCCTCCTCATATCGGGGATCCTCATCATGGTTCGTACCACACGGTGTCCGCGCCGAGTCAACCGGTGCGGCCCGAGGCCGTCATTGGGTGTAGCATTGCCGCATGCGATTCCTGGTTGACGGCTACAATGTGACGCGGAGCGACCCCGCCACGAAGGATCTCACGCTCGAGGAGCAGCGCGAGGCTCTCGTAGCGCGTCTGGCCGCCCGTCGGCGTGAACTGCTGGGTGACGGCGAGGTGACCGTTGTCTTCGACGGCGTCGCCGGAGGCGGCAGCGGCACCGGGCGGGGAGCGGTGGAGGTGCGGTACGCGCGCAGTCCGGAGAGCGCCGACGACCTCATCGCGCGACTCGCCGCAGGTGGCGGCGTCACGGTGGTGACCTCCGATGGAGGGCTCGCGCGTCGGGTGGAGGGCACGGGAGCGGTCGTGGCTCCCTCGGCCACGTGTTTCGAGGGCGTGCGCGGACGGAGACGCCGCGGCGGCCGGTATCCGGCGTCCACCGTCGGGCTGCCAGCGGGAGCGAACGAGATAACGCGCGAACTGAAGGACCTCTGGCTGAAGAACGGGGAGTGAGCGATGCCGGGTATCGGGGTTGCGGTCAACATCATCGCGGTGCTCGTGGGTACCGCGATCGGGCTCGTGTTCGGCCGCCTCATCTCCGAGCGGTTCCGTGCGATCGCCTACTCGGGGATCGGACTCGCCGTCATCGTCATCGGTGTCGCGATGGCGCTGGGCGGGCTTGGTGATCTGGGGGCGACGGCCATCGGAGACTACTCGGCGCTGGTGCTCGTGGGCGCGCTCGTGGTTGGTTCGATCACCGGCGAGGCGATGCGCATCGAGCACTACCTCGAGCGTTTCGGCCTGTGGCTTCAGGAGAAGGCGTACCGCGCGCCGATGCTCGCGCCGGGCAAGGTCGACCAGCCGGGGGAGAAGGGGCACACGCTGGTGGAGGGTTTCGTTGCGGCGAGCCTGCTCTTCTGCGTGGGCGCGATGACGGTGCTTGGCTCGCTTCAGGACGGGCTCGGCGACCCGTCGCTCCTCTACCTCAAGGCGCTGCTGGACGGGATCGCCTCGATGGCGCTCGCAACCACGCTTGGCGCGGGGGTCGGGCTCTCGGTGATCCCCATCCTCCTCATCCAGGGCGGTATCGTCCTGGCTGCCACGGGTGTGGAGCCGTACATCACGCCCGCGGTGGTGGCTTCGATCGAGGCGGTGGGAGGCGCGCTGATCCTCGCCATCGGCCTGGACCTCGCGCAGATCAAGCGGCTTCCCGTGGGGAACATGCTGCCGTCGGTCTTCCTCGCGGCGTTCCTTGCGCTGATCTTCGTGTGACCCGGCGCGTCGGCCGTTCGGGTGCGCCCGGACGGACGGCCCGGCTCAGGCCTGCTCGCGCCACCCGTTCACGGTGAAGGCGCTCGGGCACAGGTCGGCAAGCGCGCACTGACCGCAGATCGGCCGCTTGGCGTCGCAGATCGCGCGCCCGTGTTCGATGAGCCGGTATGTGAGCGCTCCCCACTCCTCGCGGGGGAAGAGCGCCATGAGGTCGCGCTCCACCTTGTTCGCGTCCTTCTCCGATGAGTATCCGAGCCGGTGCGCCAGCCTGAACACGTGCGTGTCGACTGCGATCCCCTCGGCCTTGCCGAAGGCGTTGTACAGCACGATGTTGGCGGTCTTGCGCGCCACGCCCGGGAGGGTGAGGAGGTCTTCCATGGTGTCGGGCACGCGCCCGTCGTACTCGGCCACGATACGCTGTGCGGCGCCGATGATGTTCTTCGTCTTGTTCCGGAAGAAGCCGGTGGGGTGCACGATCTCCTCCACCTCGGCGGGGTCCGCGCCCGCGAGCGCACGGGCGTCGGGGAACCGATCGAAGAGAACCGGCGTGACCTTGTTGACGCTCACATCGGTCGTCTGTGCCGAGAGGATCACCGCCACGAGCAGCTGGAAGTCACTCTCGAACCGCAGGGCGATCTCCGCGCGGGGATAGAGCTCCTTGAGCAGGGCATCGATCTCGGCGGCGCGGGCCTTGGTCGTCATCGGTCCTCCACGTGCAGCGGGTGCTCGTGTACATGGTACCTGACCGGCGGTGCCGGGCGGCGGTGCGCCGTACACTCGCACCCGCTGCCCGCCCCGGTACGCCGGATGCGGGTCATTCGTGTTGTCTGGAGTGTGGAGCATGCCGGTGACATCCTTCTACACGGTGCTCGCGCCGTCGCTCGGCTCGGAGCCGGTGCTCTCTCGTGCGCTCGAGCGGCTCGGCGATGGCGAGGACGCCACGCTCGCCGCGCCCGGCCTGGCGCGTCCTGTGCTCACCGCGGCGGCAGCTGCGGCGCGGAGCGGGCCGATCCTGGTGGTGGTGCCCGGTGAAGACGCCGCGGCGCGGTTCGCGGAGCCGATAGGGCTGGCCGCAGGCGCGACCGTGGACCTCGGCGCGACCGTGGATCGGCTCGTACGTATGGGGTACGAGCGCGTCGACACGGCCGAAGAACGCGGGCAGTTCGCTGTCCGAGGGGGCACGCTCGACGTGTTCGGCTCGGATTCCTCACACCCCGTGCGCGCCGAGCTCTTCGGCGATGAGATCGAGACCCTGCGCCGCTACGTCCCATCCACGCAGCAGCACATCGGCGACTCCGGGCCCGTGGAGGTGTTCCCGTGCCGCGAGGTGGCTCCCGGCACCCGTGCCGGCGGGAACGCGCGACGTGCGCTGGGACAGGCTGCGCGCTCCAACGAGCAGCTTGCACACGACCTGGAGCTCATCGAGCAGGGGCAGACCTTCAACGGCATCGAGCAGTATCTGCCGCATCTGTACAAGTCGACCGGCTCCGTCCTCGACTACGTCTCGCCGGGTACGCTCGTGGTGGTGGCCGAGCCGCGCGCGATCTTCGATGACCTGGTGCGTGCGCGGGGCGACATGGAGGCCCGGGCCGACGCGGTGGGCCGTGTGCTCGACGGCCTGTTCCTCAAGCCGGCGGATATCGACCTGGGCGGTCATCAGCGCCTCACGTTCCTGTCGGTCCTCCGCGCCGGGGGCGCCGCGGACGGCGAAGTGGTCGTGCGCCGACCGCAGGTGGGACGGCGTGAGGAGTCGTTCGCCGCGGGCCTGCGCGCGCTGCTCGACACGGGCTACCGGGTGGTCGCCTGCGTGCGGGACCGGCAGGGGCGGGAGCGTCTGTCGGCCGCGCTCGTGGGCGCCGGGATGTCGGTCGCGGAGCTCGGCGGGTCGCCGGACGAGTTGCCGCACGGCGTCATCTCTCTCGCCGTGGCTGACGTGCCGTCGGGATACGTGGTGCCCGCTGCACGCCTGGCGGTGATCTCGATCGACGATGTGTTCCCGCGGGCGGCCGAGCGTAAGCGACAGGCGGCCGACCCCACCAAGCTCACCTTCGCATTCGGCCCGGGAGACTACGTCGTGCACGAGGTGCACGGCATCGCGCTCTTCAAGGACATCGTGCGTCAGTCGGTGCTGGGCTCCCAGCGCGATTACCTGCTCCTCGAGTACGCCAAGGGCGACAAGCTCTACGTGCCGGTGGAGCAGCTCGACCGCGTGACCCGTTATGTGGGTCCCGAGGGCTCGGCGCCGCGGGTCACGCGGCTGAACACCGCCGACTGGTCCAAGGCCACGGGCAAGGCCCGGAAGCAGGCGCGGAAGCTGGCGTTCGACCTGGTGGACCTCTACACGAGGCGCGCGGCGGTGACCGGCTTCGAGTACGGGCCGGACACGCCCTGGCAGCGGGAGATGGAAGCGGCCTTCCCGTTCGAGGAGACGCCCGACCAGTTCGCCGCCATCGCCGATGTGAAGGCGGACATGGAGAGCGACCGGCCGATGGACCGTCTGGTCTGCGGCGACGTGGGCTACGGCAAGACGGAGGTCGCGATCCGCAGCAGCACCACACCACGTTCTCCGAGCGGTTCGAGCCGTACCCGGTGCAGGTGGAGGTGCTGTCTAGGTTCCGCACCAAGTCCCAGCAGACCAAGGCGCTCGAAGGATTCGCCTCGGGTACGGTGGATATCCTTATCGGCACCCACCGGTTGCTCAGCAAGGACGTCGTGCCCAGGGACCTCGGCCTGGTCATCGTGGACGAGGAGCAGCGCTTCGGCGTCGAGCACAAGGAGCACCTGAAGAACCTGCGCGAGCAGGTGGACGTGCTCACGCTCACTGCGACGCCCATCCCGCGCACGCTGCAGATGTCGCTCTCGGGTGTACGCGACTTCTCCGTGATCGACACGCCTCCGGCCGACCGGTTCCCGGTGAAGGTCCATGTGGGCGAGTACGACGAGGAGGTCGTGTCCTCGGCCATCCGTACCGAGCTCCAGCGCGGCGGCCAGGTCTATTACATCTCCAACCGCGTGCGCGGGATCGAGCGTGTGGTGGAGCGCGTGCAGGCGGCCGTCCCCGAGGCGCGCGTGGGCGTGGGGCACGGCCAGATGTCCGAGCACCAACTCGAGCGCGTGATGGAGAGCTTCGCCGCCGGCGAGATCGACGTGCTGGTCGCCACGACGATCGTCGAGTCGGGCATCGACAACCCGCACACGAACACGCTGATCATCGACGACAGCCATCGTCTCGGCCTGGCCCAGTTGTACCAGCTCAAAGGACGCGTGGGCCGTTCGCACGTGCGCGCGTACGCGTACTTCCTGTTCCCGCGCTCGCAGATGCTCACCGACCAGGCGTACGAGCGCCTCACCGCGATCCAGGAGCACAGCGAGCTGGGGAGCGGCATCAAGGTCGCGATGCGCGACCTTGAGATCCGCGGCGCAGGCAGCCTCCTGGGCGCCGAGCAGAGCGGCAGCGTGAGCGCGGTGGGCTTCGACCTGTACGCGCAGATGCTCCGCGAGGCTGTCTCGGAGATCCGCGGGGAGCCGTTGCCGGCGCATCCGGAGGTCCGCGTGGATCTGCCCGTGGCAGCGTTCCTGCCGGAGGAGTACGTGCCCGAGACCGACGAGCGTGTGCTGCTGTACCGGCGCATCGCCGCCGCCACCACGCCCGAGGCGGTCGAGTCGCTCGGCGCCGAGATCGAGGAGCGGTACGGGCCGCTCGCCGGGCCGGCGCGCGAGCTGCTCGCCATCGCCCGCATCAAGGCGACCGCGGCCGAGCTCGGCGTCACCAACGTGTCGCTCGCGCGACACCGTGTCACGATCACACCGGTCTCGCTCTCGGACCAGGAGCGAGGGGTGCTCGCCGGGGACGGTGCGGTGTACATCGCGCGCTCTCGTTCTGTTCATTTTGTGGAGATGCCGGGAGAACCGCCCGCAGCCGCGGCTCTGCGCGCGTTGGGTGCTATACTCTCCGCAGTCCACGGCCCTGACAGCGGCCATCACGAACCCTAGGGAAAGGCATCATCGTGCGAACCATCCGCGGCATCGCCGCTCTTCTGCTCGCCACCGTTCTCATCGGCGCGGTGGCCGGCTGCTCGTCCACCGACGCCGTAGCGCGCGTCAATGGCGAAGAGATCACCCGTGCCGAGTTCGACACCATCTATGAGCAGATCCTCGCCCAGTCGGGGGGGCAGCTCGACGATGAGACCGCGCTTGCATACAAGAAGCAGCTGCTCGAGATGATGATCGACTCGGCTCTGATCACCCAGGAGGCCGAGGGGCTCGGCGCCGATCTGAGCGAGGAAGCCGTGACCGAGCGCCTGTCGCAGCTCATGGGCGGGGCCGACGAGGCCACGATCGAGGAGCAGATCACCGCTGCCGGGCTCACGGTCGAGGACGTCCGCAAGAGCGTCCGCGACCAGCTGGCGAACGAGTTCATCCAGGAGAAGGCCGCCTCGGAAACGAGCGTCACGGTCGTTCCGCAGACCTACTCGCAGCTCTCGCACATCCTCGTGTCGGACGAGGCCCTGGCGAATGAGCTCTACGATCGCGCCACCGACGGCGAGGACTTCGCGGCTCTCGCATCGGAGAACTCCTCGGATACCGCGAGCGCCATCGATGGCGGCAACCTCGGGTGGGCGCCCACCAGCGACTACGTGGCGGAGTTCGCCTCTGCCGCTGACGCGCTCGAGGTGGGAGAGATCAGCGAGCCGGTCCAGTCGCAGTTCGGGTGGCACATCATCCTGAAGGTGGCCGAGGCCGCCGAGGGTAGCGAGATCAGCGAAGCGCCCGCGGACCTGCAGGCCATGCTCGCTGCGGGCGGCTCGGAGATCGCGCTGCAGCAGTACGTGGCTCAGCTGCGTGCGGACGCCGACATCGAGTACCTCGACGAGAGTCTCGCACCGAGCGAGTAGCGGTCGTCCGGGAGGGGGCGGTCTTGGGGACGATAGCCATCGTCGGGCTCGAGCCCGACGCCGAAGGCATGCCCGACGTGCGTGCGGTCGCGCGGTTGCGTGACGCCGACACGGTGGTCGTCCCATCCGCGACCGGAGCGCCCGCAGCGGCTCTCGGATCGCTCGGGATACCCGCGGTGTCCCTCGCCGAACTCGGACTCACGGAGCGCGCCTCGACCACCGACGTGGTCGAGGCGCTCCTGCGTTGCGCCGCAACAGGAGACGTGGCCTTCGTGGCGGGAGCCTACCCGTTGGTGCGCGAAGGGCTCATCTCGGCGGTGCTTGCGCGCGGGCGCGGCAGCGTGGATGTCTTCCCCGTGGCCTCGCCGCTCCAGGTGCTCGTGCTCGCACTCGACGTGGACATGACGGCAGACCTCGAGATCGTGGACGCCGGCGCGGTGTCCGGGCTCGACCTGCGGCGCGACACACACCTGATCATCACCGGTGTGGACAACGCGCTCGAGGCACGGTCGGCGGCGTCGTACCTGCGCGGCTTCTATGCTGCCGAACATACGGTGGTGGTGGCCAGCGGGCTCGAGGGCGGCGGGTTCGAGCTCACGAGGACGACGCTGGACGAGATCGCATCCCTGTCAGGCGTGCCGAGAGGCAGCGCGCTGTACGTCTCCCCGAGCCGGATAGAGGCCCCCGGGGGCTTCCAGGAGCTGGTGCGTATCATCGCCGTGCTCAGGGGTCCTGACGGATGCCCGTGGGACCGCGAGCAGACCCATGCATCACTGGCGCCGCACATGATCGAGGAGGCGTACGAGGCGGTCGCGGCCATCGAGGCGGCCGACCCCGACGCGCTCGCTGACGAGCTCGGCGACGTGCTGCTCCAGGTGGTGCTGAACGCGCAGATAGGCGCCGATGACGGCTCCTTCACGATCGACGATGTCATCGCTTCGATCGTCACCAAGATCCGCCGGCGGCACCCGCATGTCTTCGGCGAGGTGAACGTGGAGACCGCCGAGGAAGTGACGCGCAACTGGGACGCCATCAAGCGCGGGGAGAAGCCCGCGCGCGGTGTCCTCGGCGAGGTGCCCGCGTCGTTCCCCTCCCTCATGCGTGCGCAGAAGATCTCCCGGCGGGCCGCCGCCGCCGGCTTCGAGTGGGACGACATCGATGGCGTGTGGGCCAAGGTGCACGAGGAGATCGATGAGCTGAAGGCCACGCAGGCGGGCTCGGCCGAGGCCGAGGAGGAGCTTGGCGACCTGCTGTTCACGGTGGTGAACGTCGCGCGGAAGATGGGCGTCGACGCGGAGACTGCGCTCCGTCGCACGTGCGAGAAGTTCACGGCGCGGTTCGAGGATATGGAGCGCGCCTCCTCGGAGGCGGGACGGCCTCTCGACGGGCTCACGGCGGACGAGTGGGACGGACTGTGGGAGGGCGCGAAGCGCGCCGAGCGTACTGGGGAAGGTTCTGGTCAGTAGCGGTGTGACCGCTGTGCCGGGCGATGGGCGCCGTGCGGTGGTGCGGGCCCGGGCAGCGCGGCCGAACGAGACGGAGGAGCGGGAATGAGCTTCATCACGGACATCATGGCACGGGAAGTCCTCGACTCCCGGGGCAACCCGACCGTCGAGGTGGAAGTGGTCCTCGATGACGGCAGTTGGGGCAGGGCCGCGGTGCCAAGCGGCGCCTCCACGGGCGCCTTCGAGGCCGTCGAACTCCGGGACGGGGATTCGGCCCGCTATCTGGGCAAGGGTGTGCTCACTGCTGTGACGAACGTGAACGAGATCATCGCTCCGGCGCTGCTGGGCGTGGAGGCAACGGACCAACGCGCGGTGGACGCGGCGCTGCTCGACCTCGACGGTACCCCCAACAAAGGCTCGCTCGGCGCCAACGCGATCCTGGGTGTCTCGCTCGCCGTGGCCAAGGCGGCTGCGCAGAGCTGCGAGCTCACGCTGTACTCGTACATCGGCGGGTGCAACGCGGCGGCCATCCCGGTCCCGATGATGAACATCCTCAATGGCGGCGCGCACGCCGACAACAACGTCGACCTGCAGGAGTTCATGGTGATGCCCGTGGGCGCCGGCAGTTTCGCCGAGGGCCTGCGCATGTGCGCCGAGATCTACCACACCCTCAAGAAGGTGCTGCACGACCACGGACTCGCCACCGGGGTGGGGGACGAAGGCGGCTTCGCGCCGAACCTGGGCAGCAACGAGGAGGCGCTCCGGGTGATCTCCGAGGCCGTCACGACGGCCGGTTACAGCCTGGGCGAGCAGATCATGTTCGCGCTCGACCCTGCCTCCACCGAGTTCTACGACGCGGATCGCGGCGTCTATGTGCTCTCCGGAGAGGGCCGCGAGCTCACCAGCGCGGAGATGGTGGAGTTCTGGGCCGATCTCGTGGATCGGTACCCGATCATCTCGATCGAGGATGGCATGGCCGAGGAGGACTGGGACGGCTGGAAGCTCCTGACGGACCGCCTGGGCGACCGCGTGCAGCTCGTGGGCGACGACCTCTTCGTCACCAATACCGAGCGTCTCGCTCGCGGTATCGAGATGGGCGCAGCGAACTCCATCCTGATCAAGCTCAACCAGATCGGCTCGCTCACCGAGACGCTCGAGGCGATCCAGATGGCGCATCGTGCGGGCTACACCACCGTGATCTCACACCGTTCCGGCGAGACGGAGGACACGACGATCGCCGACGTGGCGGTGGCGGTCAACGCTGGTCAGATCAAGACCGGAGCGCCCGCGCGGAGCGATCGCGTTGCCAAGTACAACCAGCTGCTGCGCATCGAGGAAGAGCTCGGCTGCTCGGCCACGTATCCCGGGCTGGGCGCGTTCACGAACATAGACCGCTAGCGCGAGGCCGTGCCGGGGCCCTGAGTCGGGCAGCTGGCATGGCATAGGCAGGCAGGTGCCATGCGTCGAACGAAGATCATAGCCACGCTGGGGCCGTCATCGGATGACGCCGACGCGCTTCAGGGGCTTGTGGACGCCGGCATCGACGTGGCGCGGCTCAACACGGCCCATGCCTCGTGCGCCGTGCTGGAACGTCAACTGCACGCGATCCGGACCGCCGCGAAGGCATCCGGCCGTCACGTGGGGGTCATGCTCGACCTGGGTGGCGCGAAGCTGCGCCTGGGCGAGGTGGCCACGGGTACGCTGCTGGCCGAGGGCGAACCGTTCGTGCTGCGCGCGGCCGGAGGCGCCGGGGATCGCTCTGGCGCCGCTGTCACCCATGCAGGGCTTGCCGATGACGTGACGCCTGGCGACCGCATCCTGATCGACGATGGCCGGATCGAGCTTCGCGTGACCGCTACCGCGCCGGGCGAGGTGCATACCGTGGTGGTGAGCGGCGGGCCTGTCTCGAGCCGCAAGGGTGTGAACGTCCCCGGAGTGCGGTTGAACGTGGAGGGGATGACGCAACGCGACCTCGACGACCTGGCCTGGGCGCTCGACATGGGTGTGGACCTGGTGGCGCAGTCGTTCGTGCGGTGTGCCGAGGATGTCGTCCGGCTGCGGGAGGCGATGGGCGATCGGGCGGTGCCGATCGTCGCCAAGATCGAGAAGCATGAGGCGCTCGACGACCTCGAGCGCATCGTGGACACGGCCGACATCGTGATGGTCGCGCGCGGCGACCTGGGCGTGGAGACCTCGCCCGAGGCGGTGCCTGTGGCGCAGCGCCGCATCGTGGCCGAGTGTCATCGCACCGGAACACCCGTGATCGTGGCCACCCAGATGCTCGAGTCGATGACCTCGGCCATGCGCCCCACGCGGGCGGAGGCGTCCGATGTGGCCAACGCCATATTCGACAGTGTCGATGCTGTGATGCTCTCCGGGGAGACGGCGATCGGCGACCACCCCGTGCACGTGCTCGCCACGATGGACCGGATCGTGCGCGCAGCCGAGGGCGCTGGCGTGCGTGAGACGGTACGTCCCGGGCGGCGAGCTACCGATGTGGCTGCCGCGGTGAGCGGCGCCGTGTGCGATCTCGCCGGGAGCCTCGATCTTGCGGCGATCGTGACCGTGACCCAGTCGGGCGCCACGGCGCGCAAGGTAGCGGCCCATCGTCCGGACACACCGGTGGTCGCAGCGACGCCCGATGACGTCGTCGCCAGGCGACTCACACCGGTGTGGGGCGTGCGTCCGCTGGTCATCGGCGCCTACGACTCGACCGATGGCATGGTGACCGCTGCGGTGCAGGCGCTCAGGGATGCGGGGGCGGCGCAGCCGGGGGAGATGGTGGCGGTCACGGGTGGCGTCGCGGTGCATGTGACCGGTTCGACCGACTTCATCCAGGTCTGTGGTGTGTGACAGGGCCCCTTCCATATCAGCCTAAGGTTGAGATAGAGGGTTTCTCCACACCCGACGGCGGTGCTATGATGGTCCACACAGGGGCGTTCGCCCCACCAGGACAGTCGTCGGCCTTGTCACACCACGGATCGCGTGCCCATGGCTACAGCACGAACGCAGAAGCGGGTCTCGACGAGCAGCGGAACGACCACCTCACGCAGGGGGTCGGGTCGCCGCACGGCGTCCGCTCGCACCTCGAAAGCGCCCACCCGGAGCAAGAAGCGCGGCTCCGCGGCCCCTAAGCGGGCCGGCGCCACCGGGGCCAAGAAGGCCACACGACGCGCGCGTCTGCCGCGGTGGGTCACACCCGCTCTCCTCTCGGTCACCATCGTGCTCGCGGCGTGGACGGTCTACCCGGTCCTCCGTATCCAGTACCAGCACGAGCGCGAGCTGCAGACCCTGCAGGCCGAGCTCGACGGCCTCAAGACCCGGAACGAGACGTTGCGGGAGCAGGTCGACCGGCTGAAGACCCCCGAAGGCGTGGAGCAAGCGGCACGTGAGAGTCTCGGCATGGTCAAGCCGGGTGAGCAGGCGTATGTGGTGACCGGCGGGACACTGGGTGAGACGTCGGCGACCGTGCTCGTGGATGGCGAGCCCGAACCACCGCTGTGGCAGCAGGCGCTCGACGCGCTGTTCGGTCTCTGATGGCCGACGACGCCCGCACCGTGGCATGGCAGCTTGGACGACCGCCGCGCGGCTCCTGGCGCGTGGCGGCGCGCTGTTCGTACGCCTATCCGGTGGTGATCGCCACGGCCCCCGACGGCGATCCGCCGTTCCCCACGCTGTACTACCTCACGTGCCCACACCTGGTCAGGGCCGTATCTGCGATCGAGTCGGGTGGAGGGGTGGCCCGCTGGCGCGATGCGCTGACGCGGGATCAGGCCCTCGCGGAGCGGCTCGATGCGGCCGATGCGGCATACCGGGCGGCGCGTGCGGCCGAGGCGGGCGGCCCGGATCCCTTCGCGCGCGTGGGGATCGCCGGGCAGCGCGATGTCCGCGGAGTGAAGTGCCTTCACGCGCACGCGGCGGCGTTCATCGCCGGCATCGACGACCCGGTGGGTGCGGGTGTGCTCGCGGATGTCGCGCTGGAGTGCGATGACCGTCGTTGTGAGGAGGCCGGATGATGGGTGCGGAGCGACGCGCGGCGATCGATATCGGAACGGTCACGGCACGCCTGCTCGTGGCCGATGTCGTGGACGGCGAGGTGGACGAGGTCGTGCGCCGGTCGCGCATCACACACCTCGGCGAGGGTTGGTCGAGCACCGGCGTGCTGTCCGCGGAGGGGATGGCGCGGGTCGCCGACGCCGTTGCCGGGTTCGTGGCCGAGGCGCGGGAGCTGGGTGCCGCACGGATCGTGGCCGTGGCCACCTCGGCATCGCGTGACGCCCGTAACAGCGACGAGTTCCTCGAGCGGCTGGAGGCCGCGGGGATCCGTCCGCAGATCATCAGCGGCAGCCGCGAGGGCTACCTCACCTTCCTTGGCGCCACCTACGGCATCCGTGACGAACGCGTGATGGTCGTGGACGTGGGCGGCGGCTCCACCGAGATCGTGCTGGGGACCACGTCGGTGGCCGATGGACGCCGGCATGCATCCATCGAAGCGGTGCGCTCGGTGGACGTGGGCTCCCGCCGGATCACCGAGATGTTCCTCGAGAACGATCCGCCCACGCGTGACGAGGTGGAGCGCGCATCGGCGTGGGTGGCGGACGAGCTCCGTCCGTTCTTCAGCGCGTTGCGGGAGCGGCCCGCCGAGATGGTGTCGGTGGCGGGCACCGCCACGAGTCTTGCGGCGATCGAGCTCGAGCTCGACCCGTACGACCCCGAGCGCGTGCACGGCTATCGCCTCAGCGGCTCGTCCCTGCTCGACACGCTCGACCACCTCGCACGGATGACGCTCGCCGAGCGGCGGGGTGTCCCCGGGCTCGAGCCCGACCGCGCGGGGGTGATCGTGGCCGGGGCGATCGTGCTGCAGTCGGTGCTTGCGTACGCCGGGCTTTCTTCGACGCTCGTGAGCGAACACGATATCCTCTACGGCATGATGCTGGACCCGTTCGATGACGGCGGGGCCGGATGAGACGGCGGTGTATCCGAACTGGTACAGGAGGGGGCCTTAAAAGCCTCTGGCCGTAAGGCCGTGTGGGTTCGAATCCCACCACCGCTACCAAACGGGCACGCGCGTGGTGCGCGTTGTAGTGACGGCAGGACGGCCGCGCCGTCCGGGTACCGTACCCGGACGTCAGTGCAGCCGACAGGTGCGGGGCGTCTCGCACGGGCAGGAGGGTGACGGTTGGCCGCGGAAGCAGCGGCACGACTCTATCAGGCGTTCATCGACCAGGATCCGGCCTCGGCCATCCAGGTGGTCGAGAGCGTCCGGTCGTCCGGGGTGGCCCAGGACGCCCTCTTCGACACCCTGTATGCCCCGGCTATGGGCATGCTCGGCGGCGCCTGGGCATCCGGCGCGATCGACGAGATGGCGTTCACCCAGGCATCCGTGGTGGCCGAGCAGATCGGCTCGTTCGTGATGCCTCCGGCGGCAAAGCGCGACACCGGCGTCACCGCGGTGGTGGGCACGATCCACCGGGATATGCACTCGATCGCCCGGACCATCGTGGCCGCCACGCTCAAGGAGGCCGGATACCGCGTCAACGACCTCGGCGCCGATGTCCGACCCGCCGACTTCGTGGAGCGCGTGCAGGAGACCGGCGCGCGGATCGTGATCGCGTTCGCCGAGACGATGCGCACGGCGCGCTCGGTGGCGAGCATCAGGGACATGCTCACGGCCGAGGGCGTGGAGGGCGTCGTCCTTCTCGTGGGCGGCGGTCCGTTCGCGGCTGATCCCGCACTGGCCAGGGACGCCGGCGCCAACGGCGTGGTCACCGGGGCCGAGAGCGCGCTCAGGCTCATGAACCGTGTCGCCCGCGATCTTGCATCGACCGGCGGTGATGGATGATGGCAGGCCGGCCGAGCGCAGCGGAGCAGGCGGAGACCCTCGCACGCCAGGGTCAGGTGGGCGCCGCTGTGGCCGCGTGCTACGAGGCGCTTGCGATCGACCACGGCCAGCCGCGCGTCCGCGCCCTGCTCGCGCATCTGATGCTCGAGGGCGACTTCTACGACGAGGCCATCGCCGAGGCCACCGCGGCGATCGAGGCGGACCCCGACTGCTCGCCGGCATACCTCGCGCTCGGCCTGGCGTACGATCGCCGGGGCGGCATGTGGGACCAGTCCGTCCTCGTCTGGCACGAGCTTGCCGAGGTGGCGCCCGATCTGGTGACCGCTCACGTGCAGCTTGGCGAGGCGTTCTCCGCGGCCGCCTTCGAAGAGGAGGCGGTGGAGAGCTGGCGTCGTGCCCTCGACCTCGACCCCAAGGAGTCGCGGGCCACCTACAACCTGGCCATCGACAGCCTCAAGCGCGAGGGGATGGCGCTCGCCCTCCCGCTGTTCCGTCAGGCCGGCGAGCTCGATCCCAGCCAGGACGAGCTCTTCTTCGCACTACTCGGACTGAAGGACGCCCCGGTCGTGCAGGTGGATCCGGCTCGCGTGAAGCCCAACCGCGACGCCCGGGTGGGGGCGGCGGGGCTCGCGCTCAAGGCGGACGACTTCTTCACCGCCGCCGATCTCGTGCGTCTCGCGCTCGACGAGCAGCCCGACGACGCCGAGGCGCTGGCGCTTGCGGCGTACGCGTACCTCAAGCAGGAGGCGGCCAACGAGGCGATGGCCTGCGCGGTGCGGGCGCTCTCGCTGCAGCCCGACCTCGCAACGGCGCTGTACTGCCTCGGGGTCGTGTATGCGCGACGGACCGGGCTCAGCCGGCATGCGGCGAGGGTGTTCATCGCGCTGGCCAAGCAGGCGCCGTCGCACTCGCTCGTCCACGTGCTTCTCGCCGAGTCGCTGCTCGGCCTGCAGCGCTACGAGCAGGCGGGCAAGGCCTACCGCCTCGCCGTACGTCTCGACCCCGCGTGCGTCCGCGCCCGTTTCGGGCTCGCGGCGGCCTACCTCACCGAGGGGCGTCACGCCGAGGCGTCGTGGGAGATCCGGCGCGCCGCCTACTACGACACCAAGCGCCAGGGGCTCTTCTGGCGGCTGTACGACGAGTACGTCGCGGGAGGTGACGACCAGTGAGCGGCAGTCCATCCGGACCCGGCGCCGCGGAAGGCGGCGCGCCGGCGGCCGCGGCCCCGGTGCGGAACCCCTTGTTCCCGGTAGGGGTCGACCTCTACCCGCTCGATGCCGAGCGCGCCTCGTTCAGCGACTGGTATGACCGCGATCTCGCTGACGACTTCACGGCGATGGCGGAGGCGCACTTCTCCCTGGTGCGCGTGTTCGTGTCGTGGAAGCTCTTCGAGCCGCAGGTAGGCCAGTACGACGACGAGGCGATGGACAGGCTCGGCTCCGTGCTGGAGGGCGCGCGTGCGCACGACCTCCGGGCGATCGTCACCTTCTTCGCCGACGACCGTCTTGCCGAGATGAACGAGGTCCCCTGGGCGAAGAAGCGCGACCCACGGACCGATGACTACCTGATCCAGCGAGAGATATCGCTCGTGCAGCGTGTGGTGAACCATTTCCGAACCGACCCCGCCGTCTGGGCCTGGGAGCTCGGGAACGAGGCGTTCTTCACGGGATTCGAGACCGAGGAGCGGCTCCAGGCGTGGGCCCGCACACTCAAGGACGCGATCCGCGAGGTGGACACCGCCCGGCAGGTCGTCCTGGGGGTCGGCGCCGAGACGCTCGTACGCGAGACCGGGGTGGATGCGCGCGAGACGATCGACGGCTTCGAGCACGCGCTCTCCCGCGTCACGGCGCCCTACCTCTCCTACATGGCCGAAGGGCCGCTCACGTACGGCCCCGCCACCTATCTCGACTCGTTCCTGCTGCGCGCGAACAACCGCACGCTCCCCGTGCTGGCCGACGGCGTGGGCGTCCACTCCCTCGACGGATCGGTCGCCGAGGAGGCCGCGTACGTGAGGACCGCGCTGTTCTCGACGGTGATGAACCGCGGCGCGGGCGTGGTGCTGCGGCGATGGCGCGACCTAGAGGCGGAGAAGCGCGAGCCGTACTTCCGCGATCCGTACGAGACGCTCGTGGGCGTCACCGGTCCGGACGGCGAGCCGAAACCCGTGCTCGAGGAGGTTCGCCGCTTCATCCGCGCTGTGGCGAGACTTGACCTGCGACGCTACGCGCTCGCGCCCGAACGCTCGGCGGTGGTGGTGCCCGCCGAGCGGTACGAGTCGCTTCCGTCGCTAGCGGGGTTGTACGACCCGCGCTCGTGCCTGCAGTCGTACATCGCCGCCAAGGAGGCGCACCTGCCGGTGACGCTCATGAGCGAGGGCGACGACCTGGACGGCTTCATGACGCTGTTCGTCCCGTCGGCAGGCAAGCTCTCGCCCGGAATGTGGAAGGCTCTGGCGGCCTTCGTGCAGTCGGGCGGTTCGGTGGTGTTGTCGTACGGAGGCGGTGACGCGGATCCCGCGCTCCGTGAGATATTCGGCGTGGATTTCCTCGGCGATCATGGCGTGCGGCAGGTGGTGAGCTGCCGCATCGCGCAGCCGGGACTGCTGGGCGAACTGTCGGCGTTCGACGCGCGCCTCGACCTCCCGCACTACGCGCTCGTGGGGGGCGGGAGCGCCACGGTGGTGGCCACGGATGCCACGGGCAGTCCGCTGCTCACCGTCAACCAGTACGGACAGGGCCGGGCCGTGTTCCTTGCGGCGCCGCTGGAGCGCGCGATCGCCCAGAGCGATCCATGGGCGGCGCCCGAGGCCGTGAAGGGTCTCCTGCGCACGGTATACGGGGCGGTGGCGCGCGCCGCGGGCAGCGGCCCCGTGGTGGACTGCGATGACCCGGTCGTGGAGATCGCGCAGTTCCAGGGCGATGGCGACGATGTGGTCTGCGTCCTCAGCCACGACATGGCGCCGCGCACTGCCACGCTCACCACCGAACGTGTGGTAGCCTCCGTGACAGACGTCCGAGGGGGCAAGGCGGCCGACGTGGGAGCCAGGTCTTTTGGCGTGCCGCTCGGCCCGAACGGCGCGGCACTACTGAGATTGACGTACGGATAAGGGAGCGAGGATCGCATGTCGGACACCCACTCAGGTTCGTCGTTCCTGCTCGGCCCCTGGCTCGAGCTGCACGACGTGGTGGCCAAGCACCCGCATCTCAGGCGGCTGCTGTTCGATCCGGTCACCGGGCTCCCCACGGCGCCGCTGCTCTTCCCTCGGATCGAGTCGTTGCTCGAGGAGCGCGGGGAGATATCGTTGCTGTGCCTCAACGTGATGAAGTACTCGAAGATCGAGGAGATCTACGGGTGGGAGGTCTTTGACGAGGTCATGCGCGAGGTGGCGGCGTCGCTGGAGCGGATCACCGGTTTCGAGCTGCGCGACAGCGACATCGTGGCCGAGCTCATGATCTCGGGCAACGCGCTGGTGGTGCTGCTCTCCCCGCCGAGGACCACTGCCGGCATGGACCGCGAGGCGCTCGACGAGCTCGCCCGGCGGATCGAGAGACGCGTGCGCGACGATCTGGAAACCGTGCTCGAGCCGGCGATCTTCCCCAAGTTCGGGTGCTACGTGGGAGCCGCGACCGCGCGGCGGGACGGCAACGTACGGCTGGAGCGGCTGGTCCACATGGCGCTCGAGGATGCGCTGGCCGACTCGGAGAAGCGCGAATGCAGTGACGGCGAGTGCCGCAAGCGGCGGCTGGAGGAGATCCTCGCCGCTGGCGCGATCAGGACGCTCGTGCATCCCATCTACCGCCTGAGCGACCTCTCCATCATCGGGTACGAGGCGCTTTCACGCGGGCCGGAGGCGAGCGAGTTCGAGCGTCCGGACAAGCTGTTCAAGGTGGCCTACGACGCCGACCTGGTGCTCCAGCTCGAGCGGCTGTGCCGCAGCCGGGCGTTCGAAGCCGCGGCGTCGCTCCCCGAGGGCCGGCTGCTGTTCGTGAACATCGAGCCCGAGGCCGTGGCCGATCCCGAACTGCGCGACATCATGCTCGGCACGCTTGGAGAGAGTGAAGAGGCCGAGCCTTCACGGGTCGTCTTCGAGATCACTGAGCGCACGGCGGTGGAGGATTTCGCGGCGTTCCGGGCGACGCTCGAGTACCTGCGTACCCTGGGGTTCCGCATCGCTATCGACGATGGCGGGGCGGGGTACGGGTCGATGCAGTGCATCGCCGAGGTGCGGCCGGATTGGCTCAAGATCGACATCTCGCTCATCCGGGACGTGGACACCGACGAGGTCCGCCGCGCGCTCGTAGGCACTCTCGTCACCTTCGCCGAGCGGACCGGCGTGAAGCTCATCGCCGAGGGCATCGAGCGGGCCGACCAGCTCGCCGTCCTTCGGGAGCTCGGCGTGGAGTTCGGCCAGGGCTTTCTCTTCTGCAGGCCGCAACTCCCGTATCCCGCCGACGAGGACGTCACGCCAGCGTTCTGATCGCGGCGAGGCGCCTCGTGGGCGCTGCTGCGCTGAGACGCCTCACGAACACGTGCCCGCACCCTTCCTTTGGCATCAGCATCGGTTATGCTGTGCATGAACGAAATCGATTCTTAGGAGCCGCCCAGTGGAGCCTGTCCGTCTCACGCAGATGTCGACCAAGGCCGGTTGAGCCGCCAAGTGGGGTCCGGGAGACCTCGCCGCCGTGCTTGAGAAGATGCATCCGGGAGAGTCGGAAGACCTGCTCGTGGGGTTCGACACCTCTGATGACGCCGCGGTCTATCGTCTCGGCGACCAGACGGTCCTGCTCACGGTGGACTTCTTCACGCCGATGGTCGACGACCCGTACGACTTCGGGCGAATCACCGCGGCCAACGCGCTCTCGGACATCTACGCGATGGGCGGCAGGCCGCTCACCGCGATGAACCTGCTTGCCATGCCCTGCTCGTTGCCGCCGGAGGTCACCGCCGAGGTGCTGCGCGGCGGCGCCGACAAGGTGCGCGAGGCGGGGGCCGTTATCGTAGGCGGCCACACCATCGACGACAAGGAGCCCAAGTACGGGCTGTCCGTGATGGGTGTCGCCGGCGCGGGAGGCGCGGTTCGCAACGTGGGAGCACGCCCGGGAGACGCGCTGGTGCTCACCAAGCGGATCGGCGTGGGGATCCTCAACACTGCGATCAAGCAGGGACTCGAGACCGAGGAGAGCCAGCGCGACGTGATCGAGAGCATGGCGCACCTCAACCGCGCGGCCGCCGAGGCGATGGTGGAGGTCGGCGTGCATGCCGCTACCGACATCACGGGATTCGGCCTGGCGGGCCATATCCGGGAGATGGCCGAGGGCAGCGGCTGCGCGTGCGAGATCGAGCTTGCGGCCGTACCCACCTGGCCGGGCGTCATCGAGTATGCCGAGGCGATGGTGCGGCCCGGCCGCACCGCCGATGTGGTGGCGTACCTCGACGCGTTCGTGGACTGGGGCCCCGCGGACTTCACCTGGAAAGGCATCCTCGCCGATCCGCAGACGAGCGGGGGCCTGCTGATGGCGGTCGCCCCGGAGAAGGCCGACGCGTTGCTCGCGGCGCTCGCGGCGCGGGGTGAAGAAGCCGTGGTGCTAGGCCGCGCCGTGAAGGGCGAGCCGGGCAGGGTCCGCATCGTCTGATTGCCCGGGCATCGCCCGAATACCCACGAACGGTCCGAGGATCCTCGTTGCGCACCAGGATGTGTAAGAGAGTGTGTATACTGGGGACAGGGCCGGTAAGGCACAGGGCCGGCAAGAGCCTGGTTGGGTCCTGGTAAGCGGGGTGATGCACGATGGCACGCATGGTACGCAAGCAGATCGTCATAGAGCCCGAGCAGGAGCGCGCGCTCGAAGCGCGCGCCAGGGCGCTCGGCGTGTCGCAGTCCGCGCTCATCCGGCAGGCGATCGACTCGCTTCTGGAGCAGGCCGAAGAGGAAGAGCGGCGGCGGGAGGCGTGGGCTATGGTCGAAGATGAGTGGCGGCGTGCTGATCGCGAGGGGTGGGGAAGCGGTGGCCGCACGTGGACTCGGGAGGAGTTGCACGAGCGTGGGCGCGCTGATTGACACGAATGTGCTCGTCTACTCGCTCGATACCGATGAGGTGATCAAGCGTCACCGCGCCCACGACGTGCTCCGTCGCCTCCAGATGCACAGGGCGGGCGAGGTATGCAGCCAGGTGCTCGGGGAGCATCACTCCGTGGTGAGGCGGCGATTCGCACATGCCTATGGCCCGAGCGAAGCCGTGCGGGCCACCGAGCGTTGGGCGCGCGCCTTTCCCGTGCACGACACATCCCTGAGGGTCGTCCTTGAAGCCCTCCGGGCCACCGTTCGCTATCAGATGCCCTACTACGACGCGCAGATCTGGGCGGTGGCACGCGTGAACCACATCCCGCTCGTGCTCTCCGAGGACTTCGCCGACGGCGCGGTCATCGAGGGCGTGCGCTTCGCGAACCCCTTCGCCGAAGGGTTCGATCTGGACGCGCTCCTCGCTCTGTAGCTACCGCCTGCGTGCCCACTTGAAGCTCGCGAACTGGCCCGAGACCTTCTCCATGAAGTCCGGCAGGCCTCCGGTGAAGCCGGCGTCCTTGAGGCGAGCTTCCGCCTCGGCTGGCGTGATCCGCCCGGCGTTCACATCGTCGACCGCCACCATACCCTCCTGGATGTGCGGCGGTAGGTCCTTCACCTCGTAACCCTGCATATCGTAGCCGTCACGCACGCCCTCGAGGGAGTGCGTCGCCTTGCCGGCCTGCGTATAGGCGTCGAGAGTATTGCCCTCGGCGTACGATTCCATGACCTTGGTCTCGTACGTCCTGCCATAGCCCTCCGGATCGAGCATCGTGGAGCGGCCCTCTTTCACCAGGTCGATGTTGGGAGTCACCTGCGTCCGCTCCCACGTCTGCGTCTGTTCGTTCCACACGGTGCGCTGGTCGGCCATGTCGATGCTCGCCTCGGCGTGGTACTGATCGGTGCCGAGTTGCTGATGGTCCTTCGCCCAGCGAGCGGCGCCCTTGGAATCGGTGGGTCCGCCGGTCTCACCGGCGAAGATCTTCTGCGATTGGGGTACCCACGTCTCCTTCTTGAGCTCGATGAAGCTCCTCTGGCCGGTGACGGGGTCGGTGACAACGTAGCCCGCGCGGTAGTCGCGGTCCACGCCGTCGGGGGTGCCGACGTTACGGATCTCGACCTCGCGACCCTGGGCTTCGGGAACGTTCTGCTCTATCCAACTCCTGAGCTTCGCGTCGTGGCCCGCATAGATCTTCGCGCGGGTGGTCGTGACCTTCTTCCAGAGGTCGGGATGGTTCTTTCGCAGCTCACGCATCGCGTCCGGGTCGCGCATGATGCGCTCCACGGTGGGCGGGTCGGCCTCGCCGAAGACGCCGGTGCGTCGCTTGAGGTCGTCCGCGATGCCCTCTGCGCGGACCTTGGGGTCCGGGTGGCTCTTACGCGGGTCGGTATCCGGCGCCTTCTCGACGACCGGCTCTGCGGGTTTCTGCTCGGGCTTCTGCTCGGGTTTCTGTTCGGGCTTGGCGTCCGCATCGGCGGGCTGCTTCGTCGGCTCGGCTGCATCCGTGTCGCGCGGGGTGGCCTCGGCGTCCGTGGGCCGTGTCTCGGCATCGGGCGTGCGGTCGCGCGGCGCCCCGTCTGTGTCCGGCGTTTCGGCCCCATGCCGGGTGGCGGTATCCGCGTCGGCGCCCGCGGTGCGGGTACGCGGCGCATCGGGCGTGGCGCCGTCAGGCCCTGCCGTCCGCGGAGGAGGCGTGTCTCCCGCGGCAGGCGTTCTCGGGCGCGATGCGCCGGGAGTAGCCGCAGGCGTCTTGGCGCGCGGCGAATCGGGTGTTGCCGTCTTCGGCGTGCCGGCGTCGGCGGCAGACGTGCCCTTGCGCAGCGACGCGAGTGTGATGCCGCGCTTGGTGGCGGCCCACTTGAGGAATGCGATGAGTCCCTCGTCGCGGAGCTGGCGACCGACGTTCTTCATGGCGTTGGTGACCGAGAGGTTCGGGTCGTTGTAGAGCTCCTTGGCGAAGAAGTAGGCGATGAACAGCGCGTAGCCGACCGCCTTGCTCTTGCCGGAGAGCTTCGTGAGGAAGTCGGGGTCGGTGACGGCGCCTTCCAGGACGTCGGTGATCGTGGAGGTCTGTGCCACGAGCCAGTCGTCCAGACCTCCGCCGGCGAGCCACACCTCCATCGCCGAGACCAGCAGCGGCTTGAGCATGCCGATGGCCATCGAGCCGACGACGCCGACGTACGAGCCGCTCGCCACGCCGAAGGCGATGTCGCCGCACCACGAGACCCAGTCGAGCGTGTCCTCGATCTGCTGGTTCCACCAGGCGGCATCGAGGTGTTCGTGCTTCTCTTTCATGATCTGGTTGAAGGCGAAGGTCCAGATCTGCTCGCGCATGTAGAACAGGCCCTCTGCGCCCATCGTGCGCGAGCGCTCGGCCACCAGTGCGTAGAGGCGGTCCTGGTGCTCGAAGGGGACGTAGCTTCGGATGATGTCGAGGCAGTTGTCCCGCTCGGTCTCCCATGCGGCCGAGTACGGCTCCATGTTCACGCCAAGGAGGCGAAGCGGCACGAGCGCCGAGAAGTGCTCGGCGTCGTAGCCGGGGACGCTCGCGAGCAGCGCCGCCGGGACGGGCTCTTCGGCGGTGGGAAGCTTGCGCTCGAGCGACACGTTGAAGGTCGCGCTCGGGATGTTGAGTTGCCGCACGCCTGCCGGCTCGACGATCAGGCCGCCAGCCCTGAGCCCCGCATGGCCGCTCGTGCCCTCCTGGCCGCCGATCTCGAGTGAGGCCTGCTCGGCCAGTCCGATGTCAGGGGCGATGTCGCCGGTGGCGGGATCGCGCACGAACACGCGCAGGTCGATCGCGGTCGTGCGCGCCGAGCCGTCGGCGGCGAGCGGGAAGGCGCCGCTTGCGGGGTCCACATTCGTGCGGTCGATGAAGAGGCCCTCCTGCGTGATGATCACATCAACGTGGCGGCGGAGCTCGTCATAGCCGTCGGCGGTGGCCACCACCACGAGCGTGGAGGCGGTCTGCGGCCGTGTGGGGTCGAGGTTCTCGCCACCGTCCTCGGTGAGTGTGAGTGTGGCAGCCGAAGGTCCGGTGGGTTCGATCGAGGCCGAGGCGATCTCGCGCGAACCCTCACGCCAGAGCGTGTCGAACTGCCACGGCGTGTCGCCCGCGTTCTTGATCGTGATGGCGACCTCGGCCACCGATCCCGACTCGGCGGCGAAGGACACCTCGTCGGGCTTGGCATCCATCTCGGGCAGTCCCGCGAGCGGGATCGCCACGAGTTCCCTGAGCGGCCTCTCGCCGAGCTGCGCTGACACGCGGACCGTGGCGCTCTCCGGCGGCTGTACGGGGCTCGTCGGGTCGGGTTGCGAGGCCATCACGGTGATGGCGCGGCCGTCCTCGTAGTCGATGGCCTCGGAGATCTCGAGCCACTCGGAGTCCTCGGCAAAGGCGATCGTCGCGCGTACGGAGGCGGGGTCGAGCGCGGGGTCGGTGGCATCCGCGCCGAGGAGCTCGACCGCCGCGATGAGCGTGATCGAGTGGTCGCCCTGGGTGCGGAGCGCGAGCGTGTCGGCGGGCTCGATGCGCGTGACGATGCGGCTCTCACCGGCAGCGGCCACCCCTACGGACGCGGTGGTCATGCCGAGCGCGGACTGCCCCTCCACGGTGATGGCCGAGCCCGCCGCGATGGCGCCGGTCTGCCACACGACCGTCCGCAGCATGCCGTACGCGGTCTGCGGCTGCACGCTCACGCCGGCTGGCGGGTGGAGCACGATGGCCGCATCGCTGGCAGGTTGGTAGGTGCCGCTGGGAAGCACCTTGAACACCTGCACGGTGAAGGT
>LDZT01011774.1_pt1 | contig 43195 bp, 43 predicted proteins | sample 615521 | NCBI WGS metagenome assembly LDZT01 (sample SAMN03408292, study PRJNA278302) | terrestrial metagenome | isolation source: oil reservoir sample SB1 | place: USA: Alaska, North Slope, Schrader Bluff formation | collected 2011-09 | reverse complement strand
GTAGAATAGTGACTGGGAAACCAGTCACTATTCTCATCAAACTACATTTCGCAATAAGGAGGCGCTTATGGAACAGCCTATCCTGGAAATGAAATCCATTACCAAAGAATTCCCGGGGGTTAAGGCGCTTGACGATGTTACTTTTAGTGTTGCCAAAGGGGAAATTCACTGCTTGGTCGGGGAAAACGGTGCAGGGAAGTCCACATTGATGAAGGTCCTTAGCGGGGTACATCCTTACGGCACATACAGTGGTGAGATCTTTATTAATGGTGAACCACAAAAGTTTTCGGGTATACGTGATAGCGAAAATGCCGGCATTGCCATTATCTATCAGGAACTTGCTCTCGTCCCTGAGTTATCTGTGTATGACAATATTTTTTTGGGCAACGAAATTACTAATGGTCTTACCATTGATTCTTATGAAACCATCAAGCAATCTACTGAGATCCTAAAGAAAGTAGGTTTAGACGTTAACCCAGAATCTAAAGTCAAGACGCTTGGCGTTGGAAAGCAGCAATTGATTGAAATTGCGAAGGCGCTCAAAAAAAATGTAAAAATCCTCATTTTGGATGAGCCCACAGCTGCACTTAACGAGACAGATAGTGACAACCTGCTCGAATTAATCAAAGAACTCAAACGTCAAGGGGTAACGTGCATCCTGATTTCACACAAGTTGCGAGAAGTGTTGGCTGTAGCCGATACCATCACCGTGCTGCGGGATGGAAAAACAATCTGCACCTTGGATCACAGAGATCGCCAGGTGAGGGAAAACACGCTCATTAGGCATATGGTCGGCCGTTCGATTGATAATGTTTTCCCCAAGCGCGAGAAAATCGCCCCCGGAGAAGAAGTTTTGCGGTTGGAAAATTGGTCAGCTTATGCGCCTGCGCTTGGGCGTCAAATCCTGAAAGATGTTAATATCAGTGTTCGTGCTGGGGAAATTGTCGGCATTGCTGGCTTGATGGGGTCGGGACGCACGGAGCTTGCCAAGAGCATCTTTGGCAATCCGGATCGTTACCATGTGAGCGGGAAAATATTTATTAAGGGAAAAGAGCAAAAATTCCGCAATCCGCATGATGCCATCATTTCACAATTAGCATACGTCACCGAGGACCGGAAGGGGAACGGTCTGATTTTGATTCAAGACGTCAAGACGAATATCACTCTGGCAAACCTGCGCGAAATTACTGAACGGGGCATTGTCAATAAGAATGAGGAAATTGTCATTGCCAATAATTACAAACAGAACCTCAACATTAAAACACCCTCAATTGAACAAAAGGTGCTTAATCTCAGCGGTGGTAACCAGCAAAAAGTCTCCCTTGGTAAGTGGCTTTTCGTCAAGCCCGGCGTGATGATTCTGGATGAGCCCACACGCGGTATTGACGTAGGAGCCAAGTATGAAATTTATACGATTATGAACTCCCTAGTGGAACGAGGTATGAGCATTATTATGATTTCTTCGGAGCTGCCCGAAATCCTGGGGATGAGTGATCGTATTTATGTTATGTCTGGTGGTCAAATCAAAGGTGAACTCGCCGGTGAAGAAGCCACACAGGAAAAAATCATGGAAATTGCAGTGGAATATTAAGGAGAGGCACATGTTGAACGAAAAATCTGATCCCCCAAAACCATCTATTTTCTCAGAAATAGCATCCCTTCTTTCGGCAAACTTTAGCCAATATTTTATGTTTATTGCGCTGATTGTAATCATGCTCATCTTCACGATCGCTACAGACGGCGTTTTTATTTCCTCTAGGAACATCAGCAACTTGCTCAACCAGATGGGTTACATCGCCGTATTAGCTGTAGGCATGACGCTGATTATTGTCATACGCCACATTGACCTTTCGGTCGGCTATCTAGCAGGCTTTCTGGGCGCCTTTGCTGCCATTGCGATGACATCTTGGGGCTTACCTGTCTACGTTGTCATCCCTGTGGTGCTCATCTTGGGGGCGCTTTCTGGGCTGCTCACTTCTTTGCCAATTGCCAAGTTGGGTGTGCCGGCTTTCGTTTCCACCATGGCAGCCGGCTTGATTTTCCGCGGTGCATTACTGCTGGTGACCATGGGAACGGGCACAATCATCATTCGAGATCCTACATTCAACGCGATTGGCAATGGATTTATTCCCGATATTCCGGATTTTGGATTCTTGGATGACCGGCATAAGGTGACCTTGATCATTGGCTTGATTGCCATTATTTTCTCTATCTTTTCTGCTGTGCAGACTCGCCGCAGGAAGATCTCTTATAACTTCGATGTCTCGTCCACACCGATGTTTATTTTGCAGATGATCCTTACTTCCGCCATCATCGGTTACGTCATGTGGGTGCTCTCGGGTTATAACGGTCTTTCTTGGAGTTTGGTCGTCGTGCTGATCGTGGTGGCTCTGTTCACTTTTATCACCACACAGACGCCTTTAGGGCGGCATATTTACGCTGTGGGCGGCAACCCCGAGGCAGCCGAGCTGAGCGGCATCAGTGTCTCGCGCATCACTATGTTAGTGTTTGCTTTTATGGGTTTCCTCTCCGCGCTCTCTGGCATTCTTTATGCCTCGCGCTTGCAATCAGCCACCACAACAGCTGGGCTAGGCTTCGAGACGGACGCCATTGCAGCAGCCTTTGTGGGCGGCGTTTCGGCAGCCGGCGGCGTGGGCACGATTCCCGGCTCCATCATCGGTGCGCTGGTGATGATGTCTCTGACCTCCGGGATGAACCTGATGGGGATTGATATATCCATCCAATACATCGTACGCGGTGCTGTTCTGGTTGGTGCTGTGATCGTTGACCGCGCTACGCGCAGAGGTAGATAAAAATTTGGCTTTTCCAATCCCTAAAACAGCAGCCAGTTCATCTGGCTGCTGTTTTTTTTACGCAAAAGCAACTCGCCTTTTGACCTTCAGGTATAATAAATTTATTGAAGATATACTTAGGAATTACGCTACAAAGGTGAAGGTTGGCACTACCAGCTTGCTCGGTTATCATCCGCTGTTATAACGAAGAAAAACACCTTGGCCGCCTGCTCGAAGGCATCGCCCAGCAGACGGTCAAGGATGTTGAGATTATCCTCGTCGATTCGGGCTCGACGGATGGCACGCTCGCCGTGGCGGCGCGCTACCCCGTGAAGGTCGTGCACATCGCACCTGAGGAATTCACCTTTGGCCGTTCGCTCAACTTGGGCATTCAAGCTGCCAACTCTGAGCTGCTCGTGTTTGCCAGTGCGCATGTCTATCCGGTTTACCCGGATTGGTTAGAGAAGCTATTGGCTCCCTTTACCGACCCGCAGATTGCTTTGGTTTATGGCAAGCAGCGTGGCGGAGAGACTTCGAAATACTCGGAACGCCAAATCTTCGCCAGCTGGTATCCCGATGATGCTCAACAATATCAGGAGAGCCCGTTTTGCAATAACGCCAACGCAGCCGTGCGCCGTAGTTTGGCGATTGAGCACCCCTATAATGAGACCTTGCCTGGCTTGGAGGATTTAGAGTGGGCTACCCGCATGATGAACGCCGGCTACAAGATCCACTATGCGCCTGAGGCGGAGATTATTCACGTGCATAACGAAACCCCGCGCGCGGTCTTCAACCGCTACAAACGTGAAGCCATTGCCTTCAAACACATCTATATCCATGAGCGCTTTGGGTTTTTGGACTTTGTGCGCCTTTCGGCGCGCAACATCGTGCGCGATATGCAAAACGCCGCGCATGATGGAGAGTTGGCACGCAGCTTTGGGAGCATCATCTGGTTCCGCTTGTGCCAGTTTTGGGGCACCTATCAGGGCTACCGCTACAGCGGTCCGCTCACCTGGCAGCTGCGTCAGCGCTTTTACTACCCCAATGGGCTTGGCCAGACCAGCCATGGAGTAGAACGACCAGTAAAGCCGATAGACTACCGCGCAATCAAATAGACTGCTTGGCAGGCGGCATCCTACCATATAGCGCAAAACTATTTTCTCACCCTTACCTGTGATACAATCACGATAACATCAACCTAACCTGAGGAGGTATTGTTCAATGCCGAAAGAATCTTCTTTCAAACTCACCTATGCCACCATGTTCAATCCCCCTGAAGAATTACATACGAATTTTGAAGCTGCCCTGCAAAAAGTCAAGGCTAACTTAGGGCGTGAATACCCGCTGTTCATCAACGGTAAAGAACGCCTGACTGTTGAGAAGAATTACAAGCACTCCCCCATCAACACCGACTGGCACTTAGCCACCTTTCAAAAAGGCACCGCGCAGGATGCTGCCGATGCCATTGCTGCTGCCAAAGCTGCTTTCCCCGTCTGGAGCCATACGCCCTGGGAAGAGCGCGTTGCTTTGCTGCGCAAAGTTGCTGATCTCATCGATGAACGGGTGTACGAGATCGCCGCAGCCATGGTTTTGGAGGTCGGTAAAAACCGCAGTGAAGCTTTGGGTGATGTTGCCGAATCCGTGGCACTCATCCGCTACGCTTGCAGCCAGATGGAAGCCAACGATGGCTACGTGCGTGATATGGGCTCTGACCCCTTGCCGGGCTTCATTTCTACCAACCAATCTGTGCTGCGCCCCTATGGCGTTTGGCTGGTGATCAGCCCGTTCAACTTCCCCGCTGCGCTTACCATTGGGCCTACAAGTGCTGCGCTCGTGGCTGGTAACACGGTCGTGATCAAACCCTCTAGCGATACGTGCTGGACTGTCTCGCTGTTGGTCGATTGCTTGCGCCAGGCTGGCTTGCCAGATGGCGTCTTTAATTTAGCTACCGGTCCTGGTTCCACTTTAGGAAATGCCCTGGTTGAAAGCCCGGATGTGGATGGGGTTACTTTCACCGGTTCTTATGACGTGGGCATGAACCTTTTCTATGACCATGCTCACCTCAAATATGTGCGTCCAACCATACTGGAGCTGGGCGGTAAGAATCCCACGATCATCTCGCGTCATGCCGACGTGGAAGATGCTGCATTGGGCACCGTACGCTCAGCCTTTGGCTTGCAAGGGCAGAAATGCTCTGCTGCCTCCCGCGTTTACATCGAGGAACCGCTTTATGATAAGGTTGTACAGCGGATGGTTGAGCTCACGGAAAAGTTTGCGGTGGGTGACCCCACCGAACGGCAGGTCTACTTAGGACCTGTCATCAACAAGAAAGCCTATGCGGACTATCAAAGCTATGTAACTGACCTGGCTGCGGCTGGCACCATCCTCACCGGAGGCAAGCAGCTCAAGGGCGGCATTTATGATAAAGGCTATTTCTGCGCGCCCACGATTGTTGCAGACGTCCCCCGAGATCACCCTCTATGGAAGAGAGAGATGTTCGTGCCCATCACCATGGTTGAACGGGTCAAGGATCTGAATGAAGCCATGCAGTTGGCTAACGACACAATCTACGGTCTGACTGCCGGCTTTTATGGTGATCCATCAGAAATCGATTGGTTCTTCGATAACATCCAAGCAGGTGTGGTGTATGCCAACCGCCCGCAAGGCTCTACCACAGGCGCTTGGCCAGGCTTCCAGCCTTTCGGCGGCTGGAAAGGCTCTGGCTCTAGTGGCAAAAACGCTGGCGGTCTCTACTATCTGCCGCTCTACATGCACGAGCAGATCCGCAGTACCGTACGGCGCGCATGATCTTTACCTAAAATGGATGCGTTTCTGAAGAAAGTCGGTAGAGTCCTTACCATTCTGGGCTTAGCCAACCTCATTTGGCTGGCATGGTCATGGGTGAGCGAGCTGCCAATCGCATCCTTTCAAATTTTAGGGTTATTCGTTTTAGTATTTGGGCTGGCTTTAATTAGCCGCCCAGGTAAAGCGAAAGAAGAGGGCGAAGAAATTTCGCCCTCTCGTCGTGAAGAGCAGAAACACCAACACAAATCTTGGATCGAAAGCGGAAAGAAGTAATATGTCTAAACTGGTCAGCCTCAGCGAGGCGATACAAAGCTATGTATATGATGGTGATACTATCTATGCCGCTGGCTTCACCCACCTTATCCCCTTTGCCGCTGGGCACGAGATCATCCGCCAAGGACGCAAGGGCCTCACCTTAGCGCGTGCTACGCCGGACTTGATTTATGACTTGATGGTCGCAGCGGGCTGTGCGCGCAAGGTAATCTTTTCCTACTCCGGCAACCCCGGCGTAGGATCGCTCAAGTGGCTGCGTGAAGGCATTCAAGATGGCACTTTGGAATGGGAAGAATACTCTCACTTTGGCATGATCAGCCGCCTGCAAGCTGGCGCCAGCGGCTTGCCCTTCATGCCCATGCGCCAGACTGGCGCGGTAGACCTGGAACGCGTGAACCCGCAGTATAAACGCGTGAAGGATCCTTACGGAGAGCAGGATGTGATTGTGGTGCCGGCGCTCAACCCAGATGTCGCGATTGTGCACGTGCAGCGCGCCGACCGCGAAGGCAACGCCCATATCTGGGGCATCCTAGGCGAGCAGCGTGAAGCTGCCTTTGCCGCGAAGCATGTCATTCTGACCGCTGAGGAGATTGTGGATGAAAGCATGATCCGCTCTGACCCTAACCGCACGCTGATCCCTGCCATGATTGTGGACGCCGTCTGCCATGTGCCTTATTGCGCCCATCCTTCGTACACCCAAGGTTATTATGACCGCGATAATGAGTTCTATCTCAAGTGGGGAGAAATCAGCAAGGATGAGGCGAGCATCAAGGCATACATGGATGAATGGGTGTTTGGCGTGCGCGACCGGAATGAATACTGGCAGAAACTCGGCGAAGAAACGCACCGACGCTTGCACGTTGGGCAGCGCTTAAGCACACCGGTTAATTATGGGAGCTTTACCGATGAGTGAACTCGCTTATAACGCCAATGAGTTAATGGTCATTAACGCCGCCCGCCTGCTTCAGGATGGCGACCAGGTCTTTGTGGGCGTGGGCATTCCGAATTTGGCTTGCAACTTAGCCCGGCGCACGCACGCGCCGCATCTGCAAATGATCTATGAAGCAGGAGTGATTGGCGCACAGCCCGAACGCTTACCGCTCTCCATTGGTGACCCCACCCTCGTGAGCGGTGCGTTAGCAGTCTGCTCCATGTTTGATATGTTTTCGTTCTATTTGCAGCGCGGTAATATCGACGTCGGTTTTTTAGGCGGCGCGCAGATCGACCAATTTGGCAATATCAATGCGACTGTAATCGGTGATTACTTCCACCCCAAGGTGCGCTTACCTGGCTCCGGCGGGTCGATGGAGATCGCAGCCTGGGCAAACCGCTGTTACATCATCACCCCGCACCAAAAACGGCGCTTCCCAGCTCGGGTAGATTTCCATACATCGATTGGATTTTTGGAAGGCGGCGATGCTCGCGCTAAAACAGGCGTGCGCGGCACCGGTCCGCAAGCTGTGGTCACTGATTTGTGCATCCTCAAACCGAATGCGCAAGGAGAGTTGATCTTAGCCGCGCTGCACCCAGGTTGCACGTATGAACAAGTGCAAGCCAACACTGGCTGGCCGCTCAAGCAAGCCCCGCATGTAGAATTTACCGCAGCGCCGACTCAGGAAGAATTAAAGATTTTAAGGGAAGATTTAGACCCTCAGAGGATTTACATTTAGATGGACGAGAAAAAACCTTTAGAAGTACTGAGTACCATCGAGCTTAGCGAAGCTCAGCAGGAATATATCAAAAATCAAGTTAAGAACACTCATTTGACCGTAGTAAGCGCCAAGGAAGCCGCAAATTTGCCCAAGGATGTTTGGGAAAAGGCTGAAGTGCTGCTCACCAGCGGGCACAACCTACCCTCCCGCGAGCAAGCCCCAGCGCTCAAATGGATTCAAGTTTCGTTTGCTGGCGTGGAACGTGCTCTGGAATATCCCATCAGTTCCGCGCCAGGCATAATGCTCACTTCCGCAAGCGGCGTTCGCGTGAGCCAATTGGGCGAATATGCCCTTATGGCACTGCTGGCGCTCTCGCATAAGCTGCCCAAAGCCATCCAGGCACAACGCGAGAAAAAATGGCTGCCCAATTACGGTGACACGCTAATGCCTCAGGAATTGCGCGAGAGCACTGTCGGCATCGTAGGTTATGGTTCCATTGGACGCGAAGTAGCCCGCTTGCTTTATGCCTTTGGCGCTACCGTGCTGGCAGCCAAGCGCAATGTGATGCAGCCAGAAGATAACGGCTATAACGCCCAAGGCTTAGGCGACCCTAAAGGCAATTACTTCCGCCGTCTCTACCCCATCGAAGGGCTGCCGGGTATGCTGCCAGAATGTGATTTTGTGGTGCTGGCTTTGCCGCTCACTAAGGAGACTTATCATCTTTTCTCGGATAAAATGTTCGAGTCGATGAAGCCTGGTGCCGGCTTTGTGAATATAGCCCGTGGCGGGCTGGTGGATGAGGCTTCCCTCGTGTCGGCATTGAAATCAGGTCGGCTCGGCGGAGCGGTCTTGGACGTCTTCGAGCAGGAGCCGCTGCCGCCGGAAAGCCCCTTATGGAACCTTCCCAATGTGATTATCACCCCGCATGTTTCCGGCATCAGCCCCAAGCTCATGGACGCCGTCCTTGAGCTTTTTGTGAAAAATTTACAGCGCTACCAAGCCGGCGAGCCGCTCTATAACTTGGTGGATACCAGTAAAGGCTATTGAGGCCTCCCCTTAAGCGTCAGCTATCACAAAAGCTGCCCTACAGGGCGGCTTTTGAGTAGAAAGAGGTCATTTTACTCGAGAGTCTGCATGATAAAATCAATCTATGGACCTGTTCGACCATTCCCTGCAGGAGCAATTGAGCGCCGAGGCGCCCTTAGCAGCCCGCATGCGCCCTAGAACGCTGGATGAAATCGTCGGGCAGGAGCACATCTTAGGTCCAGGCACCTTGCTGCGCCGTGCCATCGAGGCGGACCGGCTTTTCTCCTCGATTATCTTTTATGGACCGCCCGGCACAGGCAAAACCACCATTGCCCGCGTGATTGCAAACCAAACCCAAGCCGAGTTCGTCAGCCTCAGCGCCGTGCTGGCGGGTATCCCAGACCTGCGCGAAATAATCAAGGGAGCGATTGAAAGGCGGCGCCTTTACCGACGGCGTACGATCCTTTTCATCGACGAGGTGCACCGCTGGAATAAAGCCCAACAGGATGCCCTCCTGCCGCACGTGGAAACTGGCTTGCTTACCCTGATTGGCGCCACCACCCAAAACCCTTATTTCGATGTCATCCAAGCCTTGGTCAGCCGCTCGCGTATTTTTGAGCTCAAGCCGCTCAGCGAGGAAGACATCCTTATCCTGCTGCAGCGCGCCCTAGCGGATCCTGAGCGCGGTTATGGCAAGCGCAACATTCACGTCGATGCCGACGCTCTGCAGCATTTAGCCTTCATGGCGGGCGGGGATGCGCGCAGCGCCCTCAATGCGCTCGAGCTGGCTGTGGAAACCACGCCGCCTAAGGATGGTCAGGTCCACATCACCTTGGAGATTGCCGCCGAGTCTATTCAAAAGCGCGCCTTGCGCTATGATAAAAACGAAGACGCCCATTACAACACCATCTCTGCCTTTATCAAGTCTGTGCGCGGCTCCGACCCGGATGCTGCCCTTTATTGGCTGGCTAAAATGCTTTTGGCTGGTGAGGACCCACGCTTCATCCTACGCCGGCTGATTATTTTGGCTGGCGAGGATATTGGCTTGGCAGACCCGCAAGGCTTGGTGGTTGCCAACGCTGCCGCCCAGGCTTTTGAATACATCGGCATGCCTGAAGGCATTTATCCCATCGTAGAAGCCACGCTTTACCTTGCCACAGCGCCCAAGTCTAACTCTGCCAGTGCCTATTTTGCTGCGCAAGAAAAAATCGAAGCAGAAGGTGTTGGTCCGGTGCCGTTGCACCTCATGGACCCCAGCCGGGATGCGAAGGGCTTTGGGCATGGCGCCGGCTATGATTACCCCCACAGCCACCCGGAGCATTGGACACCGCAGCAATACCTGCCGGACGGCGTGGTCGGCACCCAGTTTTACCATCCTGGCGAGCAGGGCTATGAAGCCCAAGTCGCCGAGCGTGTCCGCCGCTGGCGCGAGGCACAAGCCAAAGCGCTGGAAGAGAAAATTAATTCTACAAAAGAAAAAGGCAAAGCAACGTAACGCGTTGAGAATCAAAAAAGCGCGGGGTCCCGCGCTTTTTTAGGTTATCGAGCTAACCTTCTAACATTCCTCGTGATAGCCTTCCAAGGCGGCTTCGATGCGTGCCATCACTTCGGCATCCAGTTTATGCACTACGTCGATCGCTTTCATGTTTTCGCGCACTTGCTCCACGCGGCTGGCGCCGGTAATCACCGTGGAGACATTGGGATTCTTGAGGATCCAAGCCAAAGACATCTGCGCCATGCTGACGCCTAAGTCTTCGGCAATCACAGCTAACTTACGGGTTACCTTCAGCTTTTCCGGATTCAGAATTTCGGTTTTTACCCACTCAAAGCCAGGTAAAGTTGCGCGGCTACCTTCCGGGATTTTACCTTCGTTATATTTACCGGTGAGCAGACCGCCTGCCAGCGGGCTCCAAACGGTGGTGCCGTAGCCTAACTCTTTATAGAGAATAGCATATTCTTCTTCAAAGCGCCGCCGATGCAGCAAGTTGTATTGGGGCTGTTCCATAGAAGGGGGGCGCAAGTGATTTTCCCGTGCCACCTGATAAGCTAACATAATTTCTGCGGCAGACCATTCCGAGGTGCCCCAATAAAAGGCTTTGCCCTGCTGAATAATTTGATTGAAGCCCCAAACCACTTCTTCCATGGGGGTGTCTGGGTCTGGGCGGTGGGCAAATACAAAGTCAACGTAATCCAGGCCGAAGCGTTTCAGGGAGTTGTTGACCCCTTCGATGAGATGTTTGTAGTTCAGGCCAACATCATTAGGCCCCGAGCCGCCCCAGAAGATTTTAGTGGAGACCAAATATTGCTCCCGCGGCCAGCCCAATTCCTTGAGCGCCTTGCCCATGATGACTTCTGACTCACCGCGGGCATAAGCCTCAGCGTTATCGAAGAAATTCACGCCGGCTTCCCAGGCAGCCGTCAGGATTTCCTTGGCAGAAGCGACGTCGACCTGTTTGCCGTAAGTGACCCAGGAGCCAATTGAAAGCGCAGAAACTTTAATCCCAGCTTTTCCTAAATGTCTATATTCCATAATTCAACTCCTTTTTTTAGGATGATTATAGTAGAGGATCAATTAACTTTCAGGTGTAAACTATTGACAAAGAATTGGATAGTCTAACAATTCCTAAAAATAAAATGGCTGCTTCAATTGAAATCTTTTCAGGTAATCGCCTCAGGGGAATGCATTTAGCTGAGATTCTATCCTCTGCATTTGTGGACGATCCTTTCTACACCTTTGTATTTCCGGATGCAGAGCGACGGACTCATCTGCTGCCCTGGTTATTTAACAAACTTCTTAATTATGCTAACCATTATGGTTTGGTTCTTGTAGATTCAGAATATCATGGCATATCAATTTGGTTAGGGCCAAAGCATACCAGGCTCCTACCGCTCGGGGTTTTACGGGCTGGTTTATTTCTTTTCCCCTTTAAAGTATCCCATCTGGAGCTCAAACGCAGCATCATGTTGGCACAAGTTTCCAATCAGTTGCATCGTCAAGCAGTCTCCACTCCTCACTTTTACCTAGAAGCTGTTGGGGTAGAACCGCTACATCAAGGCAAAGGTCTTGGTCGGGCGCTTGTTCAAGCCGGCCTCTCCCGTGCTGATGAGTTAAACGTGCCATGTTACTTGGAAACCCATAACCCTATTAATCTTGGCTTTTACCTTTCGTTAGGTTTCAACATCGTCGGAAGTAGACAGGCATTTCCATCCGCTCCTCAAGTGTGGGGGCTACTTCGTACCCCATAGAGAGACAAAAATTCTTTATACGAGTAGGTCATTCATCTCTATTGCCAGTTTGGATTGACGAGGCGACAGCCGTATGATATTATTTTTTAATAAGGCGTTAAATAGAAAATACTCACCCCGTCGTCTCGAGCAAGGAACGGCCACAAGCCGCCCTGCGAGTGCAGCATTCAGGGGAATGCTGCAAGGCCTAGGACGTGGCCCTAGCCCAGCGAGCGTATGCCGAAACAGGTTTTACCTGTGCGTTGATTTAACAGTAAAATATCTATATATACTTGCCCCCATCGTCTCGAGCAAGGAGCGGCTACAAGCCGCCCTGCGAGTGCAGCATTCAGGGGAATGCTGCAAGGCCTAGGACGTGGCCCTAGCCCAGCGGGCGTATGCCGAAACAGGTTTTACCTGTGCGTTGATTTAACAGTAAAATATCTATATATACTTGCCCCCATCGTCTAGCGGCCTAGGACGTGGCCCTCTCAAGGCCAAAACAAGGATTCGAATTCCTTTGGGGGCACTTTTTTACCCCTCACTCCCAAAGCTACAGCCTACATTCCCTCAGACGGTTTGATATCCCTGATATTTAGCTGCAAGTTCTCCCGCCCCTGATATTTATTGATCTCAAAAGTATAGGCGATGTCGATCATTACTGGCAGCTGCCCGTTCCAATGCCCTTGCCCGAACGCAATGGCTTCATAGTCCACAAGCCCAGCGCGCAAGATTAGCTTGAGGTGCTGCTGCTTTTTGCCCACAGGGTAAGACTTCCTCACCTGTAAGTTGCGGCTGCAGAAAAGCGCTTCTGGGTTTCCGCGCCCAGTCGGTTCCAGCAGGCTGACCATCTCGAAGATCCGCGGAATTTCTGCCGCAGGTAAGCTATCCAATGCAATCTCTTGGTCAATTTTGAGCACCGGTGCCAGCTCCAGCCCCTGAAAATGCTTCGTGGCGATGCTATTGAGCCGGCGTAGCAGTTCCGGCAGGTTTTCGTTTGCCACCGTCAAGCCGGCTGCCATCGAATGCCCGCCATAGCGTACGAGCAAATCGGCACAAGCATCCAGCGCCCGGGTGATATTAAACTCAGGGATCGAGCGGCAGGAAGCGACCACGACGTCTTCACCACGGTGCCCAATGATGCTGGGTCGGTAGAGCGCTTCAGTGATGCGTGAAGCTGCCAGCCCCACCACACCTTCGTTATATTCTGGCGAAGCATCGAACACAATCGGTGGCTGCTCTTTGGCTTGGATGATATTTTGTAGCACATTTTCTTGGATGTACGTTGTAATCTCTTGGCGCTCACTGTTTTGTGAATCTAGCTGCAGGGCTAGCTCACCGGCGGTGAGCACATCCTGCGCAGTGAGCAGTCGGAAAGCTGCCATGGCTGAGTCCAGCCGTCCAGCCGCATTGAGGCGTGGCGCAAGGTGGAAGCCTATATTGACTGTGGCCAGCTTCTCCAAGTTGACGCTCGAGACCTGCGCAAGTGAATAGAGCCCCTGCCGGCTGAGCTTTCTCATCGCTTGGATGCCTGCACGCACCAGCGCACGGTTCTCGCCGGCAAGCGGTGCCATATCTGCCACCGTACCGAGTGCCACCAAGTCGAGCCAGTCTTCAGCGTTCACGCCTGGCTGGGGGTAAACGGTCAAGTACGCTGCAGCCAGCTTATACGCCATCCCTACACCCACCAAGTCTTTGAAAGGGTAGCTGTCATCTGGCTGATGCACGTTGAGGATCGCATCCGCCGGCGGGAGCACCTCACCCGGCTGGTGGTGGTCGGTGAGGATCACCTGCATGCCCAACCGCCGCGCTAAGGCTATTTCCTCCACCGAACGGATGCCGCAGTCGACTGTAATGATCAGCCCGATGCCTTCGCGGGCAAGCTGCTCGACCGCGTCCAGGTTCAGCCCATAGCCCTCATCGAAGCGGTTGGGGATGTAAATACGCGGGCTCACACCTAACTTCTGCAGCAGTTCGTAGAGCAAGGCGGTTGCGGTCACGCCGTCCACGTCATAATCGCCATAAATGGCGATGGGCATGCCATTTGTAATAGCGGCATGCAGCAGCCGCACGGCTGTGGTCATATCGCGGATGAGGAACGGGTCTGTTGCCTCTGGCGCGCTGGCAGAGAGGAAAGCCTGTGCTGTTTCGGCATCCCTCACGCCGCGGTTATAGAGCAGCTGCCGCAGCAAGGGCGGGAAATCCGCTAATTCTTGGTCGATTTCTGGTGGGATGGGCGCGGCAATGTTCCAACGCTTGGTGACGGGGGTGTGATTAATGATCTCCATGCGAATAGTCCTCGTATCTGTGCTTGTGTGGCTTTATTGTAACCGCTAAAAAGAGAAAGTATGTGCACAGCCTACCCGTAGGATTCCATGCAAGAATAGATAATTGTTCTCGCTGGTGTCCTCAGTGCAAAGCCTCCTGTAAGGACCAGCGAGAAACCTGAGACCTAAAGGTCAAATGCCTTGCTGGGTCAGGAGACCCTGCAAGAACAGCTGGTCGTTCTCGCCGGTCTCCAGACCGAGCGAGTGGTTTTGACCGTAGGTCTCCACCTTTTTGTTCTCGCCGGTCTCTGAGTGCGCAGCATACCCGTAGGGTACCACGAAAGAACGATTTTTTTGTTCTCGCCGGTCTTCAGACCGAGCGAGTGGTTTTGACGGTAGGTCTCCTGGTTTCCTGGCTTTGATCGACGATTATGATAATCAGGTCATCAGTTTTTTTGAGACCAAAAGGTCAACTGCCTTTCGTGGTCAGGAGAGTGCGCAGCCTGCCCGTAGGGTACCACGAAAGAACAGAGGGAATGAATTCCCGCTCATTCTTCTCCTTTCAGGTAAAATAAACCCCATGGAAAATAAACGTGGACTTTTCAACTTTGGTAAAAAACCAGCTCCGGATTTCCGTATCGCTGATGACGTGGAACGCGCCAAGCGTAACGGCAAGCCGCTGGTCGCGCTGGAATCAGCGCTGATTACGCACGGCGTCCCTTGGCCGGAAAACCTCACCATCGCCCGCGCCATGGAAGACGCGGTGAAGCATAACGGTGCCTTCCCCGCTACTGTCGCCGTTCAGGAAGGCCAACTGCGGGTGGGCCTGAGCTCCAGCCAGTTGGAAAGCCTGGCTGGCTCCCGCGACCCGCACAAGCTCAGCCTGCGCGATTTTGGCGCAGCTGTGGCGCGTAAATGGAATGGCGGAACTACCGTCTCCGCCACGCTCTATGCCGCGGAGCGGGCAGGCATTAAGGTGCTTGCTACCGGCGGGATCGGCGGGGTACACCGTGCCCCAGCGTACGATATTTCTGCGGATTTGCTGCAGTTGCGCAAGAGCCCGCTCGTGGTGGTTTGCTCCGGCGCCAAGGCAATCCTGGACCTGCCTGCCACATTTGAGGCGCTGGAAACTCTGGGCATCCCAGTCATTGGTTACCAGACGGACGAAATTCCTGCATTTTACTCTGCCCAAAGCGGATTGAAGGTGCCGTTGCGTGCCGAGAGCGCTCAGGAAGTGGCGGAAATCGCCCGTACGCATTGGAAGCTCACATTCAGCACGAGCGTTCTGGTGGTGGTGCCGCCGCCAGCAGAAAGCACCCTGCCGCGCGAGCGCATGGAAGCCTTAATTGCCGGAGCCTTGCAGCAAGCCGAAGCTGAAGGCGTACACGGCAATGCACTCACGCCCTACCTGCTGGCCAAGATGAATGATCTCAGCGGCGGCGAAAGCCTGAAAGCCAACTTAGCACTGCTGCGCAATAACGCCGCGGTGGCAGCCCAAATCGCTGCCAACATCCCAGAAGGCATCCAGGAGTGGCGCTATATTTAGCCTTACTTAAAGGAGAGGGCATTAACCGGCTTACTTGGCCGGCTTTTTTTATTGCCTAGGCGTAGCCGAAGGCAAAGGTGTGTTACTTGGTAAAGGCGTACGCGTTGACGTCGGCGTTTCGGTGGGGGTCAGGGTAACGGTCGGGCTGGGAGTGAACGTGGCGGTGGGTGGGTTCCCCACCAAAGAGAAATAACCCGAAAGGATCCATTGGCTGCCCACAAAGCACTGCACCTGATATTCTCCAGGCAGCCATTCATGCGCCGGCAGCTCAAGGGATAAAGCTCCAACACCACCCGTGCCGCCTTCCCAATGGCTGGTTTCAGCCTTCAGCAAGGTATCCCCACGATACCACAGCTCCGTCCATTGCACACCATTATCCATAAAGTTATAGCTATACGTCCCGTAAATCTTGGTCAGCGGATTGTTGAACTCCACCGCCGGGTTCACCGGCTGAAAATTTTCATCGATCTCGGTGGCAAACACGATGGGGCTAAACACAGCATTGGGATTGGGTGTGACGAATGAGTCGAACTGGGTGGCGATGGCTTGCGGAACCGAAGGCGTATTGGTAACCGAGGGCGTGTTGGTAACCGTTGGCGTGAGCGTGATGGTTGGGGTAAGGGTGATTGTGGGCGTGAGAGTGATCGTTGGGGTGAGCGAGGGCGTGAGCGAAGGCGGGAAGTAACGGTAGGCAATGCTCTCGCCAAAGCGGAAGTTGAAGTAGGCGAAAGCGCCCAAGGCAAACGCAGCAAAAATCATTCCAGCCGCCTGGTCGTAGAGCTTGCGGCGCTTAAAGTAAAAGGGCATGCGCTTGCCTTTTTGGATGGCGCGTGAAGCACGCACTGCAGTCCAAATGGCAGCGATGACAGCCAGAATGGTGAGCGTGAGGATGGTTGAGCGGATATCCATGACAGCTTCTTCTATGGGATTATACCCGTGCCGCAGCATATGGTTTTGAATGAAGGAGCGCAAACCTCCCTATAGATTCAATGAAACAAATATCTTCAAGAATCAGCTCTTAGGATATTCAACGCAGGAGCGCGCTAGCATAAGGCTCAGCAAAGAGCGCCGGGATCCCGCCAGTATGCCAGAAGAGTACAGTTTCATCATGGCTAAAAAAGCCTTTACGAATGAGGTCAATGAGCCCCGCCGCCGCGCGGCCAGTGTATACCGGGTCGAGCAAGATGCCTTCTTTTCGGGCAAAAAGCTGAATAGCCTCAACCTCTGCCGGCTGGAGGACCCCATACCCGGCCTGGCAATAGGCATCATTGACCAAGACATCTTGTGAGCTGATTTCTGTGCTCATGCCCAACCACGCTGCAGTCTGGTTAGCCAGCGCCAAGATGGTTTGCGTGAGCTCATCTGCGGGTTTATCCACGCTGATGCCCAAGATGCGGCCTGCAAAACGCGTTTGCTCGGCTCCGAGCAGAAGTCCGGCTTGCGTGCCGCCGCTGGAACTTGCCAAGACGATCCAATCTGGTTGCAGATTCTGATCTTGGAGCTCCTGCATGGCTTGGATGTAGCCTTGCACACCAATCGGGTTGGAGCCGCCGTAAGGGATGATGTAAGGCTGCATGCCGTCTTCCTTGGCGTGGGCAAAAGCTTGCTGCAGGCGCAGGTCGCGTTCTTCCTTAGGGACAAAAATCAGCCTTGCCCCACTGAGCTCATCCAGGAAGAGATTGCCCTGGCGCATGCCAGGGTCTTCTCCAGCCAGCACTAAAATACAGCCCAAGCCCAAGCGCGCAGCAGCGGCTGCCACTTGCCGGCAATGATTGGATTGCACTGCGCCGGTTGTCACTAGCGTCTGGCAGCCTTGCGCCAGGGCATCCGCAACCAGATATTCTAACTTGCGGGTTTTATTGCCGCCAAAACCTAAGCCGGTTAGGTCATCCCGCTTGATAAAAAGTTGCGGTCCATCCAGGAGCTTTGTCAGTGCTGGCAGCGGTTCGATTGGGGTAGGTAAATGCGCTAAAGCGATGCGGTTAGTCCGATTAGTCATTGGCAAGCCTCCTTTGCGTAGCCGCTTTTCCGCGGGCGCGCATCAGGTCCAGTATTTTGGGTAAGGTGCGTGTGTAAAGCCGATAAAGCCCAGGCCGGCTGGTGTAGTCCCAAGCCCCTAAATGACGCACAAGCTTGCCGTTGAAGCCTTCTTTGAAGCGGTAAACACCCCACAACGGATCGCTCTCGTCAAAGTTATCGGGTGCACCCCACATGTCATAGGTGTGGCAGCCCAAGGCTTTGGAAAGGCGGATCGCTTCCCACTGCAGCAGATAATTGGGCATGCGCTCGCGGGCTATCTCCGTGGACATACCAAACAAGAAACGTGAAACGCCAGCAAAATAAAACAGAACCAAGCCGCCAACCGGTTGGCTTTCCACTTCGGCGAGGAGCGCTTTAGCCATCCCAGTCTGGATGAACTCGCGCCACAGGTCAGTGTAATAGGTTTCATGGCGGATGACAAAGCCATCCCGCACAGCCGTCTCAGCGTACATGCGGTAGAGCAGCGGCAATTCGTCTTCATCAGCTTCCCGCACGCAGACACCTTTGCGCTCGGCTAAGCGGATGTTGTAGCGCGTCTTCTGCTTGAACGAAGCTAGGATTTCCTCTTCACTGCGCTGCAGGTCAATGCACACCGTATTGCGAAATTGGATTTGATCGCCGGAAAATCCCCAGCCGCGCTGCTGGAGCAGTGCTTGGATTGCCTGCCCGGTAAGGTTATCTCGGCTCTCGGGGTCCCCCGGTACCCCCCAACCCAGGACGACGTCCGGGTCCATCTTGATGAAGACAGCTTTGCGCGAACGAGCTAAGTTTTCCAAATCGGCTAGAACTTGTGTGGCAAGTGCCTGGTTATTCCAATCGAGCAGCGGACCTTTGGGGCTGTAGAGCACTTCGATCTTCAGCCCCGGCAGCAGCTGCGTTTTGCGGCTGAGCACGAGTGCAGCCGCTTGTAGCTGTCCATGGGCATTCTCCCAGACTGCATGGTATGGCTGCCAACCGTTGCGGATTTTGGATTGCCCCCACTCCCAAGTTTGCAAGATGTGCGCATTGGGCAAGGTTTGGATGAGCTTATCCCAAGCTTGCGCGGAGACACCCTCAAGCAGCCGCATGCACTTCACCCTGCCTTCTGGATTGCATCAGCTGATAGGCTTTATAAAGCAGTGGATTGTACACCCGGATGAAAGCTGGCGCGCTGCGCCTTACTTGCCCTCCGAAGCCGCGCTTGAAGCGGTAAACGCCCCATAAGCCATCCGAACGCTGCGTAAACTGCTCTTCGAGGGTCTCCTCCTCCGCATCTGGAATACCCCATAGGTCATAGAGTTTCGCGCCATTGGCCTTTGCCCAACGCATGGCTTCCCATTGCAACAAATAAGTTGGCATCAGGTTGCGATGCTCATCGTCGGAAGCGCCATAAAAATACCAGGCGCGCTCATGTTGCAAGAAGGCCATCAGATATGCCAGAGGCTGCTCATCCAAAACAGCTTCGAGCAGCACTGACTGACCTCGGGGCGCAAAAATTTCATATACTCTTTGATAATAATCCTTACTGTGCAATGCAAAGCCATCCCGCTTGGATGTGGTTTGCATTAGGCGGTAAAAGCCCGCAATGTCTGCACTGGGACGTACCGTCACGCCATGCCGATCTGCCAAGCGGATGTTGTAACGTGTCTTTTGCTTCATCGCGGCTAGGAGCTGCGCTTCATCCTGTGTGAGGTCAATCACGATGGTACGCCGCGGTTGAATGGTATGTTCCTCAGGTTCAAAACCCGCCAGCCATTGTGTACATACTTCAGCGGGCAGCGGCTCAAAGAGGTCCGGCTCAACTTGCAGGAAGATGACACGGTGGCGGCAGCAAAGTGCATCTACCTGCGGCCAAAGCTCCTGCCACTGGCTGCCCAGCGGTCCCTTAGGCAAATAAGCGATGCGCAAGCCAAGCGGCAGGCTGCGTAGTAAGATTTGAGCGGCGCAGTGATCTGCCTGCACGCGCACAGGAGACCAGCCAAAGGACTGCTTAAACTCTGCCCAACTGGAAGTCTGTAAGAGATGAGCCTCAGGGTAGCTCTGCAGCAGCGCATCCCAGCCGGCGCTGTCAAGTGAACGCACGGTCATAAAATATTAACGCCCCTTGAACCCAAGCACCGCGCCAAATGTGCGCAGCAAAATAGTGATATCCATTAAAATATTGGCGTGCTCAATGTAGTATAGGTCATATTCCAGCTTAATAGCCGTCTCCTCGACGGTTTCAGCGTAAGGTTGGTTGATTTGAGCCCAGCCGGTGACGCCAGGCTTGACCAGCATGCGCGCCCGATAAAAAGGAACGACTTTTTGGAAGATTTCTACCAATTCGCTGCGCTCTGATCGAGGGCCTACCCAGCTCATCTCACCCACCAGCACATTGATCACTTGTGGGAGCTCATCTAAATGCACTTTGCGCAAAAATCGGCCGACTCGCGTCACCCGTGGGTCATTGGAAGCGGTGACCAAACCTTCCTTTTCCATATCAGCGTTGGTTTTCATAGTGCGAAACTTATAAATGCGGTAGGGTATCCCCCCGCGGCCTAAGCGCTCCTGGCTATAGATCACGGGAGATCCCGAATCAATCAAAATCAACACAGCGATGATGGGGAATAAGACAACCAGAAATACCATGCCAACCATGCTGATTAGCAAGTCCATCAGGCGTTTGAACAGCCGATAAAAACCGCCATTGGGGGTATGGCTGACGAATGAGCGGATGACCCACTCTGAGTCAAGTAGGTTTATGGGCACACGTCCCAGAAGGGATTCATAGACCTCCTGCATGGTGGAGATATCCAATCCTTGTTCTTGCGCCATCAATAAGTTTTGAAACATACCATGTTGAATTGGACCGGAAATCGCTAAAATTAAATCTGTGATTCCCCTTTGATAAATAATATCAAACAGCTGGGTATGATCCCCAAACACTTCAAAATCTCGAATCCGTTTACCCTTTTTTTCAGGGTCATCATCAATCAAGCCAATCAAATTGAAGGGCGGCGGGTTGCGGTCAGTAATCACATCTACCAAGGTCGACCCAGCCTTGCCTGCACCGATAATCAAAACACGTTTAGAACGGCTTGCTGCTTGAAATGAGCGCACATAAATAAACCGCCAAATGAGTGTGAAGATGACTACAAAAATAACGAAGAAAGCCACACCGCGGCGCGGTAGTGTCTGTGGAGGCATAGAAAAATAAATGATCAAATAGAAGAATGTGGCTGCAAGGGTGGCTACACCGACCCCGCGCATAGTGAGCTGCAAATTTCCAACTTTGTTGAGGTCATATGTATCTACAAGTAAAACAACCCAGAAAATGGGTAGAAGATAAAACCAGGGGTCCGGCCGGGTTTTCAGGAATTCTAACGAAAACTGCAGCCAAGCATCTCCGGCTGCCCAAAGGTACAGCGCAACCAGCAAGGCTAAGTAGCCAGCAATCAAGTCGCCTAAGATCAATACAGCACGCTGCTCTGTAGGCTTCAGGCGCCACCGCGGTGTTGCTCGTTTATCTTGCATACTCTTTTCTCCTGATCTCTCAGCTGTGCGGGCTGGAAAGACTCCCGACTAAAAGCGCTGCACCCCAGCTCAGGTGCATGGTCGTAATCGCCAGCGGAACGCCAAGGGCAAGCGCAGCATCTTTCTCTTGGATTGCAAGCTGTATACCAACGAGGATGAGTGCTGCCAGATAAATTCCGATTTCAATCAGCCATACAGTAAGTAAAGGTTGGATGATCAAGCTCAGAATAGGCAGTAACACCAAGCTGAGTACGAATAAGGGCGGTAAGGCTTGCCGCAACCGCAATGTTTTCGGGTAGCGTTTCAGCATTTGCGCCTTCCAATAGCCATAACGCCAGTACTGTTTTGCTAAATCACTTAGACTCCCCCGTGCAAAATACACCGAGCGGATCTGGGGATCCAGCCAGATGCGCCCGCCAGATTGACGGATGCGTGTGTTAAATTCATAATCTTCATTGGTGAGCAAGCGTTCATCAAAGGGTCCAATGCGTTCAATTAGTTCGCGCCGAAAAGCCCCAAAAGGGACGGTATCCACATAGCCAGCTTGGCTGCCGATGCGGTAACCGGCATCTCCAACTGCCAACGGATGTGCTGCAGCAGCGGCAATGGAACGCGCAATCCAATGCTCATTTTGCGGCCGGATCTCCCACACCCCGCCTACATTTTCAGCTGTTCCTGCCTGGAGGGCTTCCACACAGCGAGTAACATAATCTGGCTTGGGGATAGCATGGGCGTCCATGCGTAAAATATACTCGCCTTGTGCAGCATTGATGCCAACATTGAGGGCAGCAGGGATAATTCGATTCGGGTTTTCTAACACCCGCACCCGCATGCTGGGATTATCTGCCTGAAACGTGGTAATCACATCCCGCGTGCCATCCTCAGACAAGCCGTCGGCGATGAGAACCTCCATTTCGGCTTGAGGAAAAGTCTGTTGCGCCAATGCTTCTAAGAGCAACCGAATCGTTTTTTCTTCATTGCGGCAAGGCACAACCACTGAGACTTGAATAGGCATAAGCAAATGGCTTCCGATAATTACTTCAGCGCTAAGAGTCCTGACACTCTCATGTTCCGACACTGTTCGGGAGAAAAGCAATGGCTTCAATTTCGACAAGCCCGCCTCTTGGCAATGCTGCCACTTGTATCGCGGATCTAGCAGGGGGATTGTGTGTAAAGAACTCAGCATAAACCGCATTTACGGCAGCAAAATCAGCGATGTTTTGTAAGAAAACGGTCGTCTTAACCACAGCATTTAAATCAGTGTCAGCTGCTTCAAGGATTGTTTTCAGGTTGGTAAGTGCTTGGCGGGCTTGTGTCTCCACATCAGATTTTAAATCGCCAGTAGTTGGGTCTATACCTAACTGACCAGAGACAAACAGAAAACAATCGCTAACTACCGCTAAAGAATACGGACCAATCGCTTGAGGTGCATTTTCTGCCGTGATGATTTTCTTTTCTTTATAATGCTTTGCATGTTCTGCGTTCATCGTCATAGGACCTCTCATTTTAAAATTTTTACACTGAACAGATTATAACATCCCTACCCATAAAACCGTTCTGAGGTCAGACAAACCGTAAGTACATAAAAAAACAACCCTGAAACTCAGGGCTGCTTTGCTGATTTTTTAGTGCAGATATATTATACCTGCCATTCTCCGATGTCTTTCCAGCAATAATCCAAATGCTCAGCCATGACGGCTTTCAACTTGCGCTTGACCTGTTTACGGGCGGCTAACATCAAGGGCACGCCGCCAATTTCATTGAGGCGTTTACCAATATCTTTGGCTTCGCGATGGTGACATTGGATATCAAATGGTCCGCCTGGAGTGATAGAAAGGTAATCATCCCGCACGCCGATATCGATCAGGCGGTCGATAAGTTTGTTTACCTCTTGTTTGTGGTGTGGATCAAGCTTGCGGATTTCAGGATCACCAAAGATTGAATCAAAAACGCTCATTTTTAGCTCTCTTTCACTTCAATTATAAATCATTACCTCTAAATAATTTTGTGGGGTGTTGAAAAAATTAGTTCCCGCCTGTCTCCCGAGGGCATATCCTGCCCGCAGGGTACCGAGCTTTACTTGTTCCCGCCAGTCTCCCGAGGGCGTATCCTGCCCGCAGGGTACCGAGCTTTACTTGTTCTCGCCGGTCTCTGAGTGCGCAGCCTGCACGTAGGGTACCATGCCAGAATAAGGCCATTTTGTCATTGCGAACCCCGCAGGGGTGAAGCAATCTTCTGCTAGGTCTGAAAAGATTGCTTCGTCGGGCAAGGAGCGCCCTCTTCGCAATGACAGTGGTCGATCAGTGGCTGAAATACTTGTCAGATAAATCTTTCCAATCTATGTTCTCACCGATCTCCCGAGGGCGTAGCCTACCTGTAGGGTACCATTCGAGAATGGCGCTTAATTGTTTGTTTCCATAGAAAAATGAGCAAATCCTATTTTTTCTTGCATTTTCTGGCTTATGATATAATACGCGCAGGCGTCGAGAGAAAGGGTAACTTTCAAGGCGCCCTTCGTATTTATCCGCAGCGCAAAAAAGCCTTGCGAGACCATAATAGCGTGGAGTAATCAAATATTAGGAATTAGAGATGGCAATTTCTTATCTAACAAAAGAGGGTTTTGATAACCTACAAAAGGAACTAGATGAACTGCGTAACAAACGCCGCAAAGAAATCGCTACCCGCCTGCAGGAAGCCATGGAAGATGGGGAGCTGATTGAAAACGCCGAGTATGAAAACGCAAAAAACGAACAGGCATTTGTGGAAGGGCGCATCAAAGAGCTGGAAATGCTGCTCGCAAATGCTAAAATCATCGATGAAGCCGAAAGAGAACCCGGCGCTGTGCATGTTGGTTCTACGGTGGTCATTCAAGAAGATGGTCAGGACCCAGAAACTTATATGATTGTGGGTCCAGCGGAAGCAGACCCACGTTTGGGTAAGATCTCGAACGAATCTCCCATCGGTCGGGCTCTCATGAACCATAAAGCAGGCGATAAGGTCAAGGTGGAAGCTCCTGGCGGGGCTTATACGGTGGTGATCGTCAAGGTCAGCTGAAGAAAGTTAATTATATCTAGACGCCCCACCAAATTGAGTGGGGCATCTTTTAATCTGGAGGAATATCCATGTTGCAAGATAACTTTTCCGAATTGGAAAAAACTCGACTGGAAAAAATCATGCGCATGCGTGCAAGGGGCATCGAGCCTTATCCCACCCGTGCACAGCGCAGCGCCACAACAATTGAAGCCATTCGTGCCTATGAAGCTGCAGAAGCCAGCGGAAGCACTGAGCCAATTACTTGCACGCTTGCCGGCCGCTTACGCTCGATACGCAACATGGGAAAGCTCATTTTCGCGCACATCGAAGATGCCGAAGGCAAAGTGCAGTTGCTCTTTAGGGTGGACGAGCTGGGCCCAGATAAACTGGAAACTTTCAAGTCGGACTTCGACCTGGGCGATTTCATCCAGGCCAGCGGGAGCATGTTCCGCACCAAGCGCGGTGAGGTTACGCTTTTAGTGCAAGATTTTGCCATGTTGGCTAAGGCGCTCTACCAGCTACCCCCAGATAAAGATGAAGTGGTGGATGGCAAAGTGGTGCGTCACGCCTTGGTTAGTGACCCAGAAACCCGCTTCCGTCAGCGCTATGTGGACCTCGCCGTCAACCCTGAAGTGCGGGAAACATTTCGCACCCGCACTGAAACCGTGCGTGCCTTGCGCAAGTACTTAGATGAGCGTGGCTTTCTGGAAGTGGAAACACCCATCTTGCAGCCGATTTATGGCGGTGCGGCGGCTCGTCCGTTTGTTACCCACCATAATGAGCTCGACCAAGACCTTTACTTACGCATCAGTTTCGAGCTTTACCTCAAACGCTTACTCGTTGGAGGTTTTGAGCGCGTGTATGAGATTGGGCGGGACTTCCGCAACGAAGGTGTTTCCTATAAGCACAACCCGGAGTTTACCCAGCTCGAGTTCTATATGGCTTATGCGGATTACCTGAGCATTATGGAGATGACCGAGCAGATGATCTCCAGCGTGGCGCAACAGGTTTTAGGTACGCAGATTATTCACTTTGAAGGTCACGAAATTAACCTGACGCCACCCTGGAAGCGCATCCAGATCCGTGAAGGCTTGCTGGAAGCCACCGGAATCGACATCCAGTATTATGAAACTGCCGGAGAGCTTAGCCAAGCACTCTTAACCAAAGGCATCCAACACGATTCCAATGCCTCGCGTGGAAAAATCATCGCAGAGATAATGGAACAATTCTTGGAGCCGAACTTAATTCAACCCACGTTTGTATATGATTACCCGCGGGATATTTCTCCCCTGGCGAAAACCAAGCCAGATGACCCGCAGACGGTGGAACGCTTTGAAGTCTTTATCGGCGGTATGGAGCTGTGCAATGCTTTTACCGAGCTCAATGACCCGTTAGAGCAAGAGAAGCGCTTCTTGGAGATGGGGCGCACCTATGCCGAGGGCAATGAGGAACGCCACCCTATGGATGAAGACTTCTTGCGCGCGTTAGCTTATGGCATGCCGCCCACTGGCGGTTTTGGCATGGGCGTTGACCGTTTGGTCATGTTGCTTACTGGGCATCACAGCATTCGCGAGGTCATCCTCTTTCCGCCAGTGCGCGAAGAGGAAAGGTGAGAAAGAACGAAATAAATGCCTTGTGAAGACTTAGCGAGGCATTTATAATTCGTTGAGTAGAAAAAACGAAAGCCCGACATTATTATGAAAGTTTATGAGATTGATGGAAAAATATATCGGTTACCCAATGAACTTACCGATTTTCAGCTACAAATGTACATTCACTTGATAAATTGGAAATGGGCTCATCTGACTCAAGAACCGGGGTATTTCAATCACTCTCCTTATGATGCTTTGCTGCCAGACGAGTTAAAATCACAGGGCTATCCATTGTATCGCCCAATAAGAGAACGTTTCCTGGATCATCAACAACGATTTCCCTTCAAATCCCATAAGTTTCTTGGACATATGGCGAGTTCTCAAGCTGCATGTGCTAATTTGTTCTTGCCCCTCCTCGAGGATCCGCTGATTGCTGCCAAGGTTTTAGGTGCTGTAAAAACTGACCTCAAGTCAATTGCGACCGACCATCTAGACAGAGGATTTCGGATTGAGTTTCGGGATGAACCTGACAATGTGCTAAATGACCATACGAATGTGAGCGGAACCGACGCAGATATTGCCATCGCATACTATGATCATGAGGGCAATCTCAACCTATGGATGATTGAACATAAACTGGCGGAGGTGGAGTTTACAACTTGCGGAGGTTTCAAAAGCAGGGGGCGTACCCCCTCTCATGCCTGCGCCCCAGCATCCGCAATCCTGGATAATAAAAATCTTTGTTATTATCACAGCAAGTGTAAATTTCGTTATTGGGATATTACAGTGCAAGCTACTTCACCGTTTGATGCCGACCGTATTAGAGAATATGAAGAATGCCCATTCAAAGGTGGCATGAATCAGTTGTGGCGGAATTTACTACTTGCCATAAGCATTGAAACATCGTCCTCACCCAAGTGGCCCTATAAGAAAGTGTATTTTTCGGTGGTATATCATCCTCGGAATGATTCCATACAGCCATCCATTGATGAATTTCAAAAATTGATTAGATACAACGACCGGTTTTTTGCGTTTTCATCGGAAAAATTGATAAACCGAGCAAAAGAGATAAATGACCCGGCTTTATCTGAATGGGTACGCTGGTATCAAGAACTCTATTATTTCTAACCAAACAATACTTTCGACAAAAATAAGGTGAAGTGAAAAGGCATTTTGTTGTAGAGTAGGAGTCGACCAAGACCAAAACTCATAACAAAAAGCTTATGACAAACATTTTTGCACTTTTACAACCGATCCAAAACAGCGTTTCTAAAACAACAATGCGGCAAATGAGCCGGATCATCGTAGAGATGATAGCTATGTCGGGACAGGTCACGATGTTGGGAATATCGCGATGGGTGAGTAAGGCGGCAGCTACCGGAGTATGTCGCGCTTCTCTGCCATGGTGATACCTTGGGCGAAGGTATTGTCTAAATTAAAAAGTTTTTCAAACATGGATAAGCTAAACATTTTCTTCACCCTCAATCACTGGATTTTCAAGTAAAATACAAGTGCAAGTTCAGTATGAATGGCGCAAGACTTGCACCGGTAGCGTTTATGACTGAACAAGATTTGATCGAACAAGCCCTCGAAGGCGATTTGGATGCCTTCAACACCCTGGTTTTGCAATACCAAGACCTGGCCTATAACGTTGCCTATCGCATCATGCATGACCCTGAAGCCGCAGCTGATGCTACGCAAGAAGCTGTTATTTCCATGTATCGCAAACTCGATACTTACCGCGGCGGCTCATTTAAAAGCTGGTTTTTACGCATCGTGACAAATGCTTGTTATGATGAGCTGCGCCGCATCAGCCGCCGACCAAGCACGCCGCTAGAGCCCGAGAATAGCGATGGTGAGCTGATTGATTCTGCAGCTTGGATGCGTGATAACTCCCCTGGACCAGAACAAAATGCGAGCACTGAAGAAATTCAGCAAGCCATTCAACACTGCCTCGAAAGCTTGGAGGATAAGTTTCGGATTGTGTTAGTTTTGGTCGATATCTCCGGTGAAGATTATGCCTCCGTTGCCCAAATCATTCATCGGCCGATTGGTACGGTAAAAAGCCGTCTTTCGCGTGCCCGCCAGAAAATGCAGTCTTGTCTGCAGGGATTTGGGGAACTCTTGCCTGAGAAATTTCGTCTGAACGATGAGGAAAGATCATGAAAAGGCAAGAAACGTTATCCCAACGTGACTTAGAGCTGCTGAACGCTTACTTGGATGATGCGCTGAACGAAAAAGAAAAACAGCGCTTCGAAGCACGTTTAGCGCGCTCTTTACAGTTGCAGAAAAAATTAAAAGAATACACTCAACTTAAGGTTGCACTACGCGAGCTGCCTAAACAGCCAGCGCCGCGCAATTTCACCCTAAGCCAAGAACAAGCGCGTGCATATAAGCCTGGGCCAAAACTCTACCCTGCTTTTAGTTATGTTGCCCTCACGGCGGTCTTACTTTTAGCCATCATTTTTAGCAGCGAGTTTTTCTTCAATCAGTTCGCAACCCCGATGGCAGCCCAAATGGAGAGCCCGACGATGGAGGCAGAATCTCTCGCGGTCAAATCGGCCGAAGAAGAGCCAGAACCCTTAATCTTCACCTGGGGTTACCCAGAAATTGGGGGCATGGGCGGGGGAGCTGAAGGCGGTTTTTCCTACGGCATTAATATCATGATTGCACCAGCCCCCGAAGAACAGATCGATACCACCGTGAGCGGTGAAGAAACAGAAACACCCCCCGAGGAAGGCGGAATCCCAACCGAGACGCCAGAGTGGGGAATGGGCGGCGGCTCAGAGGAAACTTATCCTCTAGAGGCAACCCCAACGCCCACGTTGCCTGCACCCGAGACAGTTCCAGAAACACCCAGAGTGACAGCCGTTGAACCTTTGATTTTAGGCTTGCAAGCGGATAAAACTGGCAAAGTTATCGCCACCTATCCTCAATTCCCTGATGAAACCGCATCGCAGGCAGAACCAGCCCGAACATGGCGAAACTTAGTGCCTGCTGATGTCAAAATCGCCCTGGCGGCAGCTGCAGCTTTATTTGGCATCTTGGCGCTGGTCTTGTATATAAAACGCTAAGCGCTACTTCCGTTTAATGCAACAGCCCCTGATTTACGTCAGGGGCTGCTTGTAATCAATTTGCGAAGTCGGTCAACAGTCAGCTCACAAGCCTACCGCTTGGCGCAGCGCCGCAGTGCGGTTGGTTTGTTCCCAAGTTGGGTTCAAATCCAAACGCCCGAAATGCCCATATGCTGCAAAAGGTCGGTAAATTGGACGCAGCAAGTCCAAATCATGGATGATAGCGCGTGGACGCAGGTCAAACACCTGCGTAATAGCTTGGGCAATATTTTCATCTTCCACCACGCCCGTATCAAATGTCTCCACATTCACGCTAAGTGGATCCGCACGGCCGATGGCATAAGAAACCTGCACCTCGCAGCGGGAGGCTAACTCTGCTGCCACCACGTTTTTAGCCACCCAACGGGCAGCGTAGGAGGCTGAGCGGTCGACCTTGGTCGGATCTTTGCCAGAGAAGCAGCCACCGCCATGCCGACCCATGCCGCCATAGGTATCTACGATGATCTTGCGACCAGTCAGGCCGGAATCACCGAGCGGCCCGCCAATGACAAAGCGGCCCGTAGGGTTCGTGTAGATTTTCAGGTCATCATCTACTAGCTCAGCGGGCAGCACCGGTTTGATGACGTACTCAATTAGGTCCTCACGGATTTGCTCATTCGTCACGGTTCTCCCGTTTAGTTTATCGGCGTGCTGCGAGCTGATCAGCACCGTATCGATGCGCGCCGGCTTGCCATAGTCATATTCCACCGTAACTTGGCTTTTGCCATCCGGATACATCCACTTCAATGTGTTGTTCTTACGCACTTCAGCCATTCTGTGGGTAAGCTTGTGGGCTAGCGAAATTGGCAAGGGCATCAGTTCTTCCGTTTCATCACAGGCAAAGCCAAACATCATGCCCTGATCCCCTGCGCCTCCAGCTTCGATAAATTCTTCGGTATATTCGAGCGGCAAGGTCTTACCATTACGATCCACTCCGCGGGCAATATCTGGCGATTGTGCTGAAATTGCAACCATCACCGCACAGGTAGCTGCGTCGAATCCTTTTTTGCCGCGATCATAGCCGATGCTATTGACTACTTCACGCACGATTTTTTCCACATCCACATAAGTTTGTGTGGTCATTTCGCCAGTAACCAGCACAAAGCCGGTTTTGGTAATTGTTTCGATGGCAACTCTTGATGAAGGGTCGTCCCGCAAGGCAGCGTCCACAATTGCATCGCTGATTTGGTCACAAATCTTATCGGGGTGCCCCTCCGTAACCGATTCGGACGTAAACAAATATTTTGGTGACTTCATAAAAGTCGTGCTCATAAAAAAGAAACCTCCAGTCTCTTAAAAAAATATCCCCTTGCAGAGAGAGGGGCACATAAAATATGCAGACACGCCTCTCATCTTCCAGATTACACTCTGCCGGAATTGGCACCGTCCAGGCTTGTGCCTAGTGGTTGCCAAGGTATCATCGGGCCGGTCCCTCCACCTTTCTGGATAAGTGCGCCGCTTGGGGCTGTTCAATTGTTGGCAATATATAACACCCTTTAGCTGGTTTTGCAAGGGCAAACGTGACAAAATCTGTATTTTTATGTGAAATAAAGTTTTCAGAATTAACGCTGCTTATGGCTCAATTGATAAACCAGCAGCTTTCACATCAAGGTTATCGAAATCAATCTCAATACCAGCCTCGTCAAAGCTACTGACGATCAAACCAACATCTCCATACGTAAACTCCGTTACCTCAACTTCTGCTACGATGTTTCCATTGACCCACAGGCTAAGTTGATTGGCGGCGCACATTGCTTCCAGATGGTTGTATTCGGGGTCAATCCCAGCCTGATCTTCTGCACTGTAGAGCGTGAGGCGCTTGCCTTGCTGGTAACGGAATATCTCCACATATCCGCCGCCGCCAATTGTTAGCGCATAAAAGTTATTGACGTCGTTATAGCCGCATATAATGCCATAAGCAGCCTGAACTGTGCTTGGGTTTTGCCAAACATCAACTTCGACGATGATATCTTGATCGAAATATTGATAAGGATTAGCCCAAATATCCTGTTGAGGCGTTGATAGAGTGATGCGGTACTTGCCATCAGTGTAATCGGTGCTATTCCCGCCCTGGCTGGCGCGGTCCCAGCCGCTTTTAGGGTTAGAGAAGTCGTCCTGAAAGAGGATGGGATTCGATTCCTGCGTCGGCAGGTTGTGCTCATCTGCGCTTCCCCCGCTATTGAAGCAGGCGCACATTGACAGTACGAACACGAGGGAAAGGAGGTAAAGGAAATGGCGTCGGATTTGCATTTTTCAATCATAACCTATCATGCGTCATTAGGATATTGCATCAGCATAAAACTCAATATTAATCCAAAAGCTCCTCTATCAAGTCAAACGATAGGATGAATTAAGCTTAGCAATTTACGCCTTCAAAAATTGCGAATCGCTATCCAGAGCTATATACGTGGCTGCAAAATGAGATTTTAGTTATATCGGAAGCTTCCCAGCCGGTTCAATTACAGGGGAAATCCAGAGTTTCTCAGGCGGTTTATCAAAATTAAATTCGCCGAATCCCGCGCAGATTAGATGGTTATCGCAGGTCAAGAGCCTATTGGATAATGGGTTACATTGCCACAGAGCTTTCTAATTTCTTTAGGCGGGGGATGTACGTGATGCGTTGATTATTTTTAGCACGCTTTATCGTAGAACCTTTTTTCTGAAATTAGACTTCCATTTGCGCTATACTCCCCTTAATTAGGAGATTATGATCATGAGAATGCAAAATAAGGTTACTGTGATTGCCGGCGCGACGGGCGGTTTGGGCAGGGTGGTGGCGCGGGAGTTTGCAGCGCAGGGCGCGAAACTTGTCCTAGTGGGCACCAACGCCGAGCGGTTGGCGCAACTTGTAACTGAGCTTAAGATTAACTTAGAAAGTTATGTGACAGTCATAGCGGACCTGACCCAGAGCGGAGCAGCTCAAGAGGTGCTAGGAGCGGCCTTGGCAAAGTTTGGCAGGGTGGATATTCTGTTCAACTTCATCGGCGGCTGGATCGCGGGCAAGCCCGTGCCAGAAGTCGCACCTGAGGAAGTCGAGAACATGCTCGCGCAGCATTTCTGGACGAGCTTCAACTTGGCTCAAGTCTTCATCCCGCATATGCTGGAGAATCACTGGGGGCGCTACGTGGTCATTTCGACACCTGGCGTGGGCGCACCGCCAGCCAAAAGTTTGCCTTATACCACCGGCAAAGCTGCCGAGGAGACTCTGATGCTGACACTCGCCGAGGAGCTCAAGCATACAGGTGTGACCGCTAATGTCCTGCGGGTGCGCAGCATCGACGTGGAACACAAGCGTGAGCGCGAACCCTCGCCCAAGAACGCTGCCTGGACTACACCAGAAGAGATTGCTGCAGCGCTGATCTACCTTTGCTCAGATGAGGCAAACAGAGTAAATGGTGCCCGCATTCCCCTCTATGGCGCACCGTAAAGGTGCAGTTCCAATAGAGAAATACCAATACTAATCCAGCTTGTTTCAAGGGCTGGATTTTTGTTTTTAGACATGAGGAGAGATTCCGTCCGTGCATAAGCTTTTGCGGCTGGTAAAGTTGATAAAGATGATAAAAAGAGTATGATTATGCTACTATAAAAAATATAGTAGTGATTAAGATGAAACTTACTTGCCCAATTGAAAAAGCAGCTTCTTTCCTCGGTGCGAAATGGACGCTGGAAATCATCTATTTCCTTCAGGAGCCGCGCCGGTTTTGTGAGCTGCAAGAGTTGTTAGGCGGGATTAACCCCGTCACACTGACCCAGCGCCTAAAACTACTGGAGGCAGAGGGAATCTTGAACCGAGAAGTAGTCCCCGATGCACAGCGCCATGTCGAATATGAGCTTACCGCCAAAGGGAAGGACCTTGTTGCAGTTTATCAAGACTTGAGCATGTGGGTTTCGCGTTGGTATACAGAGGAGGCACATTGAGAAAAATCGAAACCATTGGCCTAACTCAGTTTGGTATCCAAACAGTTGGTAACTATTGTGACCCCCTAACCGGGGAATGCTATTCTGATGATGCAAAGGAGAAAATCATGGAAACAAGAATCGATCCCGTCTGCAAGATGGAAGTGAAAGTGGAAGGCGCTCAATACGTGAGCTATTATGCTGGAGAAAAGTATTACTTCTGCTCGGCTGGCTGGCAGCACGCCTTTGAAGAAAATCCAGCCAAGTATGTGGAAAATACCGCGCAGGACTAACCTGCAGTACCTATCGTGTAGGAAGAAAAGATGACCGCCGTAACGAATACACCCTTATTTGGCATCGCCATTGACCCGAACACAGTTGGGGTAGAGGAAGCTTTTCGCCGCGCTGAGCTAGCAGATGCCAGCAACGTAGACTTGATCACCATCCAAGACCATCCCTATAACCCGGAATTTTTGGATACTTGGACTTTACTCTCCGCTCTAGCTGCGCGTACGGAAAGGGTGCACTTAGCCACAAACATGCTCAACTCTCCCCTACGGCCGCCGGCTATGATGGCTAAAATGGCAGCCACTTTGGATGTGATTAGTGGAGGCAGGTTGGAATTAGGGCTAGGTTCCGGCGGCTACGTTGAAGGGATGCGCGCGTGGGGAGGTGTGGTTGGAGAAACCCCAGGAGAGCGTTATCAGGCTTTTCGGGAATACTTAGATATCTTGCAGGGAATGTTATCGGCTGCAGGACGCCAGTTTGCCTATCATGGCAAGTTTTATCAGGTTGGCCCGCTTATGAGCGGGCCGGAGCCTGCGCACCGCATCCCTTTTTGGATTGGCGCTGGTCAGGAACGTATGCTGCGTTTAGCAGGCAGCAGAGGCGATGGTTGGTTGATTGGCACAATATATATATTGCCAGAACAGTTGGATCAGGTGAACCAATGGCTGGATGAAGGTGCCATAAAGGCTGGGCGTAAGCCGGAGGATGTGCGCCGAGGCTACAACCTTTTCGGCGCTATCCAGACGCATGCCGGCGAGCGCTTTCGTTTTAATCGGCCCGGCTTACTCCAAGGATCCCCTCAGGAGTGGGTGGATACCTTGCTGCATTTTCACCGACGCTACCGTCATGATACGTTTATATTCTGGCCGGTGGCTGGAGATGGAGAAACCCAGTTGAAGATTTTCTTGAACGAAATTGTTCCAGAAGTAAGGGAGCAGATCCAATTGTAAAGCATGAGAGAAAATAGTGTGGAGTCCTAAAAATGGAAACTTTGAAGCTTACCATTTATTCTGATTATGTTTGCCCTTGGTGTTATCAGGGGCAGGGCGCGGTTGAGAAGCTCAGCCAAAACTATCCGGTAGAGGTGAATTGGATGCCTTATTACTTGCGTCCGGATACTCCAACGGAAGGTATAGAGCTGATGGCTCAACTGGCCGAACAGTTTGCACGTGGAAATGAACTACAGGAGCGTATTCGCGAGAATTTGAAGGGGATCGGCTATGAGTTTTAAAAATATTCAGTTTGATTGGCTTGAAGTCATTATCCCAGCTATTGATTTGCTATACAGCACGCCCAATGATAAAGATCTTATACGGCGTAATGCGAACGAAAGAACAATCGTAGCGAATATCTATAGTAAAGCAAACACATTCTTTACTCAAAAAAAAGAGGCAAATCAAGGACTGGATGATCTAGTTATTGATATCGAATATAACAGGAATGGTGAAGGTTCAAAGGAAGTATTTGGAAAATGTGATTTCTGTAATAATCAAGATTGTTTTATCAAGCAAAGACATCTTCAATACACCACCAGCTCACCAGATATGATCATTCATCATCGAGGATTTAATGACAACAACCAGGTTATCATCGAGTTTAAGAAAGTAAGTAATAAGAACAGTAGGGAACGTGATGATGATAAAGCAAAGCTGATCTATTTCACCTGTCAGCAACCATTTCCGAATCATGAAGACGAGAACTATCAATATCATATTGGTTTTTTCATAGACCTTGATATCGATAGATATTGTGTAACAACCTATCAAGATGCCACTCACGATGTTCCACGATGCAGACAAAGGGGGGCATGGATATGATTTCTGATTTATACGCGTTTCCTTCCGAAAGAATCGCTCAATCAGACGCACTCACCGCTCAGCTTATTATGGCACATCGCCGGCTGGCTGAACTCAAAGGTGTGGCGCCTTTACTGCCCAATCAAGACATCTTACTTAATACCCTGGCGCTGCAAGAGGCTAAAGACAGCTCAGCCATAGAAAACATCATCACCTCGCATGATGAAATGTTCAAGCAAGAATTGGACATTCCCCAATTCAACAATGCCGCCGCAAAAGAAGTTGGCCGCTATTCTGAGGCGCTTAAGCTGGGTTTTACCCGGATTATTGCCAAAGGAAAATTCACTGCATTGGTGAGTGAACAAGTCAGACAGGCTGCAGAGTTAGGCGTCGATGGAGTCCCAACCTATATCTTGAATGACCGCTATGCGATTGTGGGTGCACAGCCTTATGAAGTATTTGAGCAAGCTATCCTGCAGTTAGCTAATGAAATAGATAAGCCTTGAAGCGAGTTAGTTCCGCTGCTAAGCGCAGAGATGGTTGAACCGCGGGTAAAAAAACGAAGAATGAGGAAAATATGTCTGAATTAAGGCTTGATTTTTATCACGACGTACTTTGAGTGTGGTGCTTTTTAGCCTCGGCGAGGCTACGACGCATTATTAATGATTTCCCTCAGCTGAATATTGTGCACCATGCTTTTGCCTTAGCACCGGAGCCGGAATCCATTTCTAGCATGTTCGGCAACGCGAAAGAAGGCAAGGAGGAAATTATGGGCCACTGGGCGGCAGCTGCTTCCCAGCCGGATGGCGAAGCAATCAACGTGGCATTGATGCGCAGCCGCAGCTTTCCCTACCCTTATTCGATGCCTGGTTTACTGGCTTGTAAAGCAGCCGAGATGCAGGGGGGCATGCCGGCGCACTGGGATATGTTCGACCGCGTGCAGAAGGCGCATGCGGTAGAAGCGCGTAACATCACCGATAGCGCTGTGCTCAAGGACTGCGCTGCGGAAATTGGCTTGGATGTTGCCCGCTGGGAAGCGGATTTTGCCAGCCCAGAGGCAAAGCAGGCGGTGCAAGACGATCTGCGCGAGGCACAGCAGCTGGGCGTAAACGCTGTCCCGACGCTGATCTTCAACCAGCGCTGGGTCTTACCTGGTGCCGTCCCCGAAAGCACGCTGCGGCAGATTATTGAGAAATTGCTCGAGGGGAGAGAGCCGACTGCTCGTTAATCTTAATTTGAATAAATAAAATAGGCCCTAGTGAGCCAAGCTGTGCTATTACGATTTCAGAGTGCACACGCTGATAATTTCTAATAGTTACAGTTAATATTCAGTCTTATGCTGATTTTTAACTTCATTGTGTATCATCCAGCTGAAGTACATTCACATCGAGGTGATACAATTCCGCAAAGGACATCCTCTTCATAGGGTATAATCCTAAGCCTTGAAACTTATATGAGAAAGAGATTTTATGGCTAAAACAACTGTACCTTGCCCACGCTGCCGCACACCGATTGTGGCGGATATCACTCGTCTGTTTGATATGAACACCGACCCCCAGGCGAAAGATAAACTGCTTTCTGGAGCAGCCAACTTTATTTCCTGCCCGGTGTGCCACTACGAAGGCATTTACCCCACCCCGATTGTCTATCACGACCCAGAAAAAGAGCTCCTGCTCACTTACTACCCGCCAGAGTTAAATGTGCCTCTGCCGGAACAGGAAAAGATTATTGGACCCCTAATCAAAAAAGTGGTTGATGATCTCCCGCCGGCTAAGCGTAAAGCTTACCTCTTCCAGCCACAAACTATGCTTACTCAACAGCACCTCTTCGAAACTATCCTAAAGGCGGATGGCATTACTCCAGAGATGATGAAAGCACAGCAGGAAAAACTTCGCCTGATCCAAGATATGGCGGCGGCTTCACAAGATGCGTTGCCAGAAATCATTAAGCAGAATGACGGAAAAATCGATGAGGAACTATTTGTCCTTATTTCACGCTTAGCCGAGGCTTCGGCTGCCGGTGGAGATCAGCAAGGGGCGCAATTATTGGTTGGGCTGCAACGCGCCTTACTCGAGAATTCTACTTATGGCAGAAAACTTGCCGAGGAAGCTCAAGAGACTCAAGCGGCTATCCAAAGCTTGCAGGAGCTGAGCCAAAAAGGCGGGATTACGCGCGAATCTTTACTCGATTTGCTGATCAAGTCAGCAGATTCGGACGTGCGCCTGACCGCACTGGTAACCATCGTACGCGACGGCTTGGATTACTCTTTTTTCACCTTGCTTACCGATCGCATCGAGCAAGCGACTGTAGAAGAGCGCCCCAAATTGGTTGCATTGCGCGATAAGCTGCTTAAGCTCATCGATGAAGTGGATCAGGCGCTCAAAGCTCAAGCAGAGGCAGCCCAAGCGTTGCTCGATGAGCTGCTTCAGGCTGAAAACATTGAACAAGCTGCCCAACAAGCACTTCCGCAGATGGACCAAGCTTTCGTGGAGGTGCTCAACCGCGCAGTTGACCAAGCCGAGAAAGCCAATGACGAGGAAAAGCTTCGTAAGTTAGCGATTATTATTGCTATTTTACAAGCTTCCAGTCAATCTGGGCGCTACATTCAGCTAATCGAGACGCTCCTGGAGGCACCCGATGAAAGCGCACGGCACGCAATTTTTGAAAAAGCCGGCGATGAGGTGAATGCAGATTTTCTCCAGGTGATTAATCAAGTGGCAGCGCAAATCGAGCAATCTAACAATCAACATGAAATAGCAGACCAATTAAAGGAAATTTACCGAGAAGCACTGCGGTTTTCGATGCAGCGTAACCTAGAGAAGAACGCTTCCGCTTAGTGCGGCTGATTTTCCAGACGTAACCCGTGACCCCGAACTGTGATGATGTATTCATAATCGGGGTCAAGCTGATTAATCCGCTCGCGAAGGCGCCGCACAAGCGCGTCTAAGGCTTGTTCGGTGACCCAGCTGCCTTCTTCGCCCCACACTGCGTTGATGAGCTCATCCCGCGAAACGACCTCGCCCGCCTTTTGATAAAGCGCAGCTAGAAGGTTGAACTGCTGGGCAGAAAGTGGTGGTTCGACTTCAACACCCCGCACCCACACCCGCCGGGCAGCTTCGTCCAAGCGCAGAACGAAGGCTTGCTGAAACTCCTCTGGCATATCCGTGAGCGGCAAGGTCGCATCAGCACTGAGAAACAGAAAGCTTTGTGTAAAGGCAATGCGGATTTCATCACCCTCATGCAGCTGCTGGGAGCCAACAATCCGCTGGCTATTAAGATAGGTGCCGTTCTTACTGCCTAAGTCTTCCAGGAAGACGCCTTCGGTAGAAAGATAGATGCGTGCGTGCCTGCGTGAGATTTGGCGGTCTGGGATAACAATTTCACAGCTATCTTCCCGGCCGATGATCAGCTCGCTGTTTACCGGCCACTGTAAGCCTTTGAGCGGGCCACTGTCTGCAAGTACAATCAGGTTTTCCATCTGCTCCGCGAATCAGATATAATACATTCAGCGTGTACTTATTATTATAACGCACGTATGTTTTGTTTTGCCTTCTGGGAACGCCGAACTCCCAGATGGCAAGGTCGCCCAAAACTAAGGAGAAGGAAGACTGTATGCCTGCTCATAATGCTCAGGGTGCAATTTTGCACGAGCGATACCGCATCGACCGTGTAATTGGTCAGGGTGGATATGGTTTTATTTACTTAGCAGAAGATCTGCGCCTGAGTGGACGCTACTGTGCAATTAAGGAGGTTTCTTATGATCCCTCGCTCCCCCCAGAGCTGCTGAAAGAGTCGCGTGAACAATTTCAGCGGGAAGCTACCGTTTTGGCGCGTCTGGATCACCCTAATTTGCCCAAGGTTTCTGATTACTTTTCCATCGAGGAGCGTGACTACCTGGTCATGGATTACATCCCAGGAGACGATCTGCGCACCTTGGTCAGCAAGGCGGCGCAAAAGGGCGAATTTCTAGATGAAGGAGATGTGCTGGAATGGGCTCGGCAAATTGGGGATGCACTCGATTACCTGCACAGCCAAGAGCCGCCCATCGTGCACCGCGATATCAAGCCCTCAAACCTGAAACTGACTCCCAACGGACTTGTGAAGCTGGTCGATTTTGGCTTGGTCAAGCTGTTAGCCCCAGGCGAAGTGACCATCACCATTCTACAAGGGCAAGGCACCGCCATTTACACCCCGCTGGAGCAATATGGCGGGGATTCCTTGCATACCGACCGGCGGGCAGATATCTATGCCTTCGGCGCTACGCTTTATCATCTGCTTACTAACCAGCCGCCCGTCAATGTGCGTGACCGCTTTTTGGATCCCCTCAGCCTGCCTAATCCGCGCACGATCAATCCAGCCATCTCTACGCGCGTGGCGGACGCCATCCTTTGGGCGATGGAATTGCATCCCGACAATAGACCGGAGGATGTCGCCCAATTTATTAAAGCGCTGACCGGTGAAAGCATGGCAACCTTGCGCAATGGCTCTCGCAACGGCAGCTCGCATCGGCAAGCCAAGATTGGCAAGTTAGAGCAGCGCCTGATTGTAATCGCTGCTAGTTTAGGCTTTCTCACTTTGCTGCTGACTTTGCTGCGCAACCTCTGATTTGTGATTTGGGAAATCTAACCTTGCCTAGAGGGTCGATTACTCGCTGTCATCCACCAAAGCAAGGCTGCAATCCAGCCGATGAGCATCCCAACTAAGCTAACTTCCACGATGAACCAAGTGCCGCCCTGGCGTACGAGATCTTCCAAGCCTCCAATGCCTAAGGTGAGCAGCAAATACATACCAAAACCGCCAATGAGGGCGCACAGCCCAGAACGAATGCCCCATTGCTCCGTTCTCCACCAAAAACGTCCGATAGCGTAGGCTGCGCCAGAGCCTAGAGCAATAAAGATTAGTGTCATCAACCAATCAATCATATCGGGGTAACCGCTTGGGTTAGGTGGCGGGGTTTCAGTTGGGATGGGGCTAACTTCAACCGTAGGAGTCAGCGTTGGGGTGGGCGTAGGGGTGTTCGTGGGGGTGGGGGTAGGCATAATCAACTGTGCCAAGCCACCCTGCGTATTGAGGATTAACAGCCCGGATGTTGTGGCGGGTTCGCTACTAGCCGTCACCTCAAAGATGCCGTCGCGTTCGATGCGGTATTCTATTGTAGCTAAGCCGTCCACGGTGGTGGCTTGGGGTTGAGCGATAATTGCCTGGTCGCCGGCTAAGCGGATAGTGAACTGCACCACCGTGCCATCAGGCACAATATGTTGGTTGTGGTCACGAATCACGCCGGCTTGAATTTTTACCGTCTCTCCCACCACAAACAGCGGAACAGGTGTTGTTTCTTCTCCTGTGGGAGTTTGGGTGCCGCTCGGGGTACTTTGAAGGACATCCCTTGGGCTGATCAATGTTATGGGGATAACCTGATTGGGGTCTGGCGAAGTCACGGTCAATAAGTCGTACCCCACCGCGGGTAGAGAAACTGGCAGCGAGCCTGTTGGTTGAATTTCTTGCATAAGCACGCGTGCTGCAACATCGATGAATGCCTGGCTGCTGGAATAAAGGCAATAATACGCTGATAATTTGGAGATTTCGGTTGCATCCAGGTAGTAGGGGGCATCATAAGAAAAGACGATGATTTTCTTTTCGCGGAGCAAATCAAAGCGCTCTGCAAGCATACGGCGCAAGGCGTAAGTTGCTGGCAGGTCTGAGTCCAAATTTTTAATATTGAAGATGACCCATTGCGCACGGTTCAAGCTACTGGCTAAGAATGGGTCGGTAGCATCGGCATTGCCATCCAGAAAGTCGGTTAGCTGCTTGAATGTATAGGAACTTAGCCGATTAGCTAATATCTGATTGCTGCCTGAAGGTCCATAGAGACTAAGCAATGAGTTCTGAAATGCGTAATTCGGCAAGTCATAAAGCAACTGGCAATTGCTACACTGCCGCTGTGTGCGTTCATCGGTAAAAATGACAATGGAATCATAGGTTTCTGGCGGGCTGGGCAAGAGCACAGTGAGGTCCTCTAGGTTGGGTGAGATCAATGTTACGGCTTCCTTGGCGACGTTAAAGTTGATCACTGCAGCTTGCCCAAGGTTGTCTAATCCCGGAGCCAACGGGATGACCGTTTCTGGGCTAAAGCTGCCATAGAGCTTGAGCTTAGCCCTGAGGATGCGCAGCACGGCAGCATCTACACGTTGGGCAAAGACGGAATCTTCCTCGTATTTGCTCGTGAAAAATTGCAGCGTGCGCGTGATCGTTTCATATGCGCTTTGGTCCATAGGAGCTTTGAAATCATGCACGTAAAGCAGGTCATTGCCGGCTAAGAACGCAGTGCGGGCGATATTGACAGCATCAAAAGTCTGACCGGTCGGGTCAAAAAAATTGCGCACTGCGCGGCTGCCCAAGCTGTTGGTAACAGTTAGACCACCAGCAGCACGCCAGTTAGCAATCGGTTCTACCGCAAGCAGCTGCTCCAAAGCTGTGGCATCAAAGCTGACCGGGCGGGTGGTCGCGCGGATATTGCCCTGAAAGCCCTGAAAGCGAATATGCGCAATCATCAAGCCGTCCACTTGGCTGGCAGGGTCTTCTGCAGAGGTGACTGTGAAAAAAGGCGCCAGCTCGATCTGCTTGAGCTGCTCTAAGGATTTGCGCACCGTAGAAACCTCTTCCTCTGGGGAGCGATCGGCGCTGCCCAAACCAGGGAAGTTGCGCGCTATCACGCTAAGCCTGCCTTGGCTACCGCTATGTAAGCCAGCCACATAAGCTTCCCCCAATTCCCCTACCCAATATTGATCACCCCCAAAAAGCGATGGACCTGCGTAGCGCGCAGCTTCTAAATTTGCAGTATCAGCGACGTCTAAAGTAGGTCCCAGATAGAGGTTAAAGCCCAAAGCAGCCAACTCGCTGCCCATAACTTGCCCGACCTCCTCAGCTAACTCTGGTGACCAAGTGGCACCCAAGCTCATTTGGTTAGGCAAAGGTGTAAGCTCGCTCAGGATTTGATCGTTTCCGCTGCCACCCTGCTCAATGCCGATATAAAGCGGTATATAAACGGGAGTAGGCTGGGGCGGCGTGGTATCTGGCAATGGTTGGGTCTTCTCCCAAGCTGTGTTTTGCATGGAGGTAATCAGGCTTTGGGCGGCTTGCGCGGTGTCCACATCTACAAAGTTATCCTGATCAGCACGCAGCACAAACCCACCGACATGCCAGTTCGTGATGAGGTCATAGAGCTCAGAATCCGGATCGATATCTGTTCCCTTGAAAGTAACCAAGAAAAGCTGCCCCACTTTTTCTGCTGGGGTCATTTGGGCAAGAAGTCCTTCAGCTTGGTCAGCTTGCGCAGGGGCATTTGCCCGCGCACCTGCCGGCAAGGCGCAAATGAGTAACATAAACGCGAGGACAAAGCGGAGAGAAACTTTAAACTGCTTCATGTTTCTCCCTCGAAGACCGCAAGAGCCTCTGCTGGGTTGTTGCAAAAAACGCCATCCACGCCGTATGCACGCATGCGCACGAGATCGTCGGGTGTGTCGACGGTATAGGTGTTCACTTGTTTGTGACTGGCGTGCAGGCGTGCAACCATCTCTGCGCTAACGTCTGTATAGTATGGATGTAAAGCATCATAAGGGAAAATCCTGCCCAAACTGCCTTGCATCAGGGTGTTACCTGGGTTGGTGAGCAAGCCGAGCTGGATGCGCGGATTGCGCCAATGGGCTCGGCTCAGGTTGAGCGCGTTGAACGAAGACAGCAACACTGAATCCTCTAAATGGAAGTGTTCCGTCAGGCTGATCACATGAGAAGCCAATGCATCTAATGGATGGGCATAGTTCTTGAGCTCGACGTTGATGCGCAGCTTGCCGCCCAAGGCTTCGTAAACCTCTGCCAAGGTAGGTAACTTTTCATCGCGGAACGCTTCGCCAAAGTAACTGCCGGCGTCCAGCTCGCGTAAAGCCGCTAAGGGCATTTCTGCCACCTTGCCATGACCATTTGTGGTGCGGTCCACAGTGTCATCATGGATTACGATTAGCTGCTTATCGGCGGTGAACATCACGTCTAGCTCGATGCCGTCGGCGCCAAGGCGCTGAGCTAATAAAAAGGCGGCTAGCGTATTTTCGGGCGCTAAAGCACTCGCCCCCCTGTGGGCGTAAATCAGGGGTCTGGACCTTTTCTCCTCTTCCATTGCGCTAATTATAGCATCGCCGAGGGTGTTGAAAATGTCCAGAACATTAAAAAATGAATAACTATATGTTCAAGAAGATCACAATATGTTCATACCCCCCACCCCTTTGATTCCCCTCCCCAGCGTCTCGTTTCAGTGTAAAACTTTCCGCACAATGCTGGTGAGGGGAAAGATGTTTGCAGGCGGGG
>LDZT01005267.1_pt1 | contig 43459 bp, 39 predicted proteins | sample 615521 | NCBI WGS metagenome assembly LDZT01 (sample SAMN03408292, study PRJNA278302) | terrestrial metagenome | isolation source: oil reservoir sample SB1 | place: USA: Alaska, North Slope, Schrader Bluff formation | collected 2011-09 | reverse complement strand
CACCGCTAGTCCGGTCCGAAGCAAGCCGTGCTGCTGTCGGTGCTTAAGCACCGGAGTGAGCGTTGATATTGCCGTGCCTATCGGATACTTATTTTCAGGGTAGACTTGGGGGGGATATTTGCTCATATTAAAGATTGTTCCAAAAAGTATAGTTTCCTTAAGGGAGGTAGTTGGAAAGTGAAAATATCCTGGTTGGGTCATGCCTGCTTTATGATTCAAACTAATAACGGAAAGGTGATCATTACCGATCCTTTTGATGATTCTGTTGGTTACCCACAACCCCGGGCTGCAGCAGACCTCGTTACAGTTAGCCACCAGCACTTTGATCACAATTCCGTAAAAATGGTTATGGGTAAACTAAAGGTTATCCAAACCGCTGGTGAACATATAATGAATGGCTTAAAAATAATAGGTATTCAAAGTTATCATGACAACGCCAAAGGTTCTCTGAGGGGGAAAAATCTAATTTTTGTTTTTGAAGAAAGCGGTTTTCGTGTTTGTCACCTTGGAGATCTTGGCCATATACCTGATCAGAAACTGCTTGGTGAAATTGGACATGTTGATGTAATGCTTATTCCTGTAGGAGGGCTTTATACAATTGACGCCTCTGAAGCTAAAGATGTAATATCCCTGATCAACCCCGGTTACGTGGTACCTATGCATTATAAAACTCCCTACCTGAAATTGCCGATAAGCCCGGTGGGTAATTTCTTAAAATACTTTCCGGAACACAAAATCATTGACCAACTAGACGTTTCTCCCGGAAAAAAGCCTGAACAAACTCAGGTAGTGGTTTTAAATCTCACTAAGCCCTAACCATCAACGGCGCCACCAAGCTAACAAGGAGACGGGGTTGTTGATACACTTAATGATGTGTCAACAACCCCATTACCTTGACATACCCTTGAGATGCTAACCAAGGTCTTCAATAATCCATAGTTGTTGAAGCATTCTATAGCGGTATTTTTCTAACTCTAACTGTTTCTCAAGAACCGCAATCTTTTTTTTGTTTAACTTGTTGTCTTTTAAAATTTTAAGCTGATCCTGAAGCTGTTCCATTTTCTTCAAATATTTCACTTCCTCATTTAAACGATCTTTTTTATTTATTTTTACGGAAGGTGTTAAATTTGTTTGTTTGCTTACAACAATCTTTTTATCTTTTAGAATAGGTTCCAAATATGAAGCAGCCTCAGATTTTTCATGTGAAAGCATGTTTATATAAGCATCTTTCTTTTCTAAAAATATGTTCTCGGAATCGTATGAGTTTAAATCCTCAGCATACTTATTCTTTAATCCTATTTTGGAAAAAAGTTGTTTGGATTTTATTACTTTGTAAATCCTTGAAGGAGATCCAAGCTTTTTATTTAAATCCAATTGCAGCGAGTCTGAAAAATCTCCTGATGAAAGCCAATCTTTACTTGCCGCATCAACGTCACAGCCAACAGCGGAAAGTTTATCGAGCAATTCTTTGCGTCTCACTGGGCTGTTATCCATGTTGATTGTTTGAATTCCAGTCAAATCTTTATAAAAGTTTAATTCGCCTATTTCAACAACTATTGTTCTTTCTCTGTTTAAAGCCAGGGCCATACCGGTGCTCAACAAAACATTGGTCCTTAGAGGGAATTTTGGGGGTTTTTCTTCACTGTTGTTATAAAAATATTTAGTCTGATGCTTTTTAACCGCCGCTTCGGCAGGTGTTAATACTGACAAGACCGCTTGAACGTTTTTAAAAACAGTAATAAGCATTTCACTTGCTTTTAGATCATGATCGCCGTTTAATCCAAACATATCGTCAAATCCAACAGGTTGAAGCCCTATACTGTTTAAGAAATCATGCAGCGAATTATTGATCTTTTTATTTGCTCCGTGTATGACAAACACCTTTTTTCTATTGGGCAGTTGTTCTTCAATAATTTTTACAGAAGGCCCGCTATTTGCTTTAACTAACTCTTTCTGAGACAGTGTTCGAGCGGTATGCGCCGCTTTTTTAGCAGGCCTGACTTTTGAAACCTCTTTTCTTTCAGAAGGCGAACCTTTTTCTTTTGTTTCACTTATTTCTTTGCGGTCGAATGCATCTTTTGTATGCATTATTGTTAGTTTCTTTTCGGACTCTCCAGGGTCAGGCTGCTTGATTACAAATATTTCCTGACAACTAGGGGCTTTCATATAATTAATTTGTTCCAATTTCTTACCTGTCTTTTTAATAAACTTCTCTGGATCATCTAGAGACGTTTCGGAGAAGGGAATATCCTTATTGTTCATTTCTTCACATTCCATCAAATTGTCGTTTTTCTTTTCTGCTTCAGATACCAGATCAATTTTTTTCAGGCCTTCAGAAATTTCTTCCAGGGTATTATTTTCATTTACAACCGCATTTAATTCTGGAATGTCGGAATCAACTTTGTCCTGCTCAAATGAAACTGCCGATTCTTTAATTATATCTACTGATTCTATCCATTCAAGTATGTTATCAACAGACGCAGTTGAATTTTCAGAGAAGTATTCCTCAAACCCGGTTTCCAAAACCTCAACTTGTTCCACTGTTTCCCCGAAAAATTCCTTATCAACAGACTCAATTTTGCTTTCAAAGATTTCCGGATACTCAACCGCCTGATTATTTCTCATTTGTCCTTTCTGTACTGTAGATTCATCTTCTATTAGAACCGTTTCCGCTAATCTTAGCTGCTTTTCATTTTTAAATTCCAGTATGCTGCTCTGCAATTCTTCAGTTTTTTTATTATTTCTTTCAAGCTTATTCTTCTTCTTCTTTTCAATTTCTATATTATCTCCGGCTTCTTTTAAAACTGTCCGTTTACAGAACGACTCATGTTGTTTCATGATTATTTCCAGTTCCTGTTCAATATTGGATCTCCTGGAGTTGACGATTACTGCAGCGTCTTTTAGTGAAAGACGGAAGTGCCTTGAGATTACTTTTCGTACAACAGATAAATTGGCGGCAATATTTTCGATTTCAAGAATCCCTCTTGGAATATATTCAAACGGAATTGTCAAAACAAAGGGGTTACCCGTATGTTCAAATACAAGAAGAGTCCAGCCCCGGTATTTGCCAATCTTCAAATTATATCCTGAGATAATAGGCCATTCATCAATTAATTCAGGGTGTATTTTTTCAACCATCTTCCTATAACTATCAATCACTCTTATGTGCAGTTGTTTCATTGTTCAGCCTCCATAAAAAACTAATTTTTAAGTAAAGTTAGATTACTGCCTACTTCAGTATTAAGTTTGCAAACGGTTCCAGCGGGCAATTCAACTGTCTGAAAAGCTTTCAGATGCAAAGCAAGGCGGTATGGCTGAAGGTTCTCTACTATTCTTAGAACTTTATAAAATCGGTCAAGAAAAAGTATATCTATAGGAAAACGCATAAAAAACGTATGTATAGAATTGCAGGGAACCAATAATAACCCTTCGCCATAAGGCAAATAGTTTTTTCCTAACAGTCCGGACATTCTCTGCAATGGATTACTTGCTATTTGAAGGTTTTCCGCTAAAACCGTTTTCTTAGCCGGATCTATTAACAAATAATACAAATTCAAGTCTCCTGATTATTTAATGTTCATAATGCTCACTTGCTTCAGGGCAATTCAATTCAAAAACATAATCCCCAATTGTGAAATAATCACCGTGGACGATCTGTTGGCGGCTTTTAGGTCTTTTATTATATAAAAGATATGTTCCAGGCAGGCAAATAACAAGGTAACAGAACTTAGCGCCATTTAAGTTAAATTCCTTAATAGCTATCTTATTTTTTTTGCTTCTGTTAATTTTTATTAATTTAAACGCAAAATTTCTGTTTTTCTTAGGCAGTACGAAATCCGCCCCAAGATCATTTTCCGTTGCAATTAAAACTTCTTTCTTACCTAACTGTTCCAAATTCAATATCCCGGAGGAACTTTCCGTTGGTATTTTATAGTTTAGGGTGCCTTTAATCTGGTAAGCATGGATTTTTACCCTGATGTACCTGATAGTGAAAGCGGCAATCGAAATAATAATTATTAAAATTAGTGCAATCAGTAACTTATGCCAGCTAATTGCATACTGTTTTATTATTATGCCATCTTTATATTTAGCAGCCAGCAAAAGTATGTTTTCAGAAATTTTTCTTTGATCAAGCCTGTTCAAAAGGTTATTGGTGATCATGGCAGCAACTGATTTAAAAGCACCGAATTTGCCTTTTTGCAGTTCGGGTTCTACTGTAATTTTTCCTAACTTTCTATTTTCCGCAATTGCTTTACCCTTATAAGTACCTTTCACCTGAATATATAAGGTTGATTCACCTGTTTGAGTACAATCAACGCAGGCGGAAAATACACCGTCGTCCTTTTTTTGGTCTAAGGAAGAGCTGCCGCCGTCATCTTTAAAAGGTACTGTTATAGTACGCTTGTCTGGGAGAATAATCTTTAGTATAAAATGCTCGAGATTCAAGTGCGGACCGGGAACCAAATTATCTGTCCCAATTTTAAAACCTGCCCGAACAGGAAATCTATCGCCGACGCTATAATTATTAAGCTTATAATCATAAAAGAAACTGGGCTGATCTATCGCAGGATATTTATTTGTAATTAAAATTGATTTAAAAAAATAAACCAGCTCATTTGGATCAGTTACTAAAAAATATTCTCCGCCAGTTTTTTGAGCAATGTTACGCAATAAAGAAGGGGTTTCGGTTATGCCAAGCGCGATACAATGGACACTCAAGCGCTGGTTTTTAAATAGGTCAATATCTTTGTCCAGTTCAGCCATGTACTTTGCCATACTTTTTGAGTTCTGCAGCAAGTAAGGCAGATCAGGCTCACCATCCGAAAGAAGAAGGACAATTTTTTTCTTCCCTGTCTCAGCCTTGGAGAGTTCAATCAGGGCTTTCTCCAGGCCTCCTTTTAAATCTGTATAGCCTTTGTTTCCGATGTTGTTAATCGTTGAAAGAATTTCATTTCTCGATGATTCACCGCCAACTTTCCTCAGTGGTAATAATACAGCAGCCTCATCTGCAAATTGGATTATGCAGATCTGATCGCTGTTACTTAACAAGTCGATTGCCCTTTTTGCAGCTTCAATACGGACGGTTTCGGGATCGTTATCCTTCATACTTGCTGAACTATCAATAACCAAGGCAACTGCCAGCCCTTTAGAAACAATTGAAACTTCTTGCGCACTTGCATAAGGGATAAGTACTGCAAAAGTCAAGAAAAGGAGGTTTAATAATATTCTCCACTTCGTCAACATAAACACCGTCCGTAACTACAACTTGGTTAGAATTTGAATAATTGCAGGCCCAAGAATTATAACGAACAAAGCTGGAAAGATAAAAAAGACCATCGGGAAAAGCATTTTTATAGGCGTCTTCATAGCCATTTCCTGCGCCCTTTGCCGGCGGTACCTGCGCATCGATTCTGACTGGATGCGCAGAATAGGTCCTATGGCAAAACCCATCTGCGTACCTTGAATAATCATTGATAAGAATGAACTGAGATTATAGGATTCAACCCTTCTTGAAAGATCTCTTAATGCATCCTGCCTGCTCTTGCCCATTTTTATCTCGTTTAAGGTCTTGCCAAACTCTTCACCCAGGGGGCCTTTCATTCTTTCAGTTACCTTGGACATGGCCAGGTCGAAACCAAGGCCTGCTTCTACACATACTACCAGCAAATCAATAGCGTCCGGAAGTGCAATATCTATCTCTTTTAACCTCTTGTTTGCATTGAAAAAGAGCCAGGCCGTTGGAGCCGCTATGCACAGGACCATGGTAATAAAAAAGCCCTGAAATGCCGTTCTATAACCAAAACCAGCTATAAGCGGCAAAAAAAATGCCGTGGGACTTAGAACAAGAAAAGTAATGAAAACACATGTTACAAAATAACCAGCTTTTATGCCTTTCGGGTTTCCGGACTGAATTAACTTTTTTTCAACTGCGGCTGTTAAATTTAAAGGCAGAAGACTATTGAAAAAATTTATAATTTTCGTTTCCATAGGTTTTAAAACTCTTATTTTAAAGGGAAGGTTTAAGGATTCCTCATCCTCGTTGAACGAACGCATTAAACTGATGTTTCTTAGCTTTGCTTTTATACCGTACTGTCTTAAAAAAATTAATTGGCTGACCAATAATATCAGCACAAAAACAAGAATAAAAATTAGCGCCAAAAAAACATAAAACATACTCTTTCCCCTATACCTTAATTTTAATAATTCTGTTGATCAGCAAGATTCCTGTTATTTCGGAAAATATAGCAATAGTAAGCATTATCCTGCCGGCAGGTTCGGTAAAAAGCACTTGCACAAAGGCCGGGTTTAAGATAGAAAGCACAATTCCGACCACTATGGGCAGCAGGCTGATAATTATAGCCGAAAGCCTGCCCTGAGCAGTTAAAGTTTTTATCTCTCCTTTTAGGCGAATTCTTTCCCTAATCGTCTGGTTGATGTTATCAAGTACTTCCGCCAAATTACCTCCTACCTGATGGTGAATCAGGATTGCTGTTATGACCAGTCCTAAATCTTCATCACTTGTCCTGTTTTCCAGTTCATCAAGGGCCTCTGTGAGACTCCCGCCCAAATTCAAATCTTTGACGAATTTTTTTAATTCCTCAGAAAGGGGAGAAGAGACTTCATGACTTACCTGCTCTATGGCTTTTGTAAAAGAATGACCCGCTCTCAGGTAATTTGCCAGTAGGAGCACCATATTACCGGTTTCGCTGCTTAAGAGGTTGCGCTGCTTCTTTTCCCTGGATGACAGGAACAATAGAGGAAGTGTAAATCCTGTTATACCGCCGATTAAAGCAAAAAGGACTAATATTACAGGTTTCGCATTTATAGTAAGAACTGCGGCACAAATCAATATTAAGGCGAATAAAACTGCACAGGAAAGAGACAGCAAGATAAATTCCCCGGGCAAATAAAGCAAATGAGCTCTTTCCAGCCTTCCAGAAAGTTTTTGAAAGTAACGTTCAAGTACTAAATATTTTTTTGGGACACGTGCTTTGAATTTTCTTTTTGCAGGCTTAGTTTTTTTGCCTTTAAATATCTCTGCTTCGTTGTATTCATGAAGAGAAGCTGTTTTAACTATTTTTTTCAAACGTGATCTAATTGTTCCTTTATCTGTAAAAACAATTTTGTATGACAAAATTGTTATAAAAAATACCGCTGCGAAAATTATCGTCAACGATATAATAATGGACATTGAAAGTGCCCCTTTGCTAAAAAGTAATGAATATCTGGTGGGGGAGATAGATACCCGCCGATTCCATTTTCCGGATAAATCTTGGAACTATGCCGGTCGGACTATACCGCCCGGCTACACGGCCCCTTTCATCAATGCCTGTTTGTTTAAAAACAAAGATATCCTGCAATGTTATTGTATCGCCTTCCATTCCTGTAATTTCGGTAACATTGGTTATTTTGCGGGTCCCGTCCTTAAAACGTTCCTGATGAACAATCAAATTAATTGATGCTGCTATTTGTTCCCTGACTGCCCTTAAGGGCAGTTCCACACCTGCCATAAGGACCATTGTTTCCAACCGAAAAAGAATATCACGGGGACTGTTTGCATGTCCGGTAGTAATTGAACCGTCATGTCCTGTATTCATTGCCTGCAGCATATCCAAAGCCTCTCCGCCGCGTACCTCGCCCACTACAATCCTGTCCGGGCGCATCCTGAGAGTGTTGATCAGAAGATCACGCGTGGTTACACGGCCTTTTCCTTCTATGTTTGGCGGCCGGGTTTCCAGCCGGACTATATGATCCTGCCATAGCTGCAGCTCGGCGGCGTCTTCTATGGTGACAATCCTCTCATCAGGGGGTATGAAAGAGGAAATAACATTTAAAGTTGTCGTTTTCCCTGATCCGGTTCCGCCGCTGATCATTATGTTAATCCGGCTCTCCACGCAAGCCTTCAGAAAAATTGCCACCTCAGCGGACATAGTCCCGAATTCAATCAAATCGTCTACGGTGAGCGGGCTTTTTGAAAACTTGCGGATGGTTAGAACTGGCCCGTCAACTGCCAAAGGTGGGATAACAGCATTTACCCTTGAACCGTCCGGCAAACGCGCATCCACCATAGCCGAAGTATCGTCAAGCCTTCTGCCAAGAGGGCTGATGATCTTATCTATAATCTTCCTTACATGATCATCATCACGGAAAGTCGCATCGGTTTCAATAATCCTGCCCTTTTTTTCAACATATACCTTTTTCGGGCCATTGACCATTATTTCACTAATTTCCGGGTCATCTAACAATGGGTCAATAGGGCCATACCCTGTAATTTCATTTGTAACATCCTGGACTATTTTGTCCCGGTCAACCCGGCTGATAATTTTTTCTTCTTCCGCCAGTACTAAATTGACTATTTCAGTTATGCCTTTTTTAAAACGGGTTTTTTCTTCTTCAGAACTGCGAACAAAAGAAATATTTTCTGCTACATTATCAATTACTTTCTTAATAGTCTTTTCTTTTAAATCTTCAAGAAAAGCAAGTTTTCTCGCAACGTCAGGATTTACTTCAGGAACATTTTTTTTGGCTACTTGTTCCTTGACAAGATTGAACAATGGGCCTGTTCTAATTCTTGCGGTTCTCTCACCGATCATTGGCTATACCCCCGTTATTGTCATTCTTGTTCAACAGGCGTCCCAGAAGGCCCCTTTTTACTTTTGTATTTTTACGCCCATCCCTCGTTTCAGAAATTGCTCTTGCCAAAAGATCAATACTCTGGCCAAAGTCTGAATCAGGCAGGCCTATTACTGCAGGCACACCTTGGTTCAAACCGGTGATTACACTCTTACTATCCTCAGGTATAGTTGCAAAGACAGGTATTTTTAAAGTTCTTTCCACATCCTTTGGAAAGATGCCGAACTCCTTGCCCACTCTGTTTAAAATCAGCTTTACCCGTGCCCTGGAAAAGCTCAGCTTGTCCATAACCATAAGGCATGCTTTAAGATTTTTTATAGTTCCAAGGTCCAAATTGCCGACAAGCAGGATATTATCGGACTGGCGCATGGCGGCAACGATTGTTTCGCTAAATAGAGAAGAAGCGTCGATTATGAGGTAATCCCAGCTTTCCTTGGCTACGGAAATAATTTTGTTCACATGCTCGGCAGAAACAAAATCGGAAAATTCAGGTGTAAAGGGCGCCGGAAGGATCATCAGGCCGGATTCGTGCCTCTCCAGATAACTTTCCAGCAAATCCTGGTCAAGGTATTGCATTTCATTTAACAAGTCTGTAAGGTGTTGTCTCTGGACTATATTAGTTGCTACAACAACTATTCCATGGTATAAATCGAGATCCCAAAGAATCGTCCTGTACTGATATTTTTTTGCCAGTATTACCGCCAGGTTGACCGCAATGGTAGTTACGCCGACACCGCCTTTATTACTGAATACTGTTATCACTTTGGGTTTTTTGGCAACCGTTTCATCATTAATTTTTGCAGGTATGTTTATTTTTCTTTTCTTTTCATAGTCGTAAGCCCCGTAAATGCTTTCCACCAGGGCGGCAGGCTCAATTGGTTTGGCTATTAAATCCCGTGCGCCTACCTGAAGCAGTTTTCTGTAACAATCTTCGCCCGAATTAAGGCCCAAAATAATAACGGCCATATTAATAAATCTCTGTGAAATTTCCTCCGCCAAACCGAAGGGGCCTTCAGGAATATCTTCGTCAACCAGTACTACATTGGGAAGAAGTTCGCCAAGTATTCCGAGAGCAGTTTCCCTGTTGGAAGCTTCGCCTACAATCTCTATATCCTCAATATTGGACAGCATTTCAATAAGCGAATTAGCCTGGTCCTGATCTTCATTAATAAGAAATACACGTATACAAAATGACACTTAAAGCAACCCCTTGTTTATTTTGTATAAGAACTTGAGGATAAAGGCATAACATCCCGGTCAACCGGCGGCCGCAGCGTTAAACTGATTTTGCCGGTCATCTCGCCTAATGTAATTTCCTGCGCTTCTGCGGGTGTCAAACTCAAAGTGATGGTCGGAACAATTACCTGTTTCCCTTCTTCCTGAGGAAAGGAACTTCCGCCGGCAGCCAGAATTTCTTTGTTCTGTAAGATTGTTTTTGTATATTTTACACCACCGGAATCCCTGGTTAACAAAACATCCACTCTGTCTCCAACAACCGGAAAACCTGCGACACCTGTAACTTCAGTAACTGCAACAGTAACGGCTCTTTGTTTGTCCGGTATGTGATAAGAAAAACGGTTTCCCGGTTGTGCTCTTGTAAGAATTTTGCTTGTTAAAACCTGCTCGTACATCAGCAACTGCACCTTTGTTGTTTTACCCTGCGCTTCAGAAATACTGTGCAAAGACTGGGGATGAGCAAAGTTATCCGGCATATTCCTTATGGTTAACATATCTTTGGTAAGAACCGTATTTGGCGGTATATCCTTTGCCGCCACAAGGACGGGAATCATTTTTTGGGCCGCTCCCGCGCCGAGAAGAGTTCTGTAAGCTGCAAAAACCGCCAGAATTGCCAGAACCAGAGCAATAATAAAAACCCACCTGTTAATCAGCTTCATATTTCCCCCTATGGTAGTCCCTTAATTCTAATCGATCAGATTGACTCCCCAGGTCTTATAATCAGCGGTCTGGTCAGGTCCGCCGACATGCCCTGCTGTTATGCAGTTTATAAAAGTAACATTAACGACAGCTTCACCGCCATGCATTGTAACGCTCTCAATAAAAAGTGAGACAAATCCTGTTACTGTAACTTTATCTCTCCCGCTGGGGCTGCCAGCGCAAACCGGGATGGTGACTATCCTCGCGCATCCGGGTGTATAAGATAAGGCGTTGCAGGAACCGCCGTGAAGTTCAGTGCATTTGTCAATTCTATACTGTAATCCGTTTACTGTTCCCTGCGGTTTATTGCCTGTCTCCGTGGTCAATTCCTGTCCTAAACAGATCAGTCCGTCATAGCCGAATTTGAGCTTTTCTTCATAATTCTGATTTCCTGTCCCTCCAAGGGCAAGCGCGTAAAAATTGCCCGGGTTATCCGGAGGGGGCAGTCCCTGCCTGAGTGATACAACACCCGATTTCTCGCCTCCGGTTACAAAGACAGGCAGCATGCCCTCACAAGAATCGATAGGACCGGTTACAGCTTTCGAGTGGGCTTCTTTCCGTCCTTTAGAAAAACCGATCATTGGAGCAAAAGCCAGGTCCTGTTCTTCATAAACATCCACAGTTACTGTTTTATTTTGTTGATCAATAGAAATGGTTGTACATGCTTCCTGAATTCCGTTTTTTGTAATGTATTCGATGGCCGAATTATGGGCGGAAGCTTCGGCTTCCATCGTTGTACCGTTATTAAGTATAGTTTCTGCAAATTTCTGGGCCCCGGCAAGCGCAGCCGCATCTGCAACCGTTTGAAGACGCCTTTTACTTTCCAAAAGCGAACCTACGTCAAACACTAAAGCTGTAAATCCAAACAGTACCGACATTGCAAGAGCAACAATTACTATGGAAACCCCATTTTCACAGCGCAGTAATTTTTTAATCTTGTATTTCATAGAAATAGTCCTTTCGCTGCTGACCTTTTTATCTTTCAATCATCATCACAGCTTTACTGCATACTAAAACAGGTGTGCCGATAAAGTTGCTGATCAGCGGGATAAAAAGATCAACCCGTCCTTTGACATAGATTTCCGCAGGTTTGCCGACCTGGTTTCCCTCTGATTCTTCTTTCCACCAGACAACGGCGCCTTCAGCGGGCGCTGTTTCAGTGTCCTTTGCGGATATATCATTACTAACAGATACGCTAAGGCTGTCAACCGCATTCTCTACCGCTCCCTGGATATCGCCGCCGACAACAGCTTTTCTTGCCCCTTCACGGGCTGCGCTGGTTACCACAAGTTTTGCGTGAAAGATCCTGCCGAATTCGACAATTCCAAAGAGCAGCAACAGCAGCAGGGGGAGGACCAGAGCAAACTCTACCAGCGTCTGCCCGGAATCTTTCTGTTTTGCATTCACTTCATTCCTCACCACCCAATCAAATAAGAAGATATTAATCCTAAAAAGATGGCCAGCCCGTAGGGAATATAGATATTTTGCCTGTTCACGGAGTTGTTTTCAGGCAGCAGAAGGTCTTTGCCCGCCTGCCCGGACGTCAAAAAATACAACTTCAAACCAAGTAAGAACCTTTTTAACACAGCTCTTTTCCTTTTCCAGAAAAGGGCAGCCAGGGCAAGGATCCCTCCCCATACTGCCGCCAGAATTGCGGTAATCAAGATAAAATGGACTCCTTTAAAAGCGCCTATAGCCCCCATGAGCTTTACATCACCGCCGCCCATGCCTCCGAATAAAAAGGGAATTAAAAAGACCAATATTCCCATCACCAGCCCTTTGGCGCCAAAATACAATCCCGGCCACCCCAGAAGCTGATAACATGCTATAAGACCGGATGCCGCCGCCGAAAAAGTAAGCCAGTTCGGTATCCTGCGAGTTTTTAAGTCCATTAAAGACGCTATGCCAACAATGATTATGACCACGATATCAAGGCATGTTTCCATTGCAATCCTCTAATGCTGAGATTTTGGACAGGGCAGGTGATATTGTCAAAACACTATCAGGCATGCAGACTGTCATAATATTTTCTTTTTAAGGGGTGGTTGTTCCCGCGGGCATCTGAGCTCCTGCGGCGGTAAACGTATCGGATATTTTATCTTTTAACAGCGTCAGGGCGCCGGCCAGAGCCACACCGATAATCGCAATAATCAGGGCGTATTCAACCAGTGTCTGGCCTTCTTCGTTTTTAACAAGTTGCTGAAGTTTCTGCATCTTTTCACCTCCTTTCAATTGACTAATGGACTTCTGTGTAAAAATTGCCTGCCCTGTCTCAAACCCTTTAAATATAAAAACTAAAACCCCTTGAAATATCCATAAATATTTCTGTAAAAGGGGTTTACACACTGCATTATTTCTGTTATTATATCTTTGCTTGTTTTATTTTATTTGCTGTGTGCTTTCCCCTTAACGGAAAGCATTTCTTTTTTTAATTTTTTAAAATAAAAACCTGTCTTATTGGACAGGTTGCCTGATAAATGTTTTAAATTTACGGTTTTGTACCGTTGAAGCTTAAAACATAACTCCTTGGCAACCCAGCCACCTTAGCTTTGCCTTAGGCCTGAGGCTTTGCGTCCCTGCCTTTCGGCAGGTTTGCCCTTATTTAACAAGAAGCCTATTTATTTTTCATATCTTATCATGTAAAAAAATATTTTTCAACATTTATTTTATAATTTTTTCAGATTAAATTTTCATATCTCTTTTGAATATTTCGGTTAGGCCACTTTATTAATATTATCACTTACTTTGCTGCAGGCGCTATTCTTCTTAAAATCTCCCCTGTTTCTGCTGTAAAGCTCCTCAGCGGAGTTCCCTTGCTTATCCCTTCGCTAATCTTTTTAATACGTGTCACCAGACCGAGGTCAGTTGTCACTCTTACGATGGTGACCCGATTATCAACCATTCTTGCCTTCTTGGCTGCTTCGTTTTTAATTCTGTCCGTTCTTGAACCTTCCACTCCTGGTTTTATATCCAGACCCAGGATACATGTTCTGCCTGTTAAAACTACGGATGCTTTTCTTACGCCGGGAACTTTCTCAACGTTCCTGGCAATCTTAAGAGCAAGGCTATGCATCTCTGCAGGTTTTGTCGGAAGCGCGCTGCCAGTACTAGGCGATGTTACAGCCGGGTCTTTCTTAATAGGTGTGGTTGGAGCCGGTTTCCTTGCCGTTGTACATCCGGAAGCCAATACCAGAACAATTGACGCTACCGCTGCCCAGAAGGCTAAGCTTTTTATTTTCACTTTCATTCTCACTCACCTCCTTTTTACTCAAAACTTCAAATTCTAGTATTCTACCTTTGACCTGAAATTATGCCGCGGCAGTGTTTTTCTTTGTCGCTGCTGCTATTTATGGTATAATGTGCCACGGGAGGAGTTAACGGTGGGTTATACACCAATGATCGAACAATACCTTGATATAAAACAACAGCACCAGGACGCAATTTTGTTTTTTCGCCTGGGTGATTTTTATGAAATGTTTTTCGATGACGCTCTTCTCGCCTCAAAGGAACTTGAAATTACTCTTACCGGCCGCGAAGGCGGTCAGGATAAGCGCATTCCCATGTGCGGTATTCCATTTCACGCCTCCCAAAACTACATTGCGCGTCTCATCCAAAAGGGATATAAGGTTGCCATCTGTGAACAGATTGAGGAACCTGGTTCAGCTAAAAGTATAATTCGCCGGCAGGTTACCAGAATCATCACCCCGGGAACTTTTATTGAAGGACAGGCGCTGGAAGAAAAGAAAAACAATTTCATTGCCGCTGTCAGCAACACAGGCGCCGCATATGGGCTCGCCATTGCTGATATCGGCACAGGTCATTTTATGGCTGCCCAGTTTGACGGAGAAAACGCCGTAAATGTTTTGCTCGAAGAACTGGCAAGGTTCCAGCCCCTGGAAGTTATCCTTTCCGATAATATACAGGCCAAAGAAATTGTTGAAAGAATAAAAAAAAGAATATCACCGGCTATTTCGACACTGCCATATGACACTTTTAGAGGGGCCGGAATTCAGGAACTGTTATCAAGTAAGCCGTATGACAGTTTTGAGGAGCCTGTGGTCAGAAAATACCACTCAGCCGCCAATGCGGCAGGGGGGTTATACTATTACTTAAAAGAGACAGTAAAATGTGATCTTCTTCAAATTAATAAAATAGAGTTTTACTCGGCGGGTCATTATCTGATTCTTGATGACGTTACCAGGCGTAATCTTGAGCTAAAATCTTCTTTGCGCGACAGAACCACCAGGCATACCCTTGTCTGGGTCCTTGACCACACTCTCACAGCAATGGGAGGACGGCAGTTAAGGTCCTGGATAGACAGGCCCCTTCTTAACCTGAATTCAATAATCAAGCGGCAGGAAGCTGTTGAAGAAACTGCAGGCAACTTAATATTCAGGTATGAGCTTAAACAGATTCTTTCCTCTATCTATGACCTGGAAAGGCTTTCTGCCCGGGTTGCTTATGGTTCTGCAAACGCGCGTGACCTGATGGCCTTAAAAAATTCAATTTCTGTGCTGCCGTCATTGAAACAACTTTTGAGCGGCAGCCGTACAGAACTCTGGCTGGAGATATCAGATACTGTTGTTTTTCCGAAAGAGCTATGGGAACTGCTGGACAGCGCCATAACAGAGGATCCCCCTGCATCAGTCAGGGATGGTGGAATTATCAAAGCAGGATATCATCCCGAGGTTGACCGGTTAAGAAATATAAGCGCCGGCGGTAAGGAATGGCTGATCGGCCTGGAGTCGCGGGAAAGGGAACGTACGGGCATAAAATCCTTAAAAGTAGGTTTTAATAAGGTTTTCGGATATTACATAGAGGTAACGAGGTCAAACCTGAACCTGGTACCTGAAGATTATATCAGAAAGCAGACACTGGCTAACGGAGAGCGGTTTATTACACCCGAACTAAAAGAACTGGAAGAGAAAATCCTCGGCGCGCAGGATCGTCTGGTTCAGCTTGAATATGAAATTTTTTCCGAAATACGGAATAAGGTTGGGGAAGCAATACCGGATCTGCAAAAAACAGCCCGGGCTGTGGCTGTTGCAGACTGCCTGTACTCCCTGGCTGAAGCGGCTGTTAAGGGAAATTATACCCGCCCTTTAATGTTTGAAGGCAAGCGCCTATACCTGAGAGAAAGCCGGCATCCTGTGCTGGAAAAGATTCTTGGAACCGGTGAATTTATTCCCAATGACCTTTTGCTTGATCAAGAAAACCATTTTATAATACTTACCGGCCCTAATATGGCAGGTAAAAGCACCTATATGCGGCAGGCGGCGCTTATTGTCCTGATGGCTCAGATGGGCAGCTTCGTTCCTGCCTCGCTGGCTGAAATAGGACTCGTAGACCGCATCTTCACCAGGGTAGGGGCGAGCGATGATCTTGCAGCCGGACAGAGCACATTCCTTGTAGAAATGAATGAATGCAGGGAAATTGTAAATTCTGCAACTGAGAAAAGTTTTATTATAATGGATGAAATAGGGCGGGGCACAAGCACGTACGACGGCATCAGTATTGCCTGGGCTCTTGTGGAATTTATTGCACAAGAGCTAAAAGCCAAAACTTTATTTTCCACTCACTATCAGGAGCTTACCGAACTGGAAACACTGCCTGGTGTAAAAAATTTTACTATGACTGTTCAGGAAAAAGGAGACAATATTATCTTCCTTCGGCAAGTTGCGCCCGGAAAGGCCGACCGCAGCTACGGCATACAGGTCGCAAGGTTTGCCGGGTTGCCGAATGCTATATTAAACCGCGCCCGCGAAATTATGGACATCTTGCTGTATCGTCAAAATTCCGATCTCGAAACTGCCCCTGCCCTTGAAACACGGGCTGAACAGGATGAATTCGGGATTGAAGATAATCTGGCTGCTTTAAACATCTGGGAGTTAACTCCCCTGGAAGCTCTAAACACGCTCGCCCGCTGGCAGGAAGAACTCAAAAAGACAAAACGGCCGTGCTGATGCCTGCGTGGGGCAATTCATCCGTCCTAATATAGTGATAAACAAGCATTTCTTATGAAAGAGGTATTTTTTTGCCTAAAATAGTTGTCTTAGATGAAATAACCGCAAATCAAATTGCCGCCGGTGAAGTAGTGGAAAGGCCTGCGTCTGTCGTCAAGGAACTTGTTGAAAACTCCCTTGACGCAGGCGCCACTGTAATTACAGTCGATGTAACCGAAGGCGGTTTAAAATCAATTTCCGTAGTTGATAACGGAACAGGCATGGATAAAGAAGATGCCCGTTTGGCCATGCTAAGGTATGCAACAAGTAAAATACGCAGTTTCGAAGACTTAAGCGCAATAACAACGATGGGTTTCAGAGGTGAAGCTTTACCCAGTATATCGGCTGTCAGCAAACTAAAATTGAAAACTAAGACTTCCGGCAAAAACCCTGGATTTTTTATAGAGAACCATGGCGGGAATATTGTTTCATCCGGAGAGACCGGCGCTCAACAGGGAACCTCAATTATTGTTGAAGATCTTTTTTACAATACTCCAGCCAGGCGCAAACACCTTAAAAACCGTACCACGGAAGGCAGTTTGATTGGTGATTACTTAAGCCGCCTTGCTATCTCGCACCCATCAGTAAAAATTACATATAAACAAAACGGCAGGGAAGTATTTTCATCCCCGGGCTCCGGAGTGCTTTTTGAAACGCTGGCTGCGATATACGGAGTCCGTATTATAGGAGAGCTGCTGCACATTGATTTTAAGAATGAACAGATGCAGATAAAAGGTTTGATAGGAAAGCCTTCTTTAAAAAGAAGTACGCGCCAGCAGATTACATTAATCATTAACAAACGCTATATACGAAGCAATGCGATAACGCAGGCTGTTCTCCATGCATACCAGGGGCTGTTGCCCACAGGCCGTTTTCCTGTTGCCGCTCTGCACATTGCCCTTGACACAAGTTTGGTAGATACGAATATACACCCGGCTAAAATGGAAATCAGGCTTTCCAATGAAAAAGAAGTCTGCTTTCATGTAAGGCAGAGTTTACGCAAAGCCCTGCAGACCAGCCTGATCATCCCCAAAGAGGCAGATAAACAAAACCGTTTTGAGTCGGTTTTGCCCGGGACAGCAGCTGCGGCAACTGCATATAAACAGGAAGAGCTTCTTTTGGAACCAACGCCCGAATACCCGGGCCTTGTTCTTTTTCCGTCACTTCAGGTAATCGGACAACTTCACCCTACCTATATACTCTGCAGGGGGGAGGAAGGCCTTTACCTGATTGACCAGCACGCAGCGCACGAAAGAGTCCTGTACGAAAAATACCTTACCGGATTTTCAGAAAATTTAAATTCACAACTGCTGCTGGCGCCGTGTCCTGTACATCTCAGCCCCGCAGAATCTCATCAGGTCATGGAACATACTGATTTTCTGTACTCTTTAGGTTTTGAAATCGATTACCTGGGAGGAAATACAATCTTTTTAAGGGGAATTCCGGCTAATTTCCCGGCTATAAATATAGAAGCATATTTGCTTGACGCACTTGATTACCTATCAGCAACCAATATACCCGAAAAGCGGGATTTGCTGCTTCACTTGGCTGCAAGAGCAGCCTGCAGGTCAGCTGTAAAATCCGGAACAAAAATGTCTCTGGATGAAATGCAGGAACTCATAAAAAAAATATCATCAATGGAAAACCCCTACACGTGCCCGCACGGCCGGCCGACACTGGCGCTTTACCCATATAAAGAACTGACCAGAAGATTTTTAAGGACGTGAGCGGCGCCAATCAAATAAATAAAGTCAAATACAGGGGGACGGTCCTTGTGTGTTGTCGCATGCTGCTAACGCAGCGCCATCGAATGATGAAAAATATATTTTCAGAGTAAGCGGGTAATTAAATTCAAATGTCACTTCCTCCATTATGTGTAATTGTCGGCCCTACAGCTGCAGGCAAAACGGCAGCATCAATCAAGTTGGCCAGGCAGATCAACGGGGAAATAATCTCCGCTGATTCGATGCAAATATACCGCCGCATGGATATAGGCACGGCCAAACCTTCTTTAGAGGAACGGCAGGGAATAACCCATTACATGATCGACATCATTGATCCAGACGAACAGTACAGCGTTGCCCTTTTCCGTAAAGAAGCCGAAAAGCATATCCAGGATATCGTCAGCCGGGGTAAAATCCCGGTTATGGCAGGAGGCACGGGTCTGTATGTCCGGTCGGTGATCGATCAATACAGTTTTACGCAAACCGGAATTGACACAGAACTGCGGTTGCGCCTTCACAAAATGGCTGAATCTGACGGCGCCCCGGCAGTCCACCGCCTTCTGGAAGAAGTCGACCCCCGTACTGCCGCCAGGCTCCATCCAAACAACTTAAAACGTGTTATCCGGGCAATTGAAGTTTACTACAACACAGGAACGCCGATTTCCATACTTCAGGACGAGGACAGTCTAAAGCCAGAAAAATACACTTTATTTATGTTCGGCCTGAAAATGAACAGGGAGGATCTTTATTTAAGGATAGAAAAGCGTGTTGATAAAATGATTGCTGATGGCCTCGTTGAAGAAGTAAGCAATTTACTGGAAGATGGCTATAGCCCTGAACTTACCTCTATGCAAGGGCTGGGTTACAAGGAAATAGTCCCTTATCTAAAGGGAATAACTACGCTGGAGGAAGCCATATTTACATTAAAAAGAAACACACGCAGGTATGCCAAAAGGCAGTTTACCTGGTTCGGGAACGACCCGCGGGTACATTGGCTGGATACTGCAGGTATTCCCGACCCGGCTGAAGAAATAATAAAGCGCTTAGAAGGAGTACAATAAAGTAATGTCGAAGTTTTCTATAGATAAAAATTTCCAAGGGGAGGGACCTCTTCTGACAAAGGCTCAAATTAATCTTCAGGATGCGTTCTTAAACCAAATCCGTAAAGAGAATATTTCTGTGACCATCTTTCTGGTAAATGGATTCCAGCTTAAAGGAATGGTCAGGGGTTTTGATAATTTTACGGTGCTTTTGGAAAGTGACGGCAAACAAATGATGGTTTACAAGCATGCCATTTCTACTGTTAGCCCGACGCGTCAGGTCAACGCGTCTTTTGTTGATCAAAAGGCTACCTAAATAATCAAAATTAACAGTTCAGCAGATTACTTTTTGCCTTAGAGATGGCCTGCCGTACAGAATCCGGCGCCGGGCCTCCAAGTTTTCGGCGGTTGTTCACACAACGTTCAATTTTAATGAATTGAAAGACATCGCCTTCGATTAGTTCCGAAAACTCTTTAAGTTGAGCAAGTGTAAGATCTTCTAAAGACTTCTGGTCTTTTATGCAGTAATACACTATCTGTCCGGCAAGGCTGTGAGCTTTTCGAAAGGGTACGCCCTTAACCGCCAGGTAGTCTGCAAGATCAGTGGCATTTACATAACCTCCGTTGGCTGCAGAACGCATTCTGTCAGATTTAATTTTCATTGTCGAGATAAGCGGACAAAAAATGGACAGGCAATTCTTTACAGTATCTACAGAGTCAAAAATGGCTTCCTTGTCTTCCTGCAGATCCTTGTTATAAGCCAGGGGGAGCCCTTTTAAAACGGTCAGCAGCGAAAGCAGGTTCCCAAATACACGGCCTGATTTGCCGCGGATTAATTCAGGCACGTCCGGGTTTTTCTTCTGGGGCATCATGCTGCTTCCCGTACTGTAGGAGTCATCAAGTTCTATAAAACCGAATTCCGCGCTTGACCATAAAATTAATTCTTCACAAAACCTGCTTAAATTAACCATAATCATCGCCGCAGCGGAGTTGAATTCGACAGCAAAATCCCTGCTGCCAACAGCGTCGAGGCTATTTTCAGCTACCTTCGAAAAACCCAGTATTCCGGCAACATAATCCGGGTCAATTGGAAGTGTCGTGCCTGCAAGGGCTCCTGCCCCAAGGGGCAGAATATCCGTGCGCTTATAGCAGTCTCTCAGCCTTTCCGCGTCTCTCTGAAACATTTCCACGTAAGCCAGCACATGGTGGGCAAGTGTTACGGGTTGGGCGCGCTGCAGGTGTGTGTAACCGGGCATTACAGTTTCGACGTGCTTTTCGGCAAGTTCCAGAAGGCAGCCCTGAAGTTTTTTTATAAGCAGGATGATACTCCCTATTTCATCCTTTAAAAACATGCGTATATCCAGCGCCACCTGATCATTACGGCTTCTGGCGGTGTGGAGTTTTTTGCCCGTTTCGCCAATCCTTTCAATGAGTACCTGCTCTATATTCATATGGATATCTTCAGCTTCAGGTGAAAAGGCAATTTTCCCTGCCTCAATGTCTTTTAGTATTCCTTCCAAGCCCCCGGCAATCAATTCCGCTTCCTTGCCGGTAATAATACCCTGTTTCCCGAGCATCATGGCATGTGCGATGCTTCCTTTAATATCATGCCGGCAGAGACGAAAATCGAATGAAATAGATGAGTGAAAGTCGTCCATTATTGGATCAGTATCTTTCTGAAAACGACCGCTCCAGAGCTTCTTGGCCACTTTTCTCTCCCCCGTTAACAATAACATTCTTAGCCGGATTATAACATGCTTCAGGCGTGAACAAAAGTTAAAAAGCGCTTTGAAAATATGTAAGCGTTAATTTTGAAGGAAACTTGATTGCGAATGTCGAAAATGAAGAGAGTGAGCGATGACAATACCGTACTTACCGGGTTCACTGGCAGCGCCATCAGCAGGATGAAAATTCATCAATAAAGGGAGGTCAATGCCTTAAGTGCAGTGGATATGTTAAAAAAGATACTCTTACTTTCCCTTTGCCTTTTGTTTATCTGCCCGGCGACAAACGCTGCCGATGGAGTTATCGTCGAACCGGATACAATCAGAATAGGCCTGAGCCAGGGCGTTCAAAAGGTTGAGTTTTCCGTTTCCGGAAGTTACCAGCTTATAGAATCATCTACTAACCGCGTTCTGGGCAGCGTGCTTGAAAACGATAGGTGGCAGGTTACCAAAGATGGCAGCCGGCTTTTGCTTTTTAAGAACGGTAACCTGGTCAGCAGCATTTACGGATCTCTTCAGCTCCTGGGAAACAAGTTAGAAATCAGTATCGCCTCCGGCAGAGGGTCCGTGACCAACAAAAGCGGCGAGGCAGATCTGGTCATCCTTGGCGCAAACAACAAATCTATTTCTAAACATAATCTGACAGGATCGGAAGTTTTATCAGCCTCCGGCCAATCCATCCTCAATAAAGCGGAAGGGCAAAACCTGATCAGGATATATAGCGGCGAAACCAGCGCGCGTTACCGCGGGAACCTGGAAATCCGTCCTGACAATCAGGGCTTAACTGTAATAAACGAGCTGCCGTTTGAAGAATACATTTACGGTGTGTTACCCTCCGAGATGCCTTCAGCCTGGCCCGCTGAAGCTTTAAAAGCTCAGGCGGTCGCGGCCAGAAGTTATTCAATAGCCCAGTTGAGATCTTATAGCAAATATGGATTTGATCTTTTGGCCAGCCAGACCAGCCAGGTTTATAAAGGCTTTGACTGGGAGAACCCGGCTACAAACAGCGCCGTACAGGCCACAAGCGGACAGATCATGACTTACCGGGGCAAGGCCGTTGATGCCGTTTTTCACAGCAGCAGCGGTGGTTATACTGAAAACAGCGAAGATATTTGGTCAAACACAGTCGATTATCTCCGGGCAAGACCCGACCCGGCAGATACAAACGATAAACATTACAACTGGTCAGTTACCTATACACAAGAACAACTAACCGATCTTATAAATAAAGCAGGCTATAAGTTCAGCAAAGTAACCGATCTCATAGAAGTTGAGCGAACATCAACAGGCGCGCGTGTAAAAAGAATATCCTTTGTTGGACTTGATGCCAACGGCAATCCGATAACTGAAGAGATATATAACGCAAATGCGGTAAGAACGGTATTAGGCCTGAAAAGCGCCATGTTTGCCTTAAACAAAAAATTTGGCGGCAACCGAAATCTTTTGGAGGTAACTATCCGGGGGAACGGGTGGGGCCATGGTCTGGGCATGTCCCAATACGGCGCCCTCGGCCTTGCCAAACAAGGTTATAACTACCAGGACATCCTGAAATACTATTATGCGGGGGTTGAGATATCCGGCAGTTATGGAGGGTAAAGTTGAAAACAAGCGAATTTGATTATGATCTGCCGGAATCATCTATTGCGCAGGAACCTGCTCAGCAACGGGACGCTTCACGATTAATGGTAATAAATAGGGGGAAACCGGATGTTGAGCACAGGTTTTTCAAGGATCTGTCTGAATACCTGAACGATGGGGACATTCTGGTCATCAACGATACAAAAGTCATCCCCGCAAGGCTGAATGGTAAAAAGGTCCCGGGCGGCGCAAATATCGAAATACTCTTGCTCAAACCCCTGGACGAACGCAGATGGGAAGTTCTGGTTCGACCAGGGAAAAAAGTGAGAATTAACGATCAGCTGGTTTTCGGCGACGGGCTGTTCAGCGGAATAATTACCGGTCATACTGATTCCGGCGGGCGGGTCATAGAATTTATTTTTGAAGGGAATTTCGAGGATCTTCTTCAGGATGCCGGTAAAATGCCCCTTCCGCCATACATAAAAAAATATACCGGCGCCCCGCAGCGTTATCAGACCATATACGCCCGGCAGAAGGGGTCGGTGGCTGCCCCTACGGCCGGGCTGCATTTTACCGAAGAACTGCTGGAAAAAGTGCAAAAAAAAGGTGTGGTTTTAAAGACAGTTATGCTGCATATTGGCCTTGGAACCTTCCGCCCGGTGTCCGCCGAAGATATAACGATGCACCATATGCACTCAGAGTATTTCGAGGTTAGCGCGGACACTGCCCATTCTGTAAACCTGACTAGGGAAAAGGGAGGCAGGGTGGTTGCCGTAGGAACTACGACTGTCCGCTGTTTAGAAACTGCAGCCCATGAAGACGGGCGCCTGTCCGCAACAAGCGGATGGACTGATTTATTCATCTATCCCGGATACAGCTTTAAGGTCGTTGACGCAATGATTACCAATTTCCACCTGCCCCGCTCGACTCTTTTAATGATGGTCAGCGCTTTTACTGGCAGGGAGAAAATCCTTTCCGCATACAGGTTGGCAGTGAGGGAGAAATACCGTTTTTTCAGCTTTGGAGACGTAATGCTTATTTTATGATTGGGCAGGGTTTCAGTAAATGGCAGTGAACTTTAAAGTAATCGGACAGGATCTAAAAAGCAGGGCCAGGCTCGGAATTCTTGAAACGCCGCACGGCCTCCTGGAAACCCCGGCTTTTATGCCCGTCGGCACCCAGGCTACAGTAAAAACCCTGGCGCCTGATGAAATCATTTCGGCAGGGGGCAAGCTGGTTTTGTGCAATACCTACCATCTATACCTCCGGCCCGGCCAGGAAATTATCAAAAAAGCCGGCGGCCTGCACCGGTTTATGAATTGGAACGGCCCCATTCTTACAGACAGCGGCGGTTTTCAGGTATTCAGCCTGGCTGCGCTTTGCCGCGTAGGGGATGAGGGAGTATCGTTCCGGTCTCATATTGACGGTTCGGAACATTTCTTCAGTCCGGAAGTTGCCATGGACGTGCAGCAGGCCCTGGACTCTGACATTGCCATGGCTTTTGATGAATGCGTCGCCTACCCCTGTACTTTCGAGCAGGCTAAAACCGCGGTGGAACGTACAAGCAAGTGGGCGCAGCGCTGTCTGGAAAGCCACCGCAAAGAAGATCAGGCTGTTTTCTGCGTTGTTCAAGGAAGCGTTTATCCCGAACTGAGGAAGAGAAGCGCGGAGGAACTTACCCGGCTTGAATTTCCCGGTTACGGCATTGGAGGCCTAAGCGTAGGCGAACCTAAAGAGATCATGTATAACATACTTGATCAATGCGTCCCCATGATCCCCTGGAACAAACCCCATTACCTTATGGGGGTGGGATCCCCGGACTGCCTTTTGGAGGGAGTAGAGAGGGGAATAGATATGTTTGACTGTGTGCTGCCGGCCCGTATGGCGCGCAACGGTACAGTCTTTACATCAAAAGGCAAATTAGTTGTCCGCAACGCTGATTGCGCGGACGATCACAACCCGCTTGAACCCGGCTGCCGCTGTTATGCCTGTCAAAGGTTCAGCAGGGCATATATCCGCCATCTGATCAAAGCGGGGGAAGTTTTGGGGATCAGGTTGACAACCATTCATAATCTCCATTTTATACTGAATTTAATGGCCGAAATACGCGCTTCAATAACCAACGGCTGCTTTGAAGAATATAAAAATAATTTTTTGCAGCAATATTATTCGCCATTTAATTAAATTTTCGCAATTTGGAAAAGGGTTTTGTCTTTATCGAAACGAATAGATTAACCATTTGGAAAGGAGGAGATACTTATGGACCGGCAGATGGCAACGATTTTGTACCTGGTTATCCTTTTTGCTATCATGTACTTTTTGATGATCAGGCCGCAGCAGCAGCGCCAGAAAAAGCTTCAGCAGCTAATTACGAATTTAAAGGTAGACGATCTTATTATCACGGCAGGCGGTATTTATGGTACTATTGTAAAAGTGAAACAAGATACATTTATTATCCGGGTAGCAGATAATGTCCGTTTAGAAATTCTCAAATCCTCTGTGATACAAAAGAGAACGCAGAAAGAAGAAGGAGAGTAAGCTGCCCTCAAAACAGGGGGTGTAATCTTGATCAAACTTGATGATATCAAAAATAACCCCGTAATAGACAGTTTTGTCCGAAAGGGAGACGAGTACCTTAGCGTACTTGGTTATACTGAACACAGTTACAGGCATACCAACCACGTCAGCACGATAGCTTATAACATACTAAAAGAGTTGGAATATCCCGAAAGAACTGCTGAGCTGGCTTCCATAGCCGGTTACCTGCATGATATCGGGAACGTCCTGAACCGCACCGAACACGGTCTTTCAGGGGCTTGCCTATGTGTTGATATATTAATAAATATGGGGATGCGCCCGGATGAGGTAGCTACGGTTATTTCCGCTATAGCCAACCATGAGGAAGAATACGGTCATCCGATAAACGATGTGGCTGCCGCTCTGATTATGGCGGACAAGTCCGACGTGCACCGTTCCCGTGTAAGGAACCCCGATTTTGAAACTTTTGACATACATGACAGGGTTAATTACGCGGTTGAATATGCTTTCCTCAGAGTAAGTCAGAAAACCCGCACCATTACTATGGACATTACTATTGATAACAGCATCTGTTCCATTATGGAATATTTCGAAATCTTTTTCTTGAAGAGGCTAAATGAGATCAGAAGTATAATGGAAGCTATATTTTTAAAATTTGCCATGCCGCCTTTGCAGCACCGCTAGTCCGGTCCGAAGCATGCCGTGCTGCTGTCGGTGCTTAAGCACCGGAGTGAGCGTTGATATTGCCGTGCCTATCGGATACTTATTTTCAGGATATAGGATAGGATAAAGGATATCCGAGATTATCAGCAGAAAGGAGAACCGGGCGCAATGAAAGTCAAGTTAAACAGAATCATCCAGATTGCCTGTATTGTAGCGGCGGTAGTTATTATCACTATAGCCGCTTTTGTACCCACTTTTAAGCAAAATGAATTTTTAAACAAGTTTTTCCCGTTGGTTAACAAAGTTAACCTTGGGCTGGACCTGCGCGGAGGCGTCCACGTCGTTCTGGAGGCCAAGGATACAGCTGAAGCAAAGGTAACCCCGGAAAAAATGAAACAACTGAAAGCTGTAATTGAACGGAGGGTAAACCAGTTTGGTGTATCCGAACCCATTATCCAGCAGCAGGGGAAAAATCGTCTGATAGTTGAACTGGCGGGAATTCAAAACGCAAGGGAAGCTGTACGCAGCATAGTTAAAGTAGCTCACCTGGAGTTTAAGACTGAGGACGGTAAGACTGTTCTAACCGGAGCCGATCTCAAAGATGCCCTGGAAGCGCAGGGACAGGACTCCCAAAACATCGTTGTAAATCTTACCTTTACACCAGTGGGAGCGCGTAAATTTGCCGAAATAACCTCGGCAAACGTCAACAAACATATAGGTATTTACCTTGACGGCGAGCTCCTTCAAAACCCCGTGGTAAAAGAAGCCATCCCTTCCGGCAAGGCGCAGATAGAAGGCTATAGTTCACTGGAAGAAGCCCATAACATAGCCATACTCCTTCGCTCCGGCGCTCTTCCCGTAAAAGTTTCCGTTGAGGAGGAACGTGCAGTCGGCCCATCCCTGGGAGCTGATTCTCTCAATAAGTCCATGCATGCCGGAATAGTCGGTATTATTGCTGTAATTATTTTCATGTTGATGTATTACAGGGTTCCAGGCCTGATTGCTAACTTTGCGCTTCTTATTTATACACTGATTGTTTTAATCATCTTTGTATCAATGAACGTAACCATGACCCTTCCAGGAATTGCGGCCTTTCTCCTGTCGCTGGGCATTGCCGTAGACGCCAACGTGATTATCTTTGAAAGGTTAAGAGAGGAACTCCGGACAGGTAAGAGCCTGCGTTCAGCAATTGACACGGGATTTAAAAGAGGGTTTACGGCGGTATTTGACGCCAACGTAACCACGATGGTTGCCGCCATAGTGCTTTATTTCTTCGGCACAGGCCCCATACGCGGATTTGCGGTAACTCTTGCAATAGGTATAATTGCCAGTATGTTCACGGCAATCACCATGACCAGGTGGTTTCTGCACATTGTCGCCGACAGCGGAATAGTGAAGAATACAAAACTTTATGGAGCATAGGAGGTCAAAAAATGTCCCTGCACTTTATCAAACTGAGAAAATATTGGTATATTATATCTTTGGTAATTATCCTGCCGGGTTTGATCTCTCTTGCATTCCAGGGTTTGAACAAAGGCATCGACTTCACTGGTGGTAATATCATCGAAATTAGCTACACTAAACCGGTTGCCGTAGAAAAAATCAGGAATACTATTTCATCCCAGAAGCTGGAAGGCAGCCTTGCCGTTCAAAAAATCGGCGAAACCGGCTACCTGATCCGGACTCCCCATCTGACACAGGATCAAAACGACAAGCTTCTGGAAGCGCTTGATAAACTGGGCAAGTCAACAATACTCCGCAACGAATCTGTTGGAGCCATAATCGGGCGCGAGCTGACCCAAAAAGCGTTTATTGCCTTAATAATAGCTTCAGTCCTGATGATCATTTACATAACCGTCCGTTTCGAATTCAAGCAGGGGCTGGCGGCAATTATCGCCCTGTTGCATGACGTGCTCGTAGTTACCGGTATTTTCTCTCTCTTCAGGATTGAAATTGACAGCGCGTTTGTAGCTGCTATCCTGACAATTATCGGTTACTCAATAAATGATACAATTATCATCTTTGACCGGATCAGGGAAAATATGCTCCGGCGCCAGAAGGGAGAAATCATTGAAGACGTAGTTAACAAGAGCATCTGGCAGACGTTGACGAGATCAATCAACACCGTGCTCACGGTCATCTTTATCCTTGTTGCCATGTACTTTCTGGGCGGCAGCACGATTAAGACCTTTATACTGGCCATGTTAATCGGTGTGGTCAGCGGCGCATATTCTTCCATCTGCAACGCAAGCCCGCTGTGGGTAGATTTAAAACGACTGGAAAAAAAGAACAGTTAAGAAAAATTCATCATTTGCAGATTTTCGGGGTAGCCTATATACCGCAGGTGAGGGTTAATGCCGGAGATCGGGAATGACGAAAAAAGCCTGTTAATGTCCCTTTGGGAAAAGTTAGCCGAGCTTGCCGTTAATATTGAAAAAATGAAACTGGCCGAGTACGTCGAGCTGTTGAACAGGCCCCTGCGGCTGATGTATATCAACTTTATCGCCGGCCTGGCCAGGGGCATCGGAATAGCTGTAGGGTTTACTATCCTGGGCGCCATAGTCGTAATATTTCTAAGGCGGCTGGTATCGCTTAACCTGCCGTTAATCGGGAATTTCATCGCCGAGATAGTATACACGGTGCAGAACCAGCTAAAACCATAAAAATACTTTCCGGAAGGAAATAATAAATGGATCGTAATAAATTAAAGTTTTTTAAAAAACTTCTGGAAGACGAGAAGGATAAAATATCAAGCAGAATAAAATTTATCAATGAGAACGGCCTCGCCATGTCGATGAAGGAATCAACAGGCGAGTTGTCCATGTACGACAACAATTCGGGTGATCTGGGATCGGAATTGTTCGAACGCAGCAAAGATTTCGCCCTGCGCGAAGACGCCGTTCTTGTAATCAAGGCTATTGACGGAGCATTGGCTAAAATTAAAGACGGCACTTACGGCAAATGTGATGTTTGCGGGAAGGTCATCCCCCTGGAGCGATTGGAAGCTATGCCGTATACCACCGTCTGTTTTGATTGCCGCGTTGTGGTTGAGCAGGCGCCCAACCCGTCAGTCCGTCCTGTTGAAGAAGATGTCATTGATGATATTTACCGCCAGGGCCACCGTAAAGATATCGAGAGCGCAGGTTACAGCATGGAAGACACCTGGAAGGACCTGAGCAGGTACTAGCAGGCGCCGCAGTCGTCACAGCCGTCACAGCCCTGTTCTTCTTCCTGTTTGTCCTTGTCCTTGCCGAAGTTCGAAAGATCCTCCGCATACTGGCGCAGCCTTTTATCCACAAGATAAAATACCGTATTTTCAGGGTATGCGCCGTCTTCTGAGCGCTCTCCTGCTTCAATGCCGGTAAGCAGCGATATTCCTTCTTCAACAGTGCTTACCGCATAAATGTGGAACTTTCCTTCCTTTACAGCGTCCAATACTTCATGCTTAAGCATCAGGTCATCTATATTCAGGGCAGGAATCATCACACCCTGGTTACCAGTTAAACCCTTCGCCTTGCAAACCTCAAAAAATCCTTCAATTTTCTCGGTTGCTCCGCCGATTGGCTGAATTTCACCGTTCTGGTTCACCGACCCCGTAACCGCAATATCCTGTCTTAAAGGCAGACCGGAAATAGCCGAAAGAAGGGCGTACAGTTCCGTGCTTGAAGCGCTGTCTCCGTCTATGCCCTCATAAAGCTGTTCAAAAGTGATCCTTGCCGTAAGGCGCAGAGGCTTATCCTGGGCGAACCTGTCTCCCAAAAATCCCGTTAAAGTAAGAACCCCTTTAGCATGCAGGCTTCCGCTCATACGCGTCTCACGTTCTATATTGACCAGCCCTTCCTGACCCATAAACGTCTTTGCCGTAATTCTGGAAGGCCGCCCGAAAGAATAATCACCTATATTTACAACTGAAAGCCCGTTTACCTGTCCTACTGCAGAACCTTCCGTGCTCAAAAGAAACTTGCCCTGTACAACCATTTCCTGCAGTTTTTCCTCAATCCGGTTGGAAGGCCAGGCCTGAGCGGTCAAAGTGCTTTAAGTTCTCGCGCCTGCAGACAGCGCCTACAAAGGCCGCATAGTAATTAAGGTTCTCAGGTGTGCGGGGCATCTCAATGTCAAAATCAACCTTAACCCTGAAAAATTTCTGGAAATCCTCATCATAGGTGTGAAGAATGTGATAAATATTATAGCTTCCGATTAGGACTATTTTCACATCAACCGGAATAGGTTCCGGCCTTAAGCTTGCCGTCGGGATTATCCGGTACTGCTCGCCTACATTTGCTACTGCTGTCTGCCTGTTTTTGATCACTTTCTTCAAGGTGTCCCAGGCAAAAGGTTCCTGAAAAACATCTCTTGCCTGCAGAACAAGATAACCGCCGTTAGCGTGGTGAATGGCGCCCGCCTTGATCATTGTAAAGTCCGTGCTCATGCCGCCCATGATATTTTTGTACTCTATTTTACCAAAAAGATTATAATAGGTAGGATTCGTTTCTATAACGACAGGAGCCCCTTTTGTATCGCCGTTGCTGATGAAAATATTTACCTTATAGCGATTAAATAATTCTCTGGGATCAACAAAATCAAACGGACCGGGCTTGGGCGCTTCTGTGACATTAAACTGATCGATATGCTGGATAATATCCCCGAGCACTTCATTGAGATACTGTACTATCTTTGGGAAATCCTTGTATTTTTCCTGCACAAGACCGGCAAGAGGCCTAATAGCCTGCCCGGCAATCTGTTTATGCATCTGCTGGATCTTTTCCTTGGCGCGTTTTTCAATCAGTTTGCCATTGTTGAATACCTCTTCCATCCTTTGCTGCAAATTGCGGACAGCCAGCTGAATTTCCTTCTGCTTATCCGGCGGGAGCATCTCGAACTCCTCAGGTGTCAGCCTCTTGCCGTCCCTTACGGGTATGAACATCATTCCTTCAGGCCCATGTTTCATCATAAATCCGGCTTCTTTAGCTTCCAGCTGAACCTGTTCCATTTCCGCATTGATCTGAGTTTCCATCTCGTTAAGTATGGCCTGTTTACTTTTTTCGTAATCGTCCCCTTCATAAAGTTTGGGAATCGCAGACCTGATTTCGGCAATTAATTCCTCCATATCTTTTTTGAAGATCTGGGCCTGCCCGGTAGGCAGCGATACAGTATATGGCTGATCCGGGTTGCTGAAATTAAAAAGAATGCACCAGTCTCCCGGTACAGGCTTATCCTGGGCATAATCGGTCATGACTGTCTGGATGTATGTGCTTTTTCCGGTGCCGGGAGGTCCGGCGACATATATGTTATACCCTGGAGCAGACATGGCTAAGCCAAACTCCATGGCTTTTATAGCCCGTTCCTGTCCGATGAAATTCTGCAGCGGGGGAATCTGAGTCGTGGTTTCAAAAGAAAATTCTTCTATACTGCAGCGCCTGCGAAGTTTTTCAACAGGCGACTCAAAATTCTTTATCTCAATTACCATCTTAAAACCTCCCGGTTGCCCTGCGGAGCTCGGACTTTCCTCAGGCGTTTCCGAAGCGGAATTGCCTGCGATCACCCGGTTTACTCACTGCCTAAATACAAGCCAACACGCCAACACAAGGGGACGGTTCTCCTGGCCAAACACAAGGGGGGAAACACAGGGGAAACACAGGGGGACGGTTCTCCTGTGTTCTTCCCCTGTGTTCGCGTCCCCTGTTTGCCTTGTGTTTGCCCCCGTCTCCTTGTGTTCTTGTGTTTGCAACACCCTTGACATGCTTACGTTTAATTTGTTTACGTATATATTTTAGCATAATGGACGAATTATGGCAAATTCAACGGTTCTCTTTCAGCTTTCCGCCCAGATCAATCCTGATATGAAGGTCCCTGAGCTGTCCTGCGGAAACCTTGTTCGGGGCGCCGCTCATCAGGTCTGCCGCGCTCTGTGTTTTTGGAAAAGCGATCACGTCCCTGATCGTCTTTTTGCCGCTTAAAAGCATGACCAGACGGTCAAAGCCAATCGCAAACCCTCCGTGAGGCGGTGTCCCGTACTCGAAAGCATCCAACAAGAAACCGAACTTCTGGCGCGCTTCTTCCGGAGAAATGCCGATGGCTGCAAACATTTGCTCCTGCACATCACGCCGGTGTATACGTATACTCCCGCCGCCGACTTCCACTCCGTTAAGCACAAGGTCATATGCCTTCGCCCGGACGGAAGCAGGGTCAGTTTTAAGCATCGGCAGATCCTCATCCCGCGGGGAGGTAAAGGGGTGGTGCATTGCCGAAAAACGTCTCTCGCCCTCGTCATATTCAAGAAGGGGGAAATCGACAACCCAGAGGAACTGCAGTTTATCCTGGGGGATCAGGCCGATCAACCCGGCAAGATGCAGGCGCAGAGCGCCCAAAGCATCGGCCACAATAGAAGGCCGGTCGGCTACAAAGAGGAGCAGATCGCCTTCTTCGGCCTTAAACCTTTCGGTAATTGTCTTTTGTTCCTCTTCCGTAAAAAATTTTGTCAGAGGCGATTTCAGTCCCTGACCGGTGGCGGTGAAATAGGCCAGGCCTTTTGCCTTATATACCGCTGCAAAAGCGATCAAATCCTCGATCTCCCTGCGGCTTAAACTGCCGCACCCCTTCGCGTTGATCCCCTTTACCTGGCCGCCGGATTCTGCTGCTTTGGAAAAGACGTTGAAACCGCAATGGGCTGCAAGATCTGTGAAATCCACAAGCTCCAACCCGAACCTGATATCCGGCTTATCGCTTCCGAAACGGTCAATCGCCTCCTGATAGGAAAGCCGCGGGAAAGGAGGCTTAAGATCAAGATTTGAGGTTCTGGTTGCGTTATAAATAGAGACAATCATGTTTTCGATCAGTTCTATTACGTCGTCTATATCAACAAAAGACATTTCCAGGTCAATCTGGGTAAATTCCGGCTGACGGTCAGCCCTTAAATCCTCATCCCTGAAACAGCGGACAATCTGGTAATATCTTTCTATCCCGGATACCATTAATAGCTGCTTGAGAAGCTGCGGTGACTGCGGCAGCGCATAGAAACTGCCCGGGTTCAACCTGCTGGGCACCAGGAAGTCCCTCGCCCCTTCCGGAGTGCTCAAGGTAAGCATCGGGGTCTCTATTTCCCAAAACCCCCGGCTGTTTAGGAACTCCCTGGCAGACGCCGCAGCCTTGTGCTTCAGTTCAAGGGCACGCTGCATTTCCGGCCTGCGCAGGTCAAGGTAGCGGTATTTAAGCCTGACGTTCTCTTCCACGTCAACACCGTCTTCAATATAAAAGGGAGGGGTCTTGGCAGTGTTTAAGATCCGGATATTGGTTGCCAAAACTTCTACCTGGCCTGTGGCCAGGTTTGGATTCTCAGTGCCTTCAGGCCTTTTTTCAACCTTCCCGGTAACTGCAAGAACATATTCGCTGCGTACGCTCTCAGCCTTTGAAAATTCTTCTTGTACCCGCGCCGGGTCAAACACCGTCTGTACGATGCCGGTCCTGTCTCTCAGGTCAATGAAAATTAACCCGCCGTGATCCCGGCAGCGTTGGGCCCATCCCATCAGGACTACTTTTTGGCCAATATGATCACTGCGTAAGACGCCGCAGCCGTGAGTGCGTTTTAAACCCTGCTTGCTTTCCATTCAAAAGCTCCTTTTTGCTATGTAGCTATCCTATCCTGAAAATTAACTTGCATTAGGGAGGTCAACTGCCTACGTGCTCATGTTCGCCTCTTATACCTGTACGAACTCGTTCACCCTCGGGCTCGGTAAAACTCGGCGCCATGCGCCTCAAACAGTTACCTCGCTTTACCTCGGGTTCTCTCGTTCTTCGAATGAAGGCTCAAAATCGCACTTAAGGCATTGACCTCCCTTTATTATTATTTTTATCCTTTAAACCGGCGCACTTTTGTGAAATGGGTGTCTATTTCTCCAGTAACCGTGGCGACTAAATCAGCCAGCGGCACTTCGGTCTGGCTGCCGGACAGCATGTCTTTCAAGGCAACCTTTCCCCTTCTTAGTTCGTCGCTGCCAAGTATTACCACAAACGGCGCGCCGGATTTTCCGGCCTGCTTTAGCTGGGCTTTCATACTCCGTCCGGCATAATCTTTGTCAGCATGCATGCCATTCCCGCGGAGTTCCTGTAAAAGCCTCAGCGCCTTGCCTTCCAACTCTGCTTCAGCAGTGACAATGTATACATCCAGCCTTCCGCTGCATGGAACAGGCAAGCCCTGTTCCTGCATAACCAAAAGTAATCTCTCCAATCCCATGGCATAACCTATTCCGGGGGTTGGCGGCCCGCCAAACATTTCCACCAAGCCGTCATACCGTCCGCCGCCGCCGACAGAACGCTGCGCTCCTATACCCGGGGCCATAATTTCAAATGCTGTCCTGGTATAATAATCAAGGCCGCGCACAAGGCAGTGATCGACAATGTATTTTACGTCCAATACGTCAAGGTAATTGCGCACTTTCTCGAAGTGATCGCCGCACTCCGGACAGAGGAAGTTTAAGCCTGCCGCAGCCTCTTCGGCCATCCCCCGGCACCGCTTTTCCTTGCAGTCCAGAATACGCAGCGGGTTTCTTTCCAACCGGAGACGGCAGTCTTCGCATAAATCCTCCAGGCGGGTCCTCAGGCCGGCGTACAACTTTTCGCGCATCACCGGCCTGCACACGCCGCAGCCGACGCTGTTTATATGCAGGTCCAGCTTCAAACCGAAGCGCCGGCAAAAGTCCATAGACATGGCGATAACTTCCGCATCTATGGCCGGGCTAAAAGCGCCGAAAACCTCTATCCCCAGCTGGTGAAACTGCCGGTAACGGCCCGCTTGCGGCCGGTCGTAGCGGAACATCGGCCCCTGGTAATATACTTTGACCGGCTGGGGCCCAGAAAACAGCTTGTCCTCGACGTATGCGCGCGCAATCGGCGCCGTGCCTTCTGGGCGCAGGCTCAATGACCTTTCCGATCGATCAAGGAAAGTATACATCTCTTTCTCAATTATATCGGTAGTCTCTCCCACGCCCCGGTCAAACAGTTCGGTATATTCAAAAACAGGCGTGCGTATTTCAGCATACCCGTACTCCCGGCAGATGCGCCGGAAAGATTCCTCAACATACTGCCATTTTTCAACTTCACCCGGCAGCACATCGATAGTCCCCCGCGGCCGGTTTATTGAGCTCGGCAATTTTTAATTCCTCCTGTCACATACGCATGAAGGGGTTATACCTGGCTTCATCGCCAATTGTAGTCATTGGCCCATGGCCTGGAAAAACTGATGTGGTTGGGGGGAAGATCATTAATTTTGTTTTAATGGAGCCAATCAGCTGAACGTAGTTCCCGCCCGGAAAATCCGTGCGGCCGATAGAACCCGCGAAGAGAGTATCCCCCGTTATTAAATTGTTTTCAACTTTTAATGTAATCCCGCCCTGTGTATGCCCGGGTGTATGGATAACATCAATGGCCAGTTTCCCTGCCTGTATTTTATCGCCTTCCTCTAAAAGCCGGTCCGCTGCTTTAACCTTCATTTTTGCCCCCGTCATCCAGGATAGGTTGCTGTTCGGGTTGGTCAGCATATCGGCGTCTTTGGTATGGATGAGCACCTGCGCGCCCGTCTGCTCGTAGACACCGCCCACAGCGCCAATATGGTCGATGTGCCCGTGGGTTAAAATGATATATTTGCAGTTTAAATTCAGCTTTTTCAACCATTGCATAATTCGCGGCGCATCGGCGCCGGGGTCAACCACCGCGGCGTTCCTGGTCTCCTCACAGCCTATAATATAGCAGTTTGCGGCTATGGGACCCACTTCAAAACCTTTTATAATCAACAAGCATACCTCCAGTTCATTAAAAACTCTTTTTACTGTCAATAAGTATTGTAACCGGACCGTCGTTTATAATTTCCACCTTCATATAAGCCTGAAATTCTCCCGTGGCTACCCGGATGCCTCTTGCCCTTAGATCATCGACAAAAAGCTCATATAGTTCACGAGCCGGGGCAGGATCCGCCGCCTTTGAAAAACTGGGCCTCCGCCCATGGCGGCAATCGCCGTATAGGGTGAACTGCGAAACAGCCAGCACTTCAAGGGACAATTCGGCAACCGAGCAGTTAAGTTTTCCGGACTCATCGGCGAATATACGCAAATTTGCTGTTTTTTCCGCTATATAACGGGCATCCCCGGGCCCGTCATCCCGGCCTACCCCCAGCAGGACAGCCAGGCCGGATCCAATCTCCCCAATCTGAAAACCATCCACACTTACCGACGCCCTGGAAACCCTTTGCACAACCGCCCGCACTTGCCGCACTCCTTTTAGCTGGTCCTTTTCACCTCATAGACGTCTTTCACGCGATTTATCCTGCCTACCAGATAATCAAGCTCTTCCTTGTTTTTCATTTCCATGACCATTTCTATAATGGCCACATTGTTTTTCTTTCCTCCCCTTGCGGTTACCCAATTGGCGCTCATCTTCATCTCGCTTACTACAGCCATCACATCGCTTAAAAGTCCCGCCCTGTCCGTTGCCCATACCTCCAGTTTAACCTGGAAAGGAAACCTGAAATCCTGGCTCCAGACTGCATCGGCCAGCCTCTCCTGATCGGCCTTTTGAAAATGGACCAGGTTGCGGCAGTCATTCCGGTGAATTGACACACCCCGTCCCCTGGTAATATAGCCCACTATCGGATCGCCGGGTACGGGTTTGCAGCAGTGGGCCAGCCTGATGAGCAGATTATCTACTCCTTTTACGGTTACACCCTGGGTCGGCTGGTTTTTCACAGGCGTAAAAGTTTCAGTTTTCAGCTGCTGCAGTTCTTCCTCAAGCGAGGCCTGCACAGGCTTGACAGAGTCTTCTTTCAGTTTGTTTATTACCGTCAGCGGGCTTACGGCGCCGTCACCGATTGACGCGTAGAGGTCCTCAACCGTAAAAATATTCAGCCGGCGGGCAATTCCCATAAGTTTGTCGTTTTTCAATATCTCCAGGTTGAGGCCCTGCTTTTTTATCTCCCTGTCCAGCATATCCCGCCCTTTGACGGAATTTTCATCGCGCAGCTCTCTTTTGTACCACTGCTTGATCCTTGACTTGGCCTGGGAGGTTTTAACTAGGATCAGCCAGTCGCGGCTTGGGCCGGAAGCCTGTTTGGAAGTAATAATCTCAACGATATCGCCGTTTTTAAGTTTGTAGTCCAAAGTTGTAATTCGCCCGTTGACTTTTGCTCCTGTACAGCGGTGCCCCACCTCGGTATGAATGCGATAGGCAAAATCTATAGGCACGGAACCGCTGGGAAACTCAAATACTTCACCCTTGGGAGTAAAAACGAAGACCACATCCGAAAACAGGTCTATTTTAAGTGATTCCATAAACTCACGCGCGTCGCGCAGTTCGTGCTGCCATTCCAGCAGCTGACGCAGCCAGGCAAGTTTTTCATCAAACTGCTTGTCCGTCTGGCCGCCTTCCTTGTAACGCCAGTGAGCGGCAATACCGTATTCGGCGGTGCGGTGCATCTCCGAAGTACGGATCTGGACTTCCAGGGGTTCGCCATTTCGCCCGATAACTATGGTATGCAGCGACTGGTACATGTTTGATTTGGGCATGGCTATATAGTCCTTGAAAAGTCCGGGGATAGGCTTCCACAGGGTATGCACTATCCCCAGCGCTTCATAACAGTTTTTTACCGAGTCCACAATCAGCCTTACAGCAAAAGCATCGTATATCTCGCTCAATTCCTTTTTCTGCTTGGCCATTTTCGAATAGATGCTGTACAGGTGCTTGGGACGGCCTTGAATATCGGCTTTTATCCCCATGCCGTCAAGCTTTTCCTGCAGCATGCCGATTACCTCACGGATATATTCCTCACGCTTCTCCCAAGTGCTGGCTATCTTTTTATCAATATCGAAATAGGCGCCCAGGTTGGTATAGCGGAAGGCCAGGTCTTCCATCTCCCGCTTGACCCGGTATATGCCCAGCCTATGGGCCAGCGGAGCAAATATCTCCAGAGTCTCAGTGGCTATCTCCTTCTGTTTAAAATCGGGATGATAGTCGAGCGTGCGCATGTTATGCAGGCGATCAGCAAGTTTGATTAGAATTACCCGGATATCCTTGGCCATGGCAAGAAACATTTTACGCAGATTTTCGGCCTGGTTCTCTTCCTTGGACTTAAATTCAAGACGGCTTAATTTAGTTACTCCGTCAACGAGAAGGGCAATCTCGGTTCCAAATTCCCTTTCGATCTGCCCCAGGGTAACCTGTGTGTCTTCCACAACATCATGCAGGAGCCCTGCCGCCAACGTTTCCAGATCAAGCTCCAACTCGGCCAAAATATAGGCTACAGAAAGTGGGTGAAGAATATAAGGCTCGCCAGAAATCCTTTTCTGATTTTCATGCGCGGCGCTGGCAAACTCATATGCCCTTTTGAGCAAAGCAAGATCGGCATTTTTATTATAGAGGAGGACTCTTTTTAAAAGATTCTGCGGCATTAGTTGCCCCTCTTTTTTCAGTTGCCCGGTTTAATCGCTTTAGTTCTAAAAAAAATTATACTATAAAAGAATACCAGTGTCATTCCTGGTACTCCATAATGCCTTCCTTATACTCAACGTTTGGCCAGGCAGGCAAGCTTAATATATCTTGCTGCCAGGTTACGGCCCTGTCTCTGGATGCCTGCCCCCAGCAAAAGACCCTGGAATCCTCCAATTTCAATTTTTCCTTGGGGGCCGGGGACAACGCAAGTATCGATTCCTCATCTGTTTTTCGTTCTACTACCAATCCCAACTCATGCAAAACAGCCAGTCCTATTCCTGTTGTATACTCCCTGGCCCATTTTAAGCCAGCCTTTTGAAGGACTGAAGTAAGTTCAGGCAAAATGCGCCCTTTGGCAAGATTGTTAAACTGGCGCATCAATGCATAGAGCCGGGCCAAAAAATCTCTGTCCGGCGCCAGTGAGTATAGATGATCCCTGAAATTACTTCTGTCTCCTTCTCCAAACATAAGAAAGACACTTCTTTTTTCACGCTGCAGTCCTTTTATGGCCAGATTCCATTCCTGCTCGCCGCTGGGCAGGTTATAAACAACCAGCTGGTCCGCCTCAATACTTTTAAGGACTGAATAAAGCCCTGCAGTTGTAACAAGCGTGCCAATCGAACCCCCTGCAAAAAAGTAGAGGACGGCTTCGCGCTCCGCCGGTGAGATCCAGCGGTGAAGAAAAGCAGTTGAATAATTGCCTGAACTGCGCAGGTAAGCTGCAAGTTCAATAGCCCTGTATGCGCAGTCAACCAGCACAAGGGTCTGTTTTCCGCCGCCAACAAGCCCGGCCAGGATCGACGGCCTGCCGGTTGTATTGCGCAGATCTATGAGCGGCGCCTTTTCCAAATCAAAAACACCCGGTTCGGGCGAAGGCTGAGCACAACCCTCGCACCAGCCGGGTAAAAAAATACGGTCGTAGATTCTTCTATATTCCTGAAACCAGTTCAGAGCAAAGTCCGGCAGGGACATTTTATTCCAATCAGCCGCCAAAGGTTCCAAAGCAGAATCAAACAGTGCATCCAGAAACAGGCCGCAGCCGTTTGCCGGGCCGGGCGCCTCGTCAGCCGCCGTTGCCTGTGACTCGCCGGGTTCAATGCACATCTTTTCTCCCGGTTTCTCTTCAAATGGAGCGATTATTTCTTTGACATCCAGCTCGACGCTGGTAAACCCGTTCCAGTGGTTAAGAACCGGCGTGCAGATCAGGTCAACAACCTTACCCTGAACAGATTCGCCATTTGCGTCCGCCAGGCGAAAGCCTATCCCATCCCTGATTGCGCCCTCCTGTTGAAGAACTAATTTTAAGTGGCTTCCGTCTTTTCCAACTTCGCGGGAACGCAGCACGGTCACCCCCGGACACCCGATAACCGGTTGAGGGTTACCCTGCCCAAAGGGGGCTAGAAGAAGTATTTCCGAGGCAAGCTGCTCGGTAATTTCAGCAAGGGGCAAAACCTCTTCAACCTCTGGAATTGGGGGGGAAAGCTCAACGCTCAGCAATTCTTTCGCATATTCGTTGATAGCCTGCCGAAAATTATCTAACTGGTCAACTGCCAAAGAAAAACCTGCAGCGCCGGAGTGGCCGCCAAACCCGGTAAGGTATTTGCGGCAGCTGGCCAAAGCTTCGTAGAGGTCGAAACCCGGGACGCTGCGCCCCGAACCCTTGCCCATATCTTCTTCCAGAGAGACCAGTAAAACGGGCCGCCCGAGGAGATCAGTCAGGCGTGAAGCAACTATTCCGATTACACCCTGGTGCCAGCCTCGATCAGCCGCAACCAGGATTTCCGATTCGGCTAAAAAGCGGTCTTCTTTTATCAGTTTGTGGACTCCCGCTAAAACACCGGCTTCGACCTCCTGCCTTGTGCGGTTGCTTTTATCCAGTTCCGCCGCCAGTTCGGCAGCCTTTGCCGGATCTTCGGCTAGCAGAAGCTCAACGGCCTGCCCGGCGCTTCCCATTCTGCCCGGAGCGTTCAAGCGGGGTACGATAATAAAACTGATCTCCTTCGTTTCAATTTTATCTTTTCTTAAACCGCCAACCGCCAGGATTGCCTTAATGCCGGCATTGGCAGGACAGCCGTTTAAATAATCGAGGCCGCTTTTAACCAGGATGCGGTTCTCTCCTGTCAGTGAAACAACATCTGCCACGGTTCCTATACAGGCAAGCTCGATATATTCCTGCCAGTCAACTTCAGTTCCGGGATTATATCGTAAGAAGAGAGCCTGGACGAGCTTTAAAGCGACACCGACCCCGGCCAGGTCTTTAAACGGGTAGGCGCAGTCAGATCTCTGCGGGTTTAAAACTGCTGACGCTTCTGGTAATTTTACAGCCAAATGGTGATGATCCGTGATTACAAAATCAGGCCCGCCCAATTCATTGGCCCTGGCTACAACGTCAGCCCCGCCGATGCCGCAGTCAACGGTAACAACCAGGCTTACACCCTCGTCCCTGGCCCATTCGGCAAACTGCTCGTTTAAGCCGTAGCCTTCAAGAAGGCGTTCAGGAATATAGTAGCCGGCATTTGCGCCCAGCCGTCTTAGAGCTTTTATTAAAAGCGCTGTCCCTGTAATACCGTCAGCGTCATAATCCCCGTAGACGAAAATTCTTTCCCTGTTTTTAACGGCGTTAAGGATTCTGTTTACAGCCGGTTCCATGTCCTTCATGAGGTAGGGGTTATGCAGCCGCTCCAGCGAGCCTTCAAGAAAGTCCCTCGCGTCTTCAACCGTGTTAACCCCCCGGTTTAAAAGAAGCGAGGCCAGAGTTGGGGAAATATTTAACTCTCTGGCCAGGATGCATCGAAGCAGAGGATCAACGCTCTTTTTCCGCCAATTTCTTTTTTTCATCACTAAGGCCATACCACCCTTAAAAGAAATTATAGTAAAGAATGGAAGGTATGGCAACCGCCAATAAAGGCTATACCGTTGGAACTATGTTAAAGTCATCAAACTCCCCGGTAAAAGGCTCTATATCGATATCAATTTTATCAATAAACGCACCCGGCGGGCCCTGCCGGCAGCGGCGGATTACTTCATTTATCGCTTCCGGCTCGCCTTCCATAACCGCTTCAACGCGCCCGTCGCGCCTGTTCCTGACCCAGCCTTTCACACCCGTCTCCCAGGCCGTCTTCCGGATAAAGACCCGGTAATAAACACCCTGAACACGGCCGCTTACAAAGATATGCTTGCGAAGCATAAAAGCCCTCCTTGGTTATACTATTATAGAAAGGGGTTATAATGAAATTTTCCAGCGAGTTTATCCTGGCCCGTTTTGTTTTACAGTCTTTTCCCGCTGTATCCAGGGAGCTTAAAAACTGGGAGTGTGCGGCCGGGGGTTGTCCCGACATACGGTTAAGGGAGCAGGCCCTTTCCAGTATAAAGCTTAAAAAATTCCACTGCCAGGGCGGCAGCGTTTTTGCCGCCTGGGCGCCTGCCGCCTGCCAGGGAAATTTAATCAGAGCAATCGTAGCTTTACAGACGATCGGCGATTACCTGGACAACCTTTGCGACAGGGCAGGCATACAGGATGAGGAGAGTTTCAGACAACTGCACCGGTCTTTCCTGGACGCCCTCTCGCCGGGAGTCGAATGTATCGACTACTATAAACATTATCCCTGCCGTGATGACGGAGGATACCTGGCTTCACTGGTAAGCGCCTGCCAAAACGCCGTCAGCGGTCTTCCCTTTTACGACATTGTAAAAGAAGCCGCACTGGAACTGGCCGGATTGTACTGCACTCTGCAGGTTTATAAACACCTTGAGCCAGCCGTTCGCGAAAAGCGCCTGGTTGGCTGGCTTGAACCATATCTGATCCAGTTGGACCGGCAGATTTTCTGGTGGGAACTTGCCGCGGCAACCGGTTCAACTCTGGGCATATTCGCTCTCTTTGCACTTGCCGCAAAAACCCATCCCACTGCCGGCCGGGCAGATGAAATATGCAGTGCATACTTCCCCTGGATCACAGGCCTGCATATATTGCTCGACTACTTTATCGATCAGCAGGAAGACATCGCCGGGGGAGACCTCAATTTTGCCAGTTACTATGCCTGTCCGTCACAAACCGTTCAAAGACTTAAATTTATACTTGAGAAATCCCTGTCGGAAGCCGGCAGCCTTTCCGAGCCTTTCTTTCATCTTCTGGTGGTCAGGGGACTGCTGGCCATGTACCTTTCTGACCCGAAAGTGAAAGCCCAGGATTTCCTGGCTATTGCCGAAACCCTGCTGCGCTCTGCGGGAAACGGGTGCATTTACCTTCACCGCTTCTGTTCTTCTTTCCGCCGGGCGGGCCTTATTTAAAAACGGCCTGCCTGCCTGCCAGCTCAACTTTGGCAAGCGGAGTATATATGGGCCCCCGGCGGTTGAGTTCGCTCTGCATCAGGTCTACCGATCTTATTTTTAAACTGCCAATCTGCCCGACATCAGAGCTTATTTCGTTCACCTTCGCAACAAGCGCTTCCGAACCCTTCCCGGAACGCAGGCGGGCAAGTGTCAGGTGCGGTGAGAACGGCCGCTTTTCCAGCGGGAACCCAAAAGAAACATGGGCGCTGTTGATCAGTTCATAGCTTTTCTGAATCCTGCCCAGTTCTCCCTGCAGGCCGACCCACAGCACATGGGGCCGCGCGGCACCGGGGAAAAAACCCATTCCGAGCGGACGTACTGTAAACGCCGGAATGCCGGCAAGGGCAGCCTTTACTATATCCACGAGGGCAGGTACGGCTGATACTTCTACGTTGCCCAGAAACTTGAGCGTGAAATGAAGGTTTTCTTCATCAACCCACTTTATATCGCAGGGAATATCCTTTAATTTAGTCTGGATGCCGGAAAGTTTCTTCTTTGTCTCAACTGGAAGATTGACAGCCCAAAAAAGGCGCAACTGCTTCATTCAAACCCGCCTCCCAACAAAAAATAACCCCTGATGTCTGTTTTGTCAAGAAAATAAGATAAACACAAGGGGACGGATAAACACAAGGGTAAACACAAGGTAAACACAAGGGGGTAAACACAAGGGGACGGTTCTTGTAAACACAAGGGGACGGTTCTTGTGTGTTCACAAGTTGAACACACAAGAAGAACGAAATCGCTCCGCGATGGTCTTAGATAGTAATTATCCAAGAAGATAAAATTGCAAAATAATGAAAAAGTATGCCCTTTTTATGGTA